>Ga0209712_10003786_pt1 | contig 12184 bp, 11 predicted proteins | sample ArcOceMetagenome_FD_187443 | JGI IMG/M metagenome (GOLD analysis project Ga0209712, IMG submission 187443) | Marine eukaryotic phytoplankton communities from Arctic Ocean - Arctic Ocean - Greenland ARC118M Metagenome (SPAdes) (version 2) | ecosystem: Environmental > Aquatic > Marine > Oceanic...
AATTTAATTTTAAATAGTGGAATAGAATATTTAAGAAATCAATTAGACCATGAATTGGTGACTAATTTATTGCCATCAAAATTTACTTTATCTCAATTACAAAATTTATACGAGATACTATTAGATCAGAAATTAGATAAAAGAAATTTTAGAAAAAATGTATCTAAGGATGTTTTAATAATTAAAACAGATGAAAAACAGCAAGGTGTTGCTCATAAGCCTGCTCATCTCTACACTTATAAAAATAGCCAGAATTAAATTTAAAACTATAAAATTCTAATTAAAAGTGGAAAGTTAATATAGGAAACAATAAAACCCACTCAACTGAGTGGGTTTATTTTTGATTGGCCTCTCGCTTCTAGTTTCGAACTTATTATTAAAACTCTATTAATAGCCCAATACTAGGTAAAAGTGTTCCAGAACTATTAATGATTTCATATAAGGGATAGCTATCTGAATTTTCACCAGTACCATCTACTAAAGGCCCTAAATTTGGATCTATTCCATACTCAGATGGTAACTGACTTTTTGCATTTAAAATGTTTTCAATATCGATATAAGCATTTAGACTCCAAGATTTAAAGAACCATTTCTTATCAATTCTAATGTCAAGTCCATGCTGTCCGTTCAAGCGTTGGGTGTTTAATAAATTATAATCTAGTACAACTCTTTGATTAATATCCCAAATACTTTTATTACTTGAATTAATTAAATCAATAGGTGTGTAGGGTGATCCACCAGAATAACGATACTTAATCCCTAGCTCAATGTTATTCTTAAACTTTTTACCAGCTGTCATATTTAGTATAAATCTATTATCCCATTTAGATGAAATCAGTTGTCCTTCTTTATCTTTAAATCTACTGCGATAATATGTTACTGATAGTATTCCGTAAATACTTGAACTCATTTTTTGTTGTGCTAAAAGTTCTATTCCATAACTATTACCTTTTGATATAGATGATATATCCTCGTTACCAACTACACCAAAATCATCTCCTAAATTTGCCAATGATATACTGTCAAGTATTGAGAAGGGATAATTATTATAACTCTTATAAAATGACTCTATTGTGATTTTACTATAGCTGGAAGGATTATATTCAATTCCTATCACTGCATGGTCACATGAAATATATGCAGCATCTTTGTTAAGATAATTGCCATTATTTTCAAATCCTAATATAGTATAAGAAGGTAATTGATGAAATCTTCCAATATTACTATTGATACTTGTTTTACTATTAAGATTATAAGCTAATGATAATCTTGGAGAAAGATTAGGTGAATTTGCATTGTCAGTAAATGAATTTCCATCTATTCTTAAGCCAAATGAAGAAATCAGTTTATTTTCAAAGTATGTTTTACTAATTTGTGTAAAAACTCCATATTTTATGAAATGTAAATTAACATTATTAATGCCTGTAATAATACTATTACCAACAGTATATGTCTGAGTAGTATTATTTGTATATGTAGCATCTTCTAAATTAGATCCAATCATAATTGAATAATCATTTTTCTTAAAATTATATTCTAAGCGTGTTTTGTTTTCAATTTCTTCTGATTTATAATCTAGAATATTTTGTGAATTCTCATCTGCATAATCTAAGTATTTTAAAGCAGTATTATTAAGATGATTTCTACTCATCACAAAAAAGAGGTTTGAGTTATCAAAGAAATGTCTCCAAGTAGCTCCAATGGTGTAATTCCATTGCTTATTTATAACTAAATTATTTAGATAATAATTATTTAGTGCAATTTGCATTGTATCTTCTTCATCTTCATTAATATCTGTATTAAGAGTGAAATCATCAATTGTAGCTATTCCAAGAAAGTTAAACTGATTCTTTTTATTTGGTTTAAAAGTATATTTAAACTGCATATCGTTATAGGTTGGTAAAAAAGGTAATTTTAATGCTTTGAATAAAAATTGCAAGTATGATCTTCTAACTGATAACAAGAGAGTAGATTTTTTTGATAGCGGTGTATTTAATGTGAGCCCAGCATCGCTGGATCCTAGAGCAAATGAACCACTTATTTCTTCATCATTACCTTCAATAAGCTTTAGTTCCATTACAGAACTAAGTGCATTGCCTCGGTTTGCAGGGAAGGCCCCAGTGTAAAAATCAACTTCTCTAATAAAATTAACATTTAAAATACCTACTGGACCTCCAGATGATCCTTGAGTAGTAAAATGATTGATAGTTGGTATTTCAATCCCATCTAAGAAAAATTTATTTTCAGATGGTGAACCTCCTCTAACAATAATATCGTTTCGAAAACCTGAAGATGTAGCCACTCCAGGTAAATTTGCTACTACTTTAGAAATATCTCTATTTCCTCCAGCACTTTTAGATATTTCTGAAGCATTAATCGTTCGTAAACTTACAGGGCTAGCTTTTGTTTTATTAAAAGTATTTCCTTTAACTTTTACTTCCCCCAGAATTTCTGAATTTTCACTCAGAAAAAAATCAAGTCTGAGGTTTTTGTTAGAACTAACCTTTATTTCTGATTGAATATCAGTATTAAATCCGATATAACTACATTTAAAGTTATAAGCTCCAGCATTTACATCTAAAATCACATAGTTTCCATCAATATCAGATGTAGCTCCAATTGTAGTTCCTTCAATAATAATGTTTGAAAAGGGTATCGGCTCGTTATTCAAAGCATTAGTTATTGAACCATATACTTTTACATTTTGAGATGATACAGTATTAGATAATGCGATAAAGCTAATCAGTAGAATAATATTTCTTATAGATACTTTTTTCTTCATTCTTTAATTTTTAAGTTTGTATTAGTAGATTGTTCAACGTTGCAAAAAATAGTACAAATTATAATTTTCACAAACATACTATTTTTAATTATTGTATAAATAAAAGAGTTAAAAATTATACAATTATTATTTAAAATATCTCATTAATCAGATAATAAAATAAATTCCTTAAGTTTGTTTTAGTAGATTGGTTAGCGCTGAAAAAGTGGTGCAAATTTTAGTTTTTAAAGCTTACTTTAATATAGTGAAAAGGGTAGAGATTGCAATTCTGCTACCCCAACTCTTTTTCTCGTAATTAATTTAAATTTCTTATTAACTACTATTCTGGGCAGCAATTTTTATTTTCGCATTTGTGAAAATGCATATTATATAAATGGAGCGCAATAATCAAAAACGCAGGAATATAGATTAAATTTGGATTGAGATATATTATTTCAAGTGTATGGTTTACTATAGTAATAAGTAGAATAAACCATGTTATCCAGAAGGATATTTTTAGCCAGTCTAAGCTCCTATCTTTTGTTGTATAATAGACTGCTACAAATGATATGCCTAGAAATAGATAATCAATTATTTGCCACCATACAGGAGCGTCTGAACAGCATGATATTGAACATACTTTAGCAAGAAATATAAATGGAGTAATTATACAGTGAATCATGCATAGTGTGCTCGAAATCACTCCTATTTTATCGTATGTTAAATTCCTATTATTCATTATTAATTTATTAAAATTTTTGCAAATTTATTATTTTTATCAAAATAACGCAATTAAGTTGCGTTTATTTCTTAGATTTGCTTAATGAAAATTAAAAATGATGATAATCTAGATTATGCTTTAATTTTAGCTAATCAAGGAGTAAGTAAAACTAAATTTAGAGTCCATTTGTTAAATCTATTTTATGACAAAGAATCTTTAACAGTAAAAGAAGTTATGAATAAATTTTCAAATTTAATTAATAAGGTTACAATTTATAGAGCTTTAGAGAGTTTTGAACAAAAGGGTTTGATTCATAAAGTTCCAGGTAGTAATAACTTAATTAGATATTCTCTATGTAATGCAGATGAGTGTAGTGCTAGTTTGCACAAACATAATCATGGTCATTTTATATGTAATAATTGCAATCAAACTTTTTGTTTAGAAAATTATAAATTACCAGATATTAAGCCTGTAGATGGTTTTTATATTAATTCCTTAAATTTAATTTTTGAGGGGTATTGTAAAGATTGTTATTTAAATTAACTCATAATATGTTAAAAACAGAATCCTTATCTTTTTCTTATGACACTTCACATGTTTTCGATTTTCCGGATATTCATTTAAATCAAGGTGAAGATTTATTGATATTAGGAGATTCAGGTGTAGGTAAAACTACATTAATTCAGATTTTATCTGGTTTACTAAGGCCTCAAACAGGATTCGTAGAAATGAATGGTACTTCTTTGCAAGATTTATCTTCAAAAAGTCTTGATCAATTTAGAGGTTCACATATTGGTATGATTTTTCAACAGTCTCATTTTGTTAGAAATTTAAATATTTTAGATAATCTACTTTTATCTCTTTATTTGTCAAATAAAAAGCAGGATAAGAAAAGAGCAATTCACCTACTACAAGAGATTGGGCTGGCTAATAAGTTGAATAATATGCCTGATGAACTAAGTCAAGGGGAACAACAAAGGGCTGCAATTGCTACTGCTCTTATTAAAGCTCCCAATTTGATTTTAGCAGATGAGCCGACTTCAAGCTTAGATGATAAAAACTGTAAAAAAATCATCACTTTACTTAAGGATCAGGCAGCTTTAACAAATTCAAAATTGATTATTATTACTCATGATCAAAGATTAAAAGATCAATTTAAAAATTCAGTTGTATTATGAATATAAATCGATTAAGTTGGTTAAATCTTATAAGTAATCCGTTTAATACAATGCTCAGTTTGTTACTTATGGGTTTTGGTATTGGTATAATTTCGTTACTACTATTATTAAACAACTCTGTTGAAGAAAAACTCCAGCGCAATCTAAAGGGCATAGATATGGTTATTGGTGCTAAAGGCAGTCCCTTACAATTAATTCTTTCTTCAATATATCATATTGACAATCCTACTGGTAATATTTCAATTAATGAAGTTAATAAGATCAAGTCAAATCCAATGATCAGTTCTACGATTCCTCTTTCTTTTGGTGATTCGTTTAAAGGTTTTAGAATTGTTGGCACTACTCATCAATATCCTAAATTATTCCAAGCTAATTTTAAATCAGGTAAATTATGGAGTAAATCTATGGAAGTAGTTGTTGGAAGTGATGTTGTTGAGGCTTGTCAATTAAAAATTGGAAGCACGTTCTACAGTTCTCATGGTTTCATTGATGGTGGGGAAGTTCACAGTGAATTTGCTTACAATGTTGTTGGAATCCTCAGTAAATCAAATACTATAATTGATCAATTGATTCTATCAAATTCAGAGAGTATTAGTAAAGTTCATAATCATAAAAGCGATCCAAGTCATGAGCATGAAGGGGTAGAAGGTAGTTGTTCAGATGATCATAGCGAAATGATTACCGCTTTGTTAGTGAAATTTAGAAGTCCTATAGGACTTATTAAATTTCCAAGACAAGTTAACGAAACTACTAATTTACAGGCAGCTGTTCCTGCTTTCGAAATTAACAGATTAATCAATTTACTTGGAGTAGGTATACAATCAATAAATATGATTGCGTTCATTATAATTATTGTATCAGGTTTGAGTATATTTATTAGTCTTTACAATTCATTGAGAAGAAGGCGTTATGAATTAGCTTTAATGAGAGTTCATGGAGCTACAAGATTTCAACTGGTTAGGTTAGTTTTTCAAGAAGGTATGCTAATATCAATATTTGGATTAGTTTTCGGAATATTATTTAGTAGGATTATATTATATTTAGTATCACTTTTTATTCATCATAACTATAGTTTTTATTCCATTCAGTTAAGTTTAATTAAAGAAGAGTTATGGTTGTTTCCAATTGCTTTATTTGTTGGATTCATAGCATCTTTAATACCTATTATTCAAGCATATCGCATTAATATTCCTAAAATACTTTCAAATGTATAGAATCATACTATTTATTTTATTATTTGTTTCAGAGAAAAGTTTTTCTCAAACTGAAATTACATGGAATGATTTAGCTGATGTTGAATTTGAAGAGGTATATTCAGAAGAAATAGATGGTTTTGTTTTATATCCGCATTTTGGCTACAGTGTAAGAGAATTAGCAGGTAAGCAAGTTTTGTTAAGAGGTCATATCTTAACTATTGATCCTAGTAAAGGTTATTTTGTTCTTTCAAAGGGTCCAATATGGTCTTGTTTCTTTTGTGGTTCTGGTGGTCCAGAAACTGTTGTGGAATTAAATTTAAAATCTGATAATAATAATTTTGTAATGGATGAATTGGTCACAATACAAGGAACGCTTAGGCTTAACTCAGATGATATTTATCAGTGTAATTATATTTTAGATTACGCAGAGCTAATTAGTAGGTGATATTTTTCTTAATAGTTATTTAAAGTAAACATAATCAAATTATTGAGTTTTTTTTGTGGGCCTTACGGTCCTTATTTCTAACTTTTTCAGAAAGTTAGTTGATTTTAGGATATAGTCCTAATCACTATTTTTTTGGGATTAAGATTAATTATCAAATTTAACATTAAATAACTTTTTGTTAATAATTTCATAAAATAGAACAGTCTATAACATAATATATTTGCGCAATTAAAAAATAGAAATTATGATTATAGAATTAACATTTTGCTTATTATTTATTATTACGATAACACGCCAAATTATAAAAGATAGAAGAGAATATTTTAAATACCATTCTAAAATATGAGTAAAGGTTTTTTCATAGGGATAATATTTTTTGTAGTAGTATTGTGCTGGATTAACTATGAAGTTTATAGTGCACCATTAATGCCAGATGATTATGATCTAAGAGAAGAAGATATTCTGTAGTATTTAATAAATAAACCCACTCTTTTAAGTGGGTTTATTTATTTTGGTGGGCCTCTCGGTCCTAAGTTCGAACTTTTTTAGTAAATTATGTAAGCATTGGGACCTCCATCAATAAAATCTTACTATTTATTGAATTAGAAATATTTATCGAATCAATCTCCCATATTCCAATACCATCTCGTTTATTTAGATCGTGACCGTTTATATTAGCTTTTCCTTCAATTACAAATGCATAAACTCCATTTATTTTAGAATGTAATTTATAATTAGTAGTCTTAGTTTCTGAGAATTCACCTAGTGAGAACCAGGAATTTTGATGTATCCACACACCTTGATCATTTTTACTAGGTGATAATATCTGATAAAATGAATTTTTCTTGCTAATTTCCTTAATTGATAGTTGCTGATACCTTGGTGTTACATTTAATTTATCAGGATGAAGCCAGATTTGAAGAACTTTTACCTCTAATTTTTCATTAGCATTATATTCACTATGTTGAATACCCTTGCCAGCACTCATAACTTGAATATCACCATCTTTAATAATGCTCCCATTTCCCATATTGTCTTTATGATTCAATGAGCCTTCTAGTGGTATTGTAATAATTTCCATATTTTCATGTGGATGAGTACTAAAGCCTTTACCTCCTAAAATTGTATCATCATTAAGAACTCTTAATGCTCCAAAGTTCATTCTATCAGGGTTGTAATAATTTGCAAAACTAAATGTATGATTTACTTTCAACCAACCAAAGTCAGCACTGTTTCTAGTATTAGCCCTATGTATTACAGTATTTATATTTTTATCCTCTATGTTTGGCATGTGATTAAATCCAATATTATTTTTTAAAGTATTTATTTCTCTACTTATTATCTCTTTTGAAGTTGTAAAGCTAGGAATTGTTATTCCAGCAAAAATACCAAACAGAGATTTTTTTATAAATTCTGGTCTCTTCATAAGCTTAAAATGAAAGATTTATATTTAAATCAAATTCATCATAGATCATATTATCTCCTAAACCATCAAAGAAACTTCCAGAACCATATTTAACATCAAATTTTGTCCTATCAATTTTAATTTTTGCAACTGCACTATCTTTATTAAGATTTGCATTAAATGTAATAATTTCTGTTTTTCCTTTAATTGTTATGTCCGCAATACATTCATATGTATTTCCTTTCTTATGTTTAACTTCCTTAATTTTAAGTGTTGAAGTTGGGAACTTTGTTACTCCAAAAAAATCATCAGATTTTAAGTGTCCTTCTAATTTCCCTTTATATTCTCCAGATAGATCCGTGCAAACTAGACTGGTCATATCAATTTGAAATTCTCCACCAATCAGTTTATTTTTATTAAATTTAAGAAAGCCTGACTTTATCATTATTGTACCCTCATGACTTCCGGTAACTTTATTTCCCTTCCATGATACCGAACTATTTTTTGTATTTATTTCCTTATCATTTTTAGGTGTGGTAGTTATTGCATTCGATAATGTAGAAAATAAAACTGATAGTATTAATACTATTGATTTGAGCATAATTCTCTTATTGGCATGCGACCCATCACAATTTCCGTTTGGATTTTTTGTTTTACCACATTGGCATTTGTTTCTTTTTTTTTGATCAAATAAATTTTTCATTTTTTTCTTATTTACGTTATTATTAATTATTAGTTTTGCAAAGTAACTAATAAAAGTATTATAAAGTAACTGTTACTTTTTTGTTACTATCAAAAAAGTAGTAATATATAAGTAACTAATAAGAGAGAAGCCATGAATAATGAAAATAAATTGTGCACTGCAAGTGTCTTTACCGACAAACTAGGTGGTAAGTGGAAATTGTCAATAATCTATCATCTTAGTAGTAAAAGTTTAAGATTTGGTCAACTTGCTGCTGTAATTGATGGGATTTCTAGGAAAGTATTGACTGATCACTTGAATCAGTTAGTAGCTGATAAATTAATAAACAGAGAGTCTTTTAAGGAAACTCCTCCAAGAGTAGAGTATTCTTTAACTGATGCTGCAATAAAATTACAGCCTGTGCTTAAATCTATTGATAGTTGGGTAAGAGAAAGTTATACTTAAAAGTAAGCCTACTCAAGTGGTTTTTTTGTGGGCTTATCGGTACTTATTTTAACTTTTTCAAATCAATTACCTAACAATAATTTATTTTTCTAATCCATTAAACTGAACGCATAAGTCTTATTTTTCTGTTTATTGTGTATGCTATAATTATAATTATTTTTGCACATTATTTATATAAAATGAAAAAAATGAAAAAAAGTAATATTCTAATAATATTTATATTTTCTTTTCTCTTTATTGGGCAATTAAGTGCTCAAGAAAGAAATTGTGGAACCATGATTTATTTAGAAAATCAAATCGAAAAAGATTCTAGTCTTAATCAGAGAATGAACGATAATGAGATAAGATTACAAAGTTGGATTAAAAGTAATGCAAATCAAAAAGTGAGTAATGTTATTACGATTCCTGTAGTTGTTCATGTAGTATACAATACAAATGCTGAAAATATTTTAGATAACCAGATCCAATCACAGATTGATATTTTAAATGAAGATTTTAGGCGTTTGAATACTGATGCAGCAAATACTCCTTCTTCATTTCAATCCTTGGCAGCAGATACTGAGATAGAATTCTGTCTTGCTTCTACTGATCCAAATGGAAATAGTACAACTGGTATTACCAGAACTTCTACTTCTCAATCTTCATTTAGTACAAACAATGGTGTAAAATACTCATCTTCTGGTGGTATTGATGCTTGGAATACTTCAGAATATTTAAATATTTGGGTTTGTGATATTAGTGGTGGAATTTTGGGATACGCTCAATTTCCAGGAGGTAATGCTACTTCAGATGGAGTAGTATGTGATTATGCATATTTTGGAAATATAGGAACAGCTACAACTCCGTATCATTTAGGCAGAACTGCTACACATGAAGTTGGCCATTGGTTAAATTTAAGACATATTTGGGGAGATTCAAATTGTGGTGATGATTTTTGTAATGATACCCCTGAACATTCGGGTTCAAATTATGGATGTCCATCATTCCCGTCAATTTCAGCAAATTGTAATGGAAATGGTTCTAGCGGAGATATGTTTATGAATTACATGGATTATACTGATGATGCTTGTATGAATATATTTACTAATGATCAAAAAACGAGAATGATCGCATCAATTAATACATCTCGAGCTGGATTAATTACTAGTATTGGTTGTCAAGGAGGTGATTATGGTTGCACGGACTCTCTTGCGTATAATTATTCTGTAGTAGCTATTATAGATAATGGAAATTGTTGTTATATTTCAGGCTGTACTGATCCATTAGCCTTTAATTATGATTCTGCTGCTTGCTTTGATAATAGCTCATGTATAGCGTCAATTCTTGGATGCACAAATCCAACGGCTTCAAATTTTGATCCAAATTCAAATACTGGTATTGCTTTTGGAGGTGCTCTAGATAATACATTTGGCACAGGTGGATATTTCACAGGTAATCAACATTTAATTTTTGATGCTACAAAAGCATGTGTTATCAAATCGGCAGTTATTTATGCCCAAGTTGCAACCAGCATAACATTTGAATTAAGAGACAACGCGTCTAATATAATTGACGATACTACTTTATCAGTTGTTGCAGGGCAACAGAGATTAGATTTAAGTTTTGATGTCCCTGTAAGTACTAGTTTGCAATTAGGCATAAGTGGAAATAATGCTGGGATATATAGAAATAATTCAAACCCAAGTTATCCATACGATATTGCTTCTGCAATAAATATTACTGGTTCTAGCGCTAGTCAGTCAGGTTATTATTATTTCTTTTATGATATTGAAGTTGAAATAGCATGTCTAAATTCTACAATAAATGCATCTTGGGATTGTAATGCTCAAGGTAATTGTTATGATCCTGGTACAGGTACTGGACAGTATAGTAGTTTAGTATCCTGTCAGAGTTCTTGTTTAGTTCCTAGTTGGGATTGTAATGCTCAAGGTAATTGTTACGATCCTGGTACAGGTACTGGACAGTATAGTAGTTTAGTATCTTGTCAGAGTTCTTGTTTAGTTCCTAGTTGGGATTGTGATGGCCAGGGCAATTGTTCTGACCCTGCTACTGGTTTAGGTCAATATACTAGTTTAAGTTCTTGTCAAAGCTCTTGTTTAGTTCCTAGCTGGGATTGTAATGCTCAAGGTAATTGTTACGATCCTGGTACTGGTACTGGACAGTATAGTAGTTTAGTATCTTGTCAGAGTTCTTGTTTAGTTCCTAGTTGGGATTGTGATGGCCAGGGCAATTGTTCTGACCCTGCTACTGGTTTAGGTCAATATACTAGTTTAAGTTCTTGTCAAAGTTCTTGTTTAGCTCCTAGCTGGGATTGTGTTGAAAATGCTTGTGTAGACCCAGGAACAGGGGTGGGAATATATTCTAGTCTAACTGCTTGCAATCAGGCTTGCGGAGTAAGTGCATTAGAAGAACATACTACAACCAAAGCTTTACTTAAAATTACAGATATATTAGGAAGAGAAACTAATGAAAAAAGAAATAAACTCTTATTCTATATCTATGATGACGGAACTGTAGAGAAGAAAATAGTTATTGAATAAATAAAAACCCACTCATTGAGTGGGTTTCTTTTTTGTGGGCCTTTCGGTCCTTAACTCTAACTTTTTTAGGAATTTATTAAGTAAGTTTGTCGAATGAAAAAACTACTTTTCTATAAAATATCCTGCAAGATGAAAATTTTTAGACCTTTTAAAATTAATTTAGTTTTAATATTTTTTTTGTTTTTTTCGTCAAATTTATTCGCCCAAACCTTTAATGTAGGACATACAAGCACAGTCCTTTATGACAATGCTAGAAGTAGGGATGTTACTACTGAAATTTATTATCCTTCTGATATTAATGGAGATGATGTGTCTATTTCAATGGGTAACTTTCCAATTATAGTTTTTGGACATGGTTTTTTAATAAGTTGGGATGCATATGAGAACTTCTGGATTTCTTTAGTTTCAGAGGGTTATATATTGTGTTTTCCAACTACTGAGATGGGGTTTACCCCAAATCATCAGATTTTTGCAGATGATTTAAGATTTATTTCATCTCAAATGCAGATAGAGTCTCAGAACAGTTCTTCTATGTTTTATAATTCTGTATTACCTAAAACTGGAATAATGGGTCACTCTATGGGAGGAGGTGCTAGTTTTCTTGCTGCAGAAAATAATCCAAACATTATTACATTAATTAATTTTGCTGCCGCTGAAACCAGTCCTTCAGCAATATCGGCAGCAAGTAATATCACTATACCGTCACTTATATTTTCTGGAGATGATGACTGTGTTTCACCACCAATAAGTAATCAAAATATTATGTTTGATAGTTTAAAATCTATATGTAA
>Ga0209712_10003788_pt1 | contig 12181 bp, 10 predicted proteins | sample ArcOceMetagenome_FD_187443 | JGI IMG/M metagenome (GOLD analysis project Ga0209712, IMG submission 187443) | Marine eukaryotic phytoplankton communities from Arctic Ocean - Arctic Ocean - Greenland ARC118M Metagenome (SPAdes) (version 2) | ecosystem: Environmental > Aquatic > Marine > Oceanic...
CGTTGTACCGTTGTACCGTTGTACGACATTGAACATAGGCGCATTCTCAAATACATTTTTGCCCGATATTTATATATGTGGAGCCCCAAGCGGACATGGTTGGATTAGTTCCCACACAATTTTTCCCACCACAATTTACACCACTTTTGCTTTTACAAACAATTTTTTATAAAAATGGGGTGCTGGGTGCTGGCTCTCGAGCAGGCACTACTAGCTAGTCTATGATACGTACCCTCTGATATTATAATCCAGACTGCGTGTAGTGCTCTTATCTTTCCTTTAGGTACTGTAAAGTAACGAATTTAAAGAGCACCACCTTTATCTAATTTTCCTCCTGCTGACATGAGTCTTTGTCGGGAAGAAGATGTCAATGTTTTGGAAGAGAAAAACGAGGAGAAGTCTTCGATGCTGCATCTTCCAGAGGACAATCACAATACGACGAGTGATCATGTATTGATGGCGTCCTCCCTAAGTCAGGATCGAACAACGCTGGTGCTCTCCAATCGGCAACTAGAAACGGTCGACTTGCACCGATCCCTCCTTTCCAAAAACATTATATGTTACAGTACGTGTAGAACGCTCTGTAGCTTGGATCTGAGCCGGAACCGTCTCACCGCATTACCAGTAGATCTGTGTCAATCCTGTCCAGCCCTGCAATCGTTGGATATCAGTCGAAACAAATTACGAGGCCTGCCCACTGAAATAGGTCAATTGCAAAATTTGAAACAATTGATCGCTCTCTCCAATAAGTTCCGATTACGAGAACTCCCATTAAAAGAGTTGGCATCGTTACAACAACTCGAGCTGTTGGATTTAAGATGGAATGAAAAACTGCTGAAGGAATCTGCTAGACAGCAATTGCAATTATTTCAAACCTCAATAATTGACAAGAAACTGAAACTTGTGCTGTCGCCTGTGCCCAACAAGAACAAAAATCTTGATGATAATGATAATAATAAGCTTTCGGCATGCGACCGAGATGCGAATGATCTTCGCTCGCAGCTCGAACCACTCAGCACGCCACAAATGCGCAAACGGCTCGACAAAACCTTCGGCGTCCATTTTATAGACAGCAACGAGCGCGCATATGACCGAGAGGCGATTCTGCAGCAGCTTCTGACGTGCTATAACGATTACGATAACAATGACGAACGAAAGGGGCGGTCTGTGAGAACTGAACAAGGGGTTCCTCTTGAACCCTCCATGGTGATGGGTCTCCTTACCGAAATGGAGTCAATTCAATGGCCTCGGACGACACGAGAACGGCCCAAAGTCTCTGCCGTTGGGTACGTGATTCTCCAACGACCAACTGCTGGTGATGATCACGACGATGGTGACGATGCAGTCGCAGGATCGAAAAGAATGACAAGCAAAGCAAAACTTGAAGCTGCCAAACTACAGCGCTTCCGCGGCATTTGGACAAAGGCCATGCAAGCCATGGAACAGGTAGACCCGAAATTTGCGAGCCAGTTCACAGCCCTGGCCGTGACCAAGAATTTTCGCGGTTCTCCACACATTGACACCCTCAACGTTGCGCCCTTTTATGGACTTTCATTGGGAGAATTTACGGACGGTGGTGGGAAATTGTGCGTCGAATGCTCGCCAACCGAAGTGGCTGAGATTGACACTCGTGGGAAGCTGGCCAAGGTAGACGGTCGTTTTCCGCATTGGGTATCCGACTATGAAGGAACGAGATATTCACTGATTTACTATGTTACATCCGGTGAGGTGATTCCGCAAACGACAGCTGTCTTTAAACCTGCCGTCAGGCAAGAGGGCGAACCTTCATGGGTCCCTCCACGTAGTTTTGTACTATGAGGCATAGCCCATAGTCCAATACTACGTGTACAGTACAATGTAAGAAGAATCATCGGCGAAAGAAGTCAATGCTTCTATTACACCTTTTATTTAAGACTCTACGCGTAGATAATCTACATTTTCATTTGGTAGGAACTAATCCTGCGTATTGTTATTGTTTGCTTTTTATAACAAGAAATACATTAAAGGATCATGACGTCTTTCTCCTTATCCATCTCCTTGACGTTCGTATTAGTATTTTTTTGGATACTATCTTGAGCCCTCCATGCTCTCATCTTCACCAATATCAGAATATTTTTCCATCTTCTTGACAACCTCTATTCCACCCATTCTAACATTCCTAACTGCAACCTTTCCGTCTTCTTCAATAGCCAGACACTGCTTCAACAACTCTTTTCTGCGATCCTCGGTAGTCTGAGGGATGCTGATACTGATTAATTCTCCATCATTATTTGGGGTTAATCCAAGTCCTGATTCAACGATAGCCCTGTCGATATCTCCAAGGGTGGTTTTTCATAAGGGGATACAGCCAGCTGCTGTGAATTGGGAACGGAGATAACAAAATCTGATTGAGGGGAGTGGGCGCTCCGTAGTAGTCCACCTTGACACGATCAAGGATGGCAGCGTTTGCGGATGGTAACGAGATTGTTTTTTACGGATTCAATTGATTTTCCCATGCGTTCTTCAACGTCGAGTTCTACTTCCTCTGGTGATTCGAATACCATGCCCAGAGAGGTAGGGGCGACGGTAAATGGCATGTTTAGGTTGAACACTCGATGATGGCGTTCACGCGATGCCTCCTCTTTGAAGTAGCTTCGACCAGGCTCAACATCCTGCAACGCATTAAAATAACTTGGACCTGGCGAATGCAGGCAGCAAAGGTTCAGGCATGGCACTATGTTTATATTCCAAGACGAAATCTAAGGTTCAAGAGAGTCTCCCGCCAGTCCATCCATCATTGTCTATCCATTTTGATAAATGTATAATTCACTTCCCTTTGCCTCAAACTACACCTAGCAAAATTGTGTTGGCTTTGCTCTTACACAACTACGAGTATATTCTATTTGAACTCATTTGGAACTTTGCCATTCTGAAACAGGGAATTTGTGCATATGCCTTTGTACCTGCCACATATGGAATTACAGAGCAGCTCTCCCTCAATATGATTTCCACATCTTCCGTTAGTATTTGTCTGGAACCATGAACAGTCAACTTCAGCCAAAGTTTTTGACAACTTGAAAGTTCCCGATACGTCATCTGGACAAGGTCCCAGCGCAAGTAGTTCTCTATACATGGATTTCATGGTTTCTGGATCTTCAAGAAAAGTGCTGAGATCCAACGTCTCGGAAATATCATCCTTCAGATCGAAGAAATCAATTACATTCGTTCCAGTGTGATGTACAAGTTTGAGATCATTATGCCTAATAGCGTGTTGAAAGCCTCCTCCAGTATAAGACCAAGTTCCTAGATATTTCCGAAGTCCTTCGGTCTTGTCAGGTGAGGCAATGTATGGTGCAAATGAAACTGAATCATACCCAGAGCCATACGGCACATCCACGCCAGAAATCTCACATAGCGTTGCGAAAACATCATTCAAACCAAGCAAATGTTCTCTAGTTTCGTTTTCAGGAAAGACGCCATCGTACCTCCAAATCATGGGAACTCTATGCCCCCCTTCCCAAATCTGCCCTTTATAGCCCCTCAGTATCCCATTGGAGTAGTGTGATAATTGTCGTGACTTGTTTAAACCTCCATTGTCGCTTGTAAAGATAATAATTGTGTCTTCAGTTAGCTTCCTCTCTTCCATGGCGCTCACAAGAGATCCAACAACAAGATCTACTTCAAAAAGCATATCCAAATGTCTACTCAAATGTTGCCCCTTGACTAATGTGCCATCAATATAATAATCTGCGACCACAGAAAACAACACCAATGTGTTGGTACAAGTTCAAAATATGTTATTTGTTTTGCATCTCGACCAACACGCATCATTTGACGATGGATAAAACTTACCAGGCGGAGAGTGGGGAATATGCACCCCACCCAAAGCAACGTATGCAAAGAATGAATCATCAGGTTTACTTTCAAGGTGCTTGTCAACAAAGTCAATTGTCTCATTCACCAATATCATATTGTAAGCAGTAGAATCCCAATCATTTGACCCTTCACCACCCTCCTTACCAATAATAGAACGACCCCACCGCATGTCATGCTCGGAGTTATTCTCCCAGTATACCACATCTGATGATTTAGTAGTCAAAAATCCATCCCTGAAAAACGAGTATGGAGGAGCTTGAATTCCTCCAATAGTGATAAAAGATGACTCAAAACCAATATCTTGGGGACCATCAATCAACGCCTTGGACCAATCGTGCATTGGATGAGTCAGCGTATGAGAATAATTATACAATCCATTCGGTGGCGCCTTTGCCCCTAAATGCCATTTCCCAGTCATGAAAGTATTATATTCTGAATCACGCAACGTTTGCGCGATACTCTTTTGTTCCCCTCGGAATTGATTGGCATTTTCCTTGAGATTCCAAGTTCCTCCCTGATTTCGACCTCTATGGGCATACAATCCACTGAGTAGCATATATCTCGAGGGAGCGCAGAGAGGAGTGGAATGGACGTCTTTGAAAGTGACGCCCTTTGCTACCAATCGATCGATATTTGGCATATGTACCATACTCGTGTTGAAATAAGCTGGGATATCTCCTGTTCCCAAATCATCCGCCAGAATGAGGAGTATATTTGGCTTGCGTTTTGGACCTTTTGTCTTTGACGGGAAAGTCGGAGTATCAGATGCAGTTTTGACTGGGCTCAAGCTTGGACTTGTTGTCTCTGAAGCATTAATATCATTCTTGCCCTTTCCCGATCCAGCTTCAATGTATTTGACTGATCCATTTTCGTTCTTGTTGGAATCATCCCAATCAACAAGACTTAAAATAGTTCCTGTGAATAAAAAACCTGCAATTACACCAGCGGCAATAGCAATGGTTCGCAAAGAACGGGGTGGCATGCAATGAAATTACTAAGAAGGAAGTTGATTCCTTTTAATTTTGCACAATACTTGTTATTGTGTTTTCTGTTTGTAACGTGCGATTTGGTTCACTTTTTCCAAGCAATTCTTCCTCCTTTTTGGAAAAATGCCAGCAGCCAAAAAGTGACTGTTTGAAATTGGTGTGAATGACCTTGCAAGCCCACAAAATGCGCTACTATTCCTGATCGATGACACAAAAACTGACAAGGAAAGAAGCATACGTGGCCACGACTGCAACAGCATTTATCAACAACAGCAACAGCAACAACATCTAAGCTTCATTAATAATTAATCACGGACCAGTAAAACGTACAGTTCAGTACTAAACTAAAGAAAAAATGCCACCGCAGTCAACAAGAACCAACGCACAATCACCATCTTCATCCTTCAATCCGCAAGAGCAGTCCGTTTACATTATCCGTCATGGAGATAGATGGGACTATCAACACCCAGAATGGAAGGAGACTGCAGAACGGAAAGGAGACCCCTCCCTCTCTTCCTTAGGCCACGAACAGGCTAGACAAGCTGGAGGATTCCTGGACCAATTATTCGTCCAGGAAGGAATCCACGCGGATCAAATCACTCTACTTTCCAGCCCCTTTCTCAGAACCATTCAAACTTCCAATGAATTATTGGCCGAAATGAAACTCACAAAATGCAAAGGAAGCACTTGCTCAGCTGCAGATTCAATCAAGATTCAACCTGAATTTTCCGTCTTTGAAGTAGATCTACGGGGGCAAGGATATCATGCTTCCCTGCCGCCTCAAATGAACGAACGTCAGTGCTACTTTCCGAGAATTGACGGAGATTATCAAACTATGTTTGTCCCCTCATTACCAGAAGATAAGGATCAGTTTTTTGACAGATGTGATTCGGCAATGGAACATATTGCCAGAAACTTTCCTTGTGACAATGAGAAACACCCTGTCATTATTGTGGTTACTCATGCAGCGTGTTGCATTGGATTGGTGAAGTCGGCGGCTGGTTTGGAGTTGGAGGATATAAATCCTGCAGCTCCTTGTTCTATTTACAGATTGAGAAGAACGACGAATGAAAATAGGTGGAGCGTCGACCATTATTCCAAAAAGGGAGGTATGAATGGGTTCACGGGTCATATGAAGGACATCGGGACTTGTACCCAGCCCTGGAATAATTTTGGAGAAAGGGATACCGACAATGGGTATACCGGTCCTCCCAAGCAGGACTAGCTAGAGGATTCGAGCTAGCTCGCTCCTCCAGTAGAAACAGAAAACAATTGCGCATACACGAAACTGCACGTACGTGTACTACAAAAATATAAAAAATAATAACGCCTTCCACATTTTTGAACATGGATTGCTGGACTCGCTCCAATAATGTAATGAAAACTTTAGTATTCTCTTGACGTTAGCACATGAGGCGCCGCTTTTAAAAGATGATATAATGCATTGATCTGTGCCAAATCACTTTCAAACGGGTCACATTGTCTGGCTTCTGCAACACTAATACTCGTAGTAGTATATTCATCTACGGACTGCAGGGATACATCCTTCTCGTTCAGACTGGCTTTGGCGTCGACCAGCACGGAGATCGTGGGAAGTTAGGGGCCACGAAAGCAGCGGTGAGAGCAGTAAGAAATGCAATTGAATTTAAATCCATACCAGGGATGATCGAGGCAGTCCCAGGAGGCAGAAAAGAGATGCTAATTCAAATCAAATTAGGATTTCCTCCGAAGGATGAAAACAGCGACTCGTTGGCACCAATTGATGTAGATCTTAGTAATGTTGCAAAAGTATTCCCTTACGGAAAACGAATGCCATTTCAAGTTGTTGTCGGTGGTTTGTCATTTCCTAGTGGTCGAATTGTAAGAGAGCTTGGAGATGAAAATGACATGGCAATTTGCGTAGCCGCCAGTCTTTCCATAGGTTATGATAGTGGTGAAAGGGTTGAGTCAACACACAAAACGTATGATACTGCGGATGGGTATGAAAATGGCTCCTTTTAAGTTCATACGGAAGGAACCAAGGAATGTTGTCGCCTTGACACTATAGTCTGCTGAGGCAATGCACGAGTATCAAAAGTTTTATTTGAGATACCTTTATTTGGCGTTGGTGTCGGAACAGCAGGACGAGGCAATGGCATCGATGTTGATTCATTACTCCTCACGCTTGCATTATCTTCGGATGCAAACATTTGTGTCGGTGGTTTATTTTGTTGTGATACCTTTCTTTGCGTGTGGGGTTGTATTCATAGGTGTCCTCTGGTGCTGATAAATTGCTTTTGGCGAGTTGAGGTCAGGAGTAACATGTGGCGATGGACTGGTAACTGGAATTCGCGACTGATGATGCATATATGATGCATATATGTATAGATCCTCTGCCTATTGTTGCATTGCTGTACGATCTACCACCTGTCGATCCTTGAGTGACAGGGCTCTCTTTGTAGCAAAACAATTGATCACTCGAAGATGAAAAGATTGTGGAATTGATAGCAAGTCTGGAAAGATCCAGGAAGCGAGGTTAATGTACCGCGTATCACTTGACGGATGGGATATTATCGATAATCATGTTTGAAGTGGGGAAATACTGATGATGCATGAGTGTGCAATGAAATAAGGAATTCCCTTACGAAGAACGTCATCGAATGCGCGACCTGGTGCATTGTATCAAACTAGTACCAATAAAATAAGAACTTCGCTGAGACCGATGATCGGAATTCCTTTCGATCATGAATTCCACGTTGGCATAGGCGAGATTGAATTTTATGGTGAAGTCGACAGATAACATAGGTTCCGAGACTGTGAAGAAACCTCCTCACTCTCTCTCTCCACCAACCCCCCTTCTCCCTCTATTGCTGGAATACGCAACTTACGTCATTCATTGGTGAGAGCTATTTTTGAATCTTCGATGCTGTCAGACCTTTCATAACGCAGATTGTGTGCAAGGCGAATCAAAGGGCGTCTATGAGAAAGTTGTAAACACTTCCAACTCACCTTGTCCTTGTGTATATTAAGATGCGACGAATGTCTTCTTGTTCTGCTCGTTGACAGTTCCTCTCCTCCGTTGGGAACGAGGGACGCCGCAGTATCAATGGTGCCTAACCTACGGAATGAGTGCTGGGATCGGAATCATCAATCCAACAAGCCCAGTGCAGTGCAGTCCACCCATTACTATCTGCAGGCATGATGAGTGGTTTGCCACCAATGTGTCACAGAGTTGTTGGATGATTGTGAGTGGGGCGCCTCGGTATAATGCTGTTTTCATCAGTATCGCGCTGTTCAATACTCTGTGCATTTCTATACCCAGTTAAGTAAATATCTGAATAAATGCTGAAGCCGAATCAGCCAAGATATGTTTTTATTCTGCTCGCCACATTTTGACGTTACAAAGTAGCATCAATATAATATGTTAAATGCAATATTAGTATTTGCCGAGAAGGAGACAATCGACGGAATAACTCAAAAGTAAACGGATGGAGGTTTTGGGGTGTTGGTGAAAGGACGAGAGAGGAGGACACAATAGCGCAGTTCGAGAAGAGTGAAAGAAGGGCGGTTTACGATAGATAAAACGACGAAGGCACTCAAAGAATTAGGGATAGAATAACAAAATACTTCATTTCGCAGGGTGTTGAGCACATATTGCAATCCCTAGATCTCATGGGTTTCAATCGACATACAAGTATTACACTTTGCCAAACTTTTAACCTGAATTAAAATTATTCACCCGAAGAATAACAAGAATCAGTCAAGTCTCACGGAAATTCTTCCTTGGATCAGAATCTTCCAGTAACCAAAGATACATCAGAATTGATTGTTTCATCAACACCTTCACCAAACTTCAAATGAAGAAACAACTGTCCATTTGCAATCTCATCCTGAGAATGAATGAAGTTAGACGAAATGATGACCCGAGAACAGTTTTCCTCCAAAGGTAGATCAACTTCAACTTCCGATGCCATCACGCCACCTCCTACCCCAAACAATCCTCGAACTAGGTTCGAAGACCCCTGGTAAGTTTCATTGTTGATTCCCGTCGCAGTGGCAACCTGATGATGTGAAGGGAGCTTGATATGAAGCTTTGTACCGTTGGAAGATAGGGATGCAGTGATTTCCTCTCTCATACCTTTTTCACTGAAACCAGGACACAAATACAAAATTCCAACACCTTCGTTATCGCAATCCATTTCAAAAGCACAGCTACAGTACACGAGTAAAGAATTCTTGATCAAGATTGTAGACGAATACGAAGAATCGAGCTTGGACATGAAATCTTGATTCTTCCCATCTGGCAGAGAAAGGAATTCCTCGAGAGGGTCTGAATAAAAGTCTCCACGCTCAAAGCTTGGTTTGGATTGATTTTGGGATTCTTCGTCAGATCCATCAAACGAGCAGTGAAACATATCACATTAAAGCCGATGCATTTGAGGTGCCAACATAGACACATTATTGATGCACTTGGTATGGGTCATCTTTGACCTCGGAACCCTCATCCTGCAGAAACGAAATCGAAACTTGTTTGCTCTCGCATGATGAATGCTCTGATATTTTGCCTGAGAATTGCTTCTCAAGCCAGTCTTGTCATTCTTCATCAACACATCGACTACTTCATTGATCTTTGCCATAACACTGTGTTTGTTATCCACTGACTGGTACACCATAACAACGGACACCATTGCTCTGACGAAATAGCACAATGCCCCAAACTTCCAGAGGAATTAAAATATAAATGGATATCAGTGCTGTCGTATGCGATGATGAGTCGTGCGTCACCATCCTCGTCCCAATTGGCTTCTTGTCTACCTGCTCAGACGATTGCTGTGCAAGGAAGAATGCATCCTAGGAAACATTCTTGACCGTGACGAGATTGCCATACAGGTCCTTGAGAAGCAAGCAGCTCAGATGCCTCTTGACGATGACTTGCTGAGGGAGTGCTACAGCCAGACCGCGATTAATTACCCTTGGTGGTGGGTCAGCCCTCATGAAGAAATGGGAGGATCGTCATTGGCTCCTTACACATCATTATCGAGCAATACAGATATGGTGCGAGCCTGTGATGATATGAAAGCTCTACTGAATAAAGACAGCTTTGAGGACGAAATCAACCACTTTGCTCGTCGTTTGATGGCCACGCATGGGCATGGGAGCCACGAAGCTGTCCAGGCCAGGGTTACAGCTGTTGGCAGGAGGGGCTTTTGCATGCGAGTGTTAGTGGCTGATGAAATATACTCATAACGGGTGTCACACGTTGATGTATCATACAAGTTTGAGGATGAAATACGTCACGCATCAATGCTTCGAAGTGCTGTGCTTGTAGCATTCAAATCAGATTAGAACGATTGTATTTAATATTTATAGCTACATATAATACATATTAATATTACTCTCTCATTCAGTCTTTGGACAACGAGGAGTTTCTTTTGCGCCATCGAACACAGTCACACCGACTACGTAGTATTCTGCTGTGAATGGAATCACAAGGAGACCTAGAAGAATATAATTAATACAATATCGATTTGAAAGTATATGCTGCAGAGATCAAATTCTTGTATAGAATTTGTAATTTTGAATGTGAAAGACTTTTTGGGAGTTCTACATGTTCGCATTGTTTATATGCTGTTTGAAGTGCTGTAAGTACTTGACCTGACAGTAAACAATTCGAGTTGTGTATACTGTGCGGCCAGTTCAAATTGTCAAAATCATTGCAATGCACAAAGAATCAAGTTTGATACTATAAGATAAGCTTACTTTATTTATCTCCTATTTTCTCATTTTTGCTTCGTCAAAGCTTCCTTGATGTTTTGTCGCTTCATATCGGCGCCATCTTGATGGCACAGCGAGGGTGTCAGTGTTCTTCACATGTTCGCCTGCTTGTTGGGACACAACCTGTATTGATTAAAGAAGTGCAATTATCATCGATTCCACACAGTGATGCACATGTCTAATACTTCGTTTTACTGTTACTCTTTTTTATGTCATTTCTGGTGGGTTTACGAAGGAGAGAACCAGTCTCCTCCTGCTTCTTCATTACCGGTAGTACCATCTGATGCACCAATGATCACAGCAGATCCAATATCTATTGTCGATTTGGTTGAAGGAATCATTGGATGATGGTTTTGTGGATATTCGCCTGCGTTGCCCTTCTCGAATGCGCCATGTTCTAAGAAGGCACTTGCTGGATGACTCATAATATCACCGTTCTTGTTGCTAGTGCTAGTAATATAAAGAAGGTTTGACGAGAAACGTGCAAGAGTAGATGCAGACCAAATGTGCTCTTGTCTGTATTACGATGTTTAAGATCTAATTGTGGGAAAGAAAGCATTGGAATAGATGTCGAGGTTACGAAGACGTGCTGCTGGCTCTTTGCAAGATTGTTCCGTCCAAGAAGAGAGGAGAGCCGAAAACTGAAACATGTACAAGAAGGACGTTTTACAAAACTGAAACATGTATCGTGTTTGGCATAGGCCGTTTAATTTACAAAATGACTTTGATGTTTCCAAAATATTATTTCTGTATTATGATATGTTGATTACTGATAATTTCATGGGACTGAAAATCTAAAACTGAAACATGTACTGACAATAGCCTTTTTACTTTTTGACATTTACTGAAAACTGAAACATGTACGGCATGACGCGTAACACCGAGATATGTTAGACAAATAGCCTTTTTTGTTTATGACATTACTGAAAACTGAAATATGTACGGCATGATGCGTTAAAAGGCTTTTTATCTGTAGACATAAGTCGAAAACTCATATGAGCAACAATCCAAGGCACATCCGTTATAAACTGAAAATCTGTTTTATATGCATTCCTTTTGGCAACATTTTCTCTTCTGCTAGATAACTGAAAACACTGATTTACTGTGTGACATATTATTAATCTTTCTTAATCCATTGATACAATGATTCTGGATGTTTGTTCTTTCATGTGTCTACAATATGTGCTCTTTTATTCACAAACAAATCTAGATTATGTTGGGGAAGAAACCATGTTTTTAATCATTAATCTACCTCAACAGTTACTTGCTTTCCACGTTGTCGTGATTCTGTATACACTTTACCTATCCTTGCCTGTTCGTCACTGTCTTGTTATAGTTCCAATAATTCTATCATCAATCCACTTTTTGTGTTCATTATCTACCAGAATATCTATTACGGGGCATACCTCATTACACAAACATGGCAATGTTGTACTTTTTCAGTCTTTTTTCGTCCTTAGTACCAAGTTTATAGTGTGTCCATTCAACACTGAGTCCATCATGTGCAGTCCACGCTTGGTTTTTGTGACGGATGAGACTAATGAAATGAGAGTTTGTATTAGTAGCAACAACCCCCCGTAAACATA
>Ga0209712_10003792_pt1 | contig 12176 bp, 15 predicted proteins | sample ArcOceMetagenome_FD_187443 | JGI IMG/M metagenome (GOLD analysis project Ga0209712, IMG submission 187443) | Marine eukaryotic phytoplankton communities from Arctic Ocean - Arctic Ocean - Greenland ARC118M Metagenome (SPAdes) (version 2) | ecosystem: Environmental > Aquatic > Marine > Oceanic...
ATTGCCCCAAGTGGAAATTCGACACCTTGTTTCTGTTGAAGGGTATGTAGACTTATTTGTTGTTCTGAATTCAGCGCAACCATTATTTTATGGTTTTCGACTCTTTTATCATTAATAGATAGATGTAATATCTGATTAAAGTGTGCACTTTTAATCCGGTTTTTTAATGAAAAACTCAATCCACTTGATTTTTTCTTAAACTTCCAAGGGTGTACAGCTGTTTCAACATTGAGTTTGGGACGAACATAATAAATCTCTATTAAGCAGGATTGAACTATTTATCCATGTAATTAAATGATTCATATTGATGAATATCAAACAATGCTTTTTTTATAGGTTTTTTCGAGTAAAGCTTCGTAGCCTGCAACTAGATCGAACAACTCCTCATCAATACTCGTTTGACGCTTATGTCTAAAATTTTGGTTTAGACCATCTAATAATTCTTCAATATTTTTTTCAGCTCGCAGCATTGCCTCTAGACGGCAAGCATTTTCACTAGCCAAAGATTCTGCACAGGCTTTGTAGATAGATACGAATAGATACTCCCTAATCAATGCCTTAAATGTGATTTCTTTATCATTGAGAAGTTCGGGTAAACTTTTAGATGGCCATTGAGTTATCACAAGTTCATCTTTCCAGCTTTGATCAATTGGCAGCAGTTTGTGATAAGTTGTAGTGTAAGTGGATTTAGATGTTGGTCTATTATGAAAAACAAATAGTTGGTTAATACCTTTATTTTCTCTGTGCCATTCAATTTCTATAATGAGCTCACCTACAAGATCTGAGATTGTATCTAAACAAACAGGGAGACGATAACTTTTCCCCATATGCATATCTGCTTTTGATAATAAGGGATGTATGCGTCCACCAATCGCCCAAAGATACTTTTCGCCATGAAAGTTTTGCACTTTTTCAATTAAAAAGTTCGACAACAGATTGTTAAATTGACCTACAAGCCCTTGGTCAGAACCAAATGCAATCACACCAATATTGTTGTGATTGCGATCCACCTTATAATGAGGTTCAGAACCTGATGAATTCGCTTGATGAAAACACACGTTTAGACCTAATTTAACTGTTTGATAATAGTCAGACAGGGAATTAACGGCGTTTTCGTATTGAGTGATATTGACTGCGGCCATAGCTTTCATAGTTCGCACTACTGACTGTAAATCACGGGCACTGTTTATTTTGTGTTGCAAGTTAGTCAGAGAGTTACTCATGTTTTATTTGCATCATCATTTGGTTTATTTAATATTTGTTGACTAGAGAATGCTTTTTTCTCGATATGTTCATTCTTATTTGACACCTTGGTGATAAAAGGTGCCAGCACTTTTTTAGCCATATTGATTATTAACAGGCTGTCTTTATCAGTGATATTTTGGGCATTTTCAAGCCTTATTATTAATGACTCAGGCATGGTTCTGGTTGCCTTACTTAGGCTGGCTTGCGCTTTTGACATATTACTTAGAGGCACTGCATCAAGTAACCGCTGGCCAAGAACTAATAATAAGATTATTTGATCGGCAACGCAGACAGGGTCTGATTCAGATTGACTTAAATAAGACCGAATATGCCGCCCATGGTTTATTGTACTGAGAGTGTTTTCATCCAGTCTTGCGCCAAATCGGGAGAAATTTTCAAGCTCTTCGAACTGAGCGTAAGCCAGTTTTAATCACTCGCCACCTTTCGATAGGCGCCGCGCTGTGCTTTACCCCCCACACGTGATACTGATTTTCCAACATCTACAGCCGGCAGGACACCTAAATCATACAAAGCTGGCGATAAATATATTTGTCCATCTGTAATCGAGATCAGGTTTGTTGGAATATAAGCAGACATATTCTGTCCTTCTGTCTCAATAATGGGCAATGCAGTCAGAGAACCACCTCCACTTATTGAGTTCAAATGGGTAGAGCGTTCAAGTAATCTTGAGTGGAGGTAAAATATATCGCCAGGAAAGGCCTCTCTTCCTGGAGGGCGTCGCAGTAACAACGACAACTCACGATAAGATCGTGCATGTTGAGTCAAGTCGTCATATACAATTAACACATCCTCACCGGCTTCCATAAAATATTCAGCAATACTTGTGGCGGCATAAGGAGCAACATAATCAAGTCCTGGTGGGTCATTACCTTCAGTAGCAACAACCACCGTATAATCTAACGCTTTTTTATTTTTTAAAACGGCCAATGTCTTTGCAACCGAAGACGCTTTTTGGCCTATTGCGCAATAAACACATATGACATTTTTTCCTTTCTGATTCAGAATTGTATCAATGGCGATAGCCGTTTTGCCTGTTTGCCTGTCTCCTAGAATTAATTCACGTTGACCACGGCCTATGGGCAAAAGTGCGTCAATAACCTTAATGCCGGTTTGTAATGGTTCAGTGACAGGGGAACGTTTTATAATCGCAGGGGCAGGGCGTTCAATGGGCAATCGCTGTGTCAATGCTGGCGGCTGAATACCATCAAGTGGTCGTCCTAGCGGGTCAATAACACGACCAAGTAACTCTTGACCAACAGCTATGTCCATTACTCGGCCTGTGCGTTTAACATCATCACCGACATTTAAGCGCCAAGCATCGCCAAGTAGCACTACACCAATTTCATCCGCATCTAGATTGAATGCTATACCGTATAGATTGTTGCCAAAAAACAAGAGTTCATCAAAACCAATATTGGGTAAACCGCTTATGATTGCTATGCCCGTGGAGAGGCTAGTTATTGTTCCAATTTCTTGAGTTTTCAACTCTCTCTGGACCTTTAACCGTCCTTGCTTTAATGAGCTGTACAGTGTGTTCAAGGTTGATTGCAGAGTACTTGGTTGTATGAATGTCATATTGAAGCTTTGGCGGTGTGAAATTTAGTATTCAATTGCGTAGTTTTGCTATTTATTGTTTCACGCTGCTCATCTAACAGCTGTTTGATATGTGTTTGCAGTACATTAAGATAATCTTCACTGTTCCACGCAATTTTCCACCCATTTGAACGAATTTCAACACCACTAATAAGCTCAGGTTTTACTTCATATTTTAGTGGGTAATGTCTATTTATATTAGGTGATGTTACTTGTTGTAATACTGCGTTTATCTTTTCAATTTCCGCAGCTGTTAGTTCAAACGCGCTATATAAAATAAGTCCAGATTTACCTGATCCGATGATTTTATTAAGATTACTTTTTTCTTCAGAAGTTATACTTTGTAAATGCTTACAAAAGCATTCAATCATCTTTTGTTCCAGCTTCACATCGGCAAGATCTGTAAGCACTTTGCGTGTTATTTCATATATTTCTTTCAGCGATTTAACCGCTATATCATCGTGGTAATGTTGTAGTTCTTTTTCTAAAACTAAAAGACGGTTCTTGCTTATAGCATTCGCATTTTCATGGGCTTTAATGATTATTTTTTCACTTTGCTCACGAGCTGCCATCTTAGATTCTTTTAATAATTCATCGTGTTTTACATCGATTTCAAAATTCTTTTGTTCGAACAGCTTTCGTTCTAATTCTGCATCTGATTTTATGGTATCTGCGTCGCTCAATACTTTGGCAACCTGACGTTCTCTGGCATCAATGGCTTTTAAAATAGGTCCATAAAGGTAGCGTTTTAGCAACCACACTAATAACAAAAAATTGATCGTTTGAGCACCAACTGTAAACCAATCTATTTGCATCTTTAATTACCACTTTGCGAAATAAAATAGTTCCAAAAGGGATTGCTGAATAACAAGATCATGGTCACAACAAAACAATAAATGGCTGTAGATTCAATCATTGCCAAACCAACAAACAAGGTGCGTGTTATAGTCGATGAAGCATCAGGTTGTTGAGCCAATGCCATTAAAGCGCTTGCCACAGCCCTACCTTCAGCAAATGCTGGGCCGATGGCTCCGAAACCAATGGTAATACCTGATGTGATAATTGATGTAATAGCTATCAAAGTCAGACTATCCATATTTATATTTCCTCGCGTTGTTCAATTGATGGGGTATGTGTCTGAGTATTGTTAACACTTGTTGCAGCGGCGATGTAAACACTTGCCAGAATAAAAAATATATACGCCTGTACTAAGCCAGTTAACAGACCTAACGCTGTCATAACAACGGGGAAAACGAATGGTGCTATGATCAACATGATCCCAATTATCATAGAGCCGCTCATAATATTGCCGAACAGTCTTACCGCTAACGCAAAGGTTCTAGATATTTCACCAATAATGTTAAACGGCAACATAATAAAGGTAGGCTGGGTGTAGGATGCAAGATAATCCTTTAACCCTCGCTGTTTAATACCATAGTAAGGCACGGTAACAAACACACACAGGGCTAAAGATAATGTGGTGGAAAGCGAGCCTGTTGGCGCTTCGTAACCGGGGAAAATGGTAAACAGATTAGCCAGAGCAATGTATAAAAAAAGTGTGCCTAGGAATCCTATGTATTGTCTTGGATTGGACAAGCCAACACTAGAAATTTGTTTTTCAATTGCCAGTACAATAATCTCAAGGGCATTCTGCCAGCGAGTGCGTTTACTCTTATTTGTTAATATACGCATTAACAGTTGTACACCAACAATAAACACCACCATTAAGCACCAAGTAAACAAAATTGTTGCATTGAGTTTAAAAAAACCTAGTTGCCAATACACAATCTCATCTGGACTAAGATGCATCTTTACCCCTCGCTTTATTTAACGAGGAGTGACTCGTTAGCTCAATCAATAGCCTAGTTGCAGGCCTAGCAAGAATAAAACCTACAAGACTAATGATTAATGATTGCCAGTCACCATTGGAAATAAAATAGAAACCAAGTAAACACAAGCCGATCCTGATGAAAAAACTTCCTACAAACCACAAAACGGGTCGTTCTGATGTAAGTCCCTTAAAAACAACCCACCACAAACTCAAAAAGAACGCGCTCCCTAGTGCAAATCCAAATGTCAGCAAGATACACAACTCTAAAGGTGAATAGAATATTTCTGATAAGACATTAATCATTAGTTTTCTCTGTTTTTTCTTCATCATTGTCATGCATAGCTTTGTCTTCTTTACTAAGCCAACCCCATGCAGTAAAACAACCTATTGTTATGCCAGCTACAATCAGTGCCAATGTCCACGAATGATCAACTTTGTAATGCTTATCTAGCCATACCCCTAGTGCAGCACCTAATATTGTAGGTAACGCAACGGACCATCCAATTAGCCCCATCATTCCTAATCCAAACCAAGCACTTGTTTGAGGGCTTCTTTGTGCCTTAATTTTTCGCTTTGCCTTACTATCAATTTTCTCAGATAGAGTTAATTTTGACTTTACTGTTGTTTTAACCCCGGTTTTTAGTTTGTTTGGCTTCACACTCATCTCGAAGTCGTAGAAAATTCTGTTAATCGTTGTAAAAAACTACTTTCTAATTTATCCATGGCAAAACGTATTTCTTGCTGCTTTTCATCTAGAGTCAAAAACTCTGTTTTTACTGCATTTCTTAGTTGCCTTAGTCCATTACCTTGGATGGCATGTCGAACAGAAACAAACACGTGATTACCTTTCTTGACAAATATTCCGTGATCAATAGCCATATAAGATTCATTTCCTAATTCGGTCTCGTAGGTTAGTATTCCTGGAGTCAAAGCTGCGGTGCAATCCCGTCTGTTTGGAAGTATGCCGTACGATCCTTCCAGTGTTTCTACCACTATCAGCAATACGTTTTTATGCTTGGTAAAAACCTTATTAGGTAACAGTATTTTGAGCTCCACTTACTGGACTCTATCGCTGACTAATTGTTTATCTACGTCTACATTGTCATCGCCTAGTTTTACCTCATTAATTGCACCAATCATGTATAAAGATTGCTCTGGATAATGATTAAACTCACCACTTAAAATACGTTCACATCCATCCAGAGATTGTTCTAAGGTAACGAACTTACCCTGTGCTGTGCTGAATTGTGCTGTAGTAAAAAATGGCTGAGTGAAGAAGCGTTCTAAACGCCTAGCTCGTTTGACTATGTCTCTGTCTTGGACAGACAGCTGCTCGAGTCCTAACATGGCAATAATGTCTTTCAGCTCATCATACTGAGCAAATATTTGTCTAACTTGATGGGCTAGCGCAAAGTGTCGCTCACCTACTATGCTGGCCGTGGTCATTTTTGAGCTGGACTGAAGTGGATCGACTGCAGGGTAAAGTCCTTCACTTGCACGTTTTCTAGATAACACCAATGACGCAGATAAGTGAGAAAAAGTGTGCACTGCTGCAGGGTCGGTAAAATCATCAGCGGGTACATAAACAGCCTGTATGGAGGTGATAGCACCATTTTTTGTATTCGCTATACGTTCTTCTAGGGCAGATAACTCTGTACCTAAAGTAGGCTGATAGCCCATTCTGGAAGGCATTTGTCCCATTAATCCCGACACTTCAGATCCGGCTTGAATAAATCGAAATATATTGTCAATTAAAAGTAATACGTCGTGATGTTCTTCATCACGAAAATATTCAGCCATAGTCAATGCACAATGACCGATCCTGAACCTGCTTCCAGGGGGTTCATTCATTTGCCCAAATAACATCACCATGTTTTCTAATACACCCGCTTGCGCCATCTCACGATACAACTCTTCACCTTCCCTGCAACGTTCACCGATACCACAAAATATACTGACACCCTTGTGATGGCCTATCATGTTGTGGATCATTTCGGTTAGCAGAACAGTTTTACCTACGCCTGCACCGCCAAACAAACCCGCTTTTCCACCTTTTTCAATGGGAGCTAATACGTCGACTATCTTTATGCCAGTAATAAATATCTCAGAACTAGTTGAGCGATCAACTAGTGGGGGTGGGGCTTGGTGTACGTTTCGCCATTGCACACCTTTGGGTTTAGGTAGACCATCGATTGGGTTTCCAAACACATCAAACATGCGAGAAAGAATATCTTTGCCAATTGGAGCAACAAGCGGCTTTCCTGATGATTTGACTAACGTGCCTCTGGCCAGTCCCTGAGTTGGCGTCATTGCGATAGCGCGAACTGTATGTGTATTTAGTTGTGCCAGCACCTCTAGAACGATTTGTTTATCATTTGCGAAGAGTATCTCGTGGATATGGGGTAAATCACGGGAAAAATATGCATCCACCACACTGCCTCTAACGGATAACACTGAGCCATCACAAGGACAGTTATTGTTATTATTCATCGCCAAACTCTTTATCTTTGAGTTTACATTATGATGATAAGTCAGGCTTTGGATTTGACCTTGATCAAGCTTTAATATGGTATGTTGAGAATGTGGGGAAGGGTATGAAAATAACTGCGTTTATTAAAGTTTTCATGGTAATTTAATTTATGCAAATCAGTATTTTGTGAGCATTAGCATTTAACCCATTAAAACAAAAAAAATAGTGTTTATTAAATTCTAGTCATCCTAAAGTAATCGGCTTAGCCTGACTTTTAACAGGTTATTTTCTTTTTCTAATTGTTGTTGTTTTCTCATTAATTCTATAACCATTGCTGTTGCTAACCAGTCGATTTGTAATTGTTGATTAAGTTTGATGGCTTTTTTTATCCAGTGGGCACTTTCCAGATCAAATACCCACTCTGACAAGGTATCACCTTCTAGTGGGGTAACGATGCCATATTCAACCACTTCAATGATTGCTTCTTGGCTTATGTCCGCACTTAGGCATAATTCATCCAAATGTATACGTAATGTGATATTGGTCATGTTTAGTTGCTCCAATCTACGCGCGGGTTGTATTGCTCAACGTTACCTAATTGTTCCCATAACCTTTTGGTTTCACTTGTTGTTGAGGGCGGTATATCAATCTTAAGGATAGCCAATAAATCTCCCTGTGCGGTTTTGCTTTTAAGACCCTTACCATTTATTCGTAATTTTTTACCTGAACAACTGTTTGGAGGAATGTTCAAGTTGATTTTCCCTTCAAGAGTCGGCACTTCAAGTTTTGTTCCTAAAGCAGCTTCCCATGGGGTAAGTGGAATAGTTAACAATAGATTAATTCCTTGCACATCAAATAAGGGGTGAGGAACTAGTCGAATATGTAAAAACAAATCTCCATTTAATGTGTTTTTACCGTTGGCAGCTTTTTGGCCAGGGGACCCTTGACCTTTGACTCTAATCCTTTCGCCATCTGAAATGCCTTGAGGTATTTTTACTATAAGTGACTTTTTGATTTGCTGTGTTTGTCTACCATCAAACACTGGGACCATATACTCAAGATTTTTTGTAACTCCTGAAACAGACTCTTCAAGAAAAACTGGTACTTCCATCTCTAAATCCTGACCTTTAAATAAATCTGTCTCCTTTTGACCTGACTGCCTAAAACCTTCTTTTCCACTTGCAAAAAAAGAATTGAAAAAGTCTGAGTAATCAACTGAAGGACCTGAATTAGCCGTTCCAAAGTCACCAGAAGGTTGCCAGCCAGGTGGCGCTTCAAAGTTTTTAGTTGAGCGGGATCCATAACGCTTCATTTCATCATATTCAGCTCGCTTAGTGTCATCTTTTAACACCTCATATGCTTCTGCCACCTGTTTAAACTTTTCTTCTGCACCCTCATCAGGATTCATATCAGGATGAAATTTAAGCGCAAGTCGTCGGTAGGCTTTTTTAATTCCTTTTAGCTCTGCATCATCTTCCACGCCTAAAATTTTATAATAATCTTTAAATTCCATTTTTATTTCCTTAGTTTAAATACAGACCATTAGCATGTGGTTGAGCTTTCAAAAGAAAGACCTTAGCCGCTTTCAATTTCAACATTTTGATGCAGATCAAAATGCACAGTAGAGCAATGTGTGCTGTTGTAAAACGTTGCAAACTGGCGTTAGAAAAAATCGTTGAGGCTAATACTTTATTTGTTGACTGGTTTTAAAAGTTAACTGGCTTCTTACCACCTTTTTAACAAATTTATGGCTATACCTGCTACCCACTATTTTTATCATGGCGAAAAGGTCGCAATAGTGATCAGGCAATTATTTTTTCTTGCTGATAAACCTAGCTCAATAGTCGAACTGTATTCTATTTCTGTGGATCTATAGATTTTTCAATCTGCCATGCTTTAAATGGTATGCCATAAACAACCTGAGAAATGTTAATGATGGTCGCAATTAGAGCCTGCGCAGCAAATAAAACATACATAACAAAACTGATGATTAAGAGGAATGATTAAGGGTAGCTGTGTCGTAAATCAATTGCCTGCTGATATACTTGCATCAGCTAAATGGCTAGCACACCTTTCAATGTGTGAACTTATATGTATTAACCAACGAAATGCTGCAAGCGCCTTGGTGGCATGATCAATATCAAATTCTTGGTGAGTGACTTTTAATAATATTGTTTTTCTAAATGGCTGGTGATTGATCTCAAGCTCATTACTTATATTGTTGATCCCTTTAATACCATTCATCAACTGGTTTGTCTTAATGGCTACAATCAAATTTTTTATGTCGTGTATTAGCCGGCTGGGGAATTCATGTATTTCGGTGTGATCAGTTTTCCTAAAAGAGTATTCTGGTGGTTCTTCGCATCGTTCGAGAAGTCTATGAAGGTGGTCCAGAGCGTGAAGTAAATTGACGAGTCGTCTTCGCTGGGGCTCCTGTGCATCCTCAACAGGTATTTGCTCAATAAAAGATAAAGTGGCATCTATCTCTACATGTAACTTTGTTAGTTTACTTTTTTGTCCTAAATAGTTGTCATGCAATAAGCTTGCACATGTTTCTAAAAGGGATATGAACTGATGTTTTAATGGTTCTAACGACAGATCGAGTGCCAAAGAAGGTTGTGTTAGAAGACTGTCATCAAGTTGTTCTAACACACTCGGATTTTCTGATTTAATTAGGTGTTCTATTAGATTTGCAAATTGCTGACTAAATGGCAGTAAAATGAGCACACCAAGAGTATTAAATGATGAGTGAAAAGCAACAAGTGCTATTTCTTTATGCTGTTCGATTACATCAGATGTTAAGTTTTCCCATAACCAGATGTACGGTGCGATCAAAAAAAGTGCCGATGTTCCGATTAACAAATTATAAATAACATGGGAATAACCAGTGCGCTTAGCACTGATTGATGCACCGGTTGTCGCCAGTAAGGCGGTAAAAGTTGTGCCAATGTCCATACCAATAACTAAGATAGCGGCTTGCTCAAATTCAATGAGTCCTGAAAATAGTGCGGCCAGTGTAGCGGCTATACCAGCACTGGAAGATTGAGTAATCAAGGTGAATACTAAGCCAAAACATAAAACGATAAGCTTTTCAGGTAAGGTATTTACTGATAGGTGTTCAAATTCAAAAAATTCCCTTAGTCCAAACATACTATCTTGAAGTGTGGTTATACCGGTAAAGATTAAACCAAACCCCGCAATGGTAAAACCTATTGCGGCTATTTGAGGTTTGGCGAAAAGTCGCAGCAAGGCGCCGCAAAAGATAATCGGTAAGACAATGGCTCCTAGCTTTAATTTAAAACCGAGTAATAACACTAACCACCCGGTAATAGTGGTACCAATATTGGCACCAAATATCACACCCAATGAGTGACTAAAGGTCATTAATCCCGCTCTAACAAACCCCACTGTTGCGACAGTGACCGCACTAGATGATTGTAAAATTGATGTGCTTATTGCACCCCATAGTGCTCCAGAGTATGGGCTGCGTGTATAAGCCATGAGGTTAGTTCTAATTGACTTTCCAGCTATTTGTTTTAAGCCCTCGGTCATTATTATCATACCTATTAAAAAAAGACCGATTCCACCCAATATATCAGCCAGTAGCGTCCATTTATCTGACATCTAAAGTAAAAAAGTCTCGTTACAGATTTTACCTGCAAAATAATACTGTAGATTTTTAAGTGTTGTATTGGCAATTTGTTGTAATGATTCGGATGTAAAAAACCCTTGATGAGCTGTGATTAAGACATTTGGAAAGGTAGCCAGTCTTTGATAAGTGTCATTAGTAATTGTTTCACATACGAGGTCTTCATTCGACAACTCAGACTCCATTTCATATACATCTATTCCAAGGTAGCCAATCTTTTCACTTTTTAATCCTGAAACAATGGCTTGAGTATTAACCAGCCCACCACGAGAAGTATTGATAATCATTACTTTGTCTTTCATATTTTGAATCGCAGCATGATCAATTATATGCTGTGAATCTGCATTCAGGGGACAATGCAAACTAATCACATCTGATTTTTTTATCAATTCTTCTAAACTGACATATTGATGCCCCATAACAACTACATCATCAGTTGGTGAAGGGTCACAACATAAAATATGGCAACCAAAACCAGTCAGTATTGTCACCAACTCTTTACCTATGGCGCCTGTTCCCACCACTCCTATAGTTTTGTGGCGTAAATTGAATCCCAATAAACCCTCTAGCTCAAAATTATTGTCCAGTACTCTTTTACAAGCTTTAAGTAGTTTTCTATTTAGCGCTAAAATAATTGCCACCGTATGCTCTGCGACTGATTCTGCTGAGTAATTTGGGACCCTTGAAACGCTAATTCCCAATTTCCGAGCCTGTTCAAGATCAATGTTATTAAAACCTGCACACCTTAGCGCAACGTGATGGATATCAAAAGATTGTAGAGACCTGAGCACCGATAAATCTATCACATCGTTGACAAAAACGGATACCGCGTCAAAAGGCCTTGCAAGTTCAACGGTTTCATTATTTAGGATGCAATCCAAGAACACTAAATCAAATCCAAAGTTGCTATTTCGGGCATTCATATATTCCCGGTCATAAGATTTACAACTGAAAACACCAACTTTCATCTAGCAATCCTCAATAAATTTTTTGATAGTAAGTTATTAAATTAATGTCACATATTTGGCATTTAACAAAGTATTTGCTTGTTATTTTAGTAGCTGATTAAAGATTAAGGTTACGGTTCATTAATTTTAGCTTCAAGGTTATCGTAAGTGTTTTCGCGAAATCTGCCTGCAGCGATCCTTTCCCACAAAAGACGGTTAGTCTTATTGTCTACCAGATCTATGTTGAGTGTACCCTCGGTCTATTGTGTCACCCGTTCCTAAAAAATTGGGTCATTCCCCCACACACCATATCTTCGTCGGTAGTAATCATAAAAAGCTGCAGATGGTGAACTATTAACTTCGATTATATCTTTAACATACACATTAAAATTAACTCATAAGTCAGGTTCTAACGAATAC
>Ga0209712_10003793_pt1 | contig 12175 bp, 14 predicted proteins | sample ArcOceMetagenome_FD_187443 | JGI IMG/M metagenome (GOLD analysis project Ga0209712, IMG submission 187443) | Marine eukaryotic phytoplankton communities from Arctic Ocean - Arctic Ocean - Greenland ARC118M Metagenome (SPAdes) (version 2) | ecosystem: Environmental > Aquatic > Marine > Oceanic...
AAGTTATTAAAATACTCAATACTGTTATAAATGTTCTTTTCATATGTTTTCCAACAAATGTATCTGCGCATTGTTGCTATATGGTATAGCAGCATTGTTGCTATACACAATATTTGTAGGCTCAAATGTAAATAAAAAAGCACTGCCATTTATACGTATTTATACGTATTTTTTTATTTAAATGAGCAACCCTACTGGGTTTTAGAAAATAATAATACTGCTTTTTTTTTTAAGAAGTAAAGACAACTAAGTAGCATAAACTTCTATATTGAATTAAGTCCAAAAAGTATTCTTATCAGGTCTTTGGTATTGCTATTTTTTTAATTTTTTCCAACGTTGTTGTATGAAATTTGGTGCATGTTTTATGTTATTACTTTTTTAAGTAGGTTAGAATTAGCAATTAATTATACACGGCGTTGTGTGGCTTTTTTATTCGTTCTGCAATATGCTTTTCTTGCGTGCAGAGAATTATGTCAGAAATTATTAATTGTTTAAAAGCAAATAAATAATTTGACAATCAAGAAGCTGAATTTAAAAATATTTTAACTAAACGAGCTCCTTTGTCAAAGAAAACAAATGCTTACTGGTTGGAAAATAACGATTGATAAAGAGCATCACCAAAAGGCGAGTTAATGCCGTATTCTTATTTTTTAATGTGGTACTTTTTTAGGAATTTCAAACGTTCTTTTTCGGTCATAGTTAAATCGTTTTTGTTTTTCAAATATTGATCAACAGCGCTATTTATTTCGATTAAGAACTGTTTGTTTTCATTTACAAATTTGCTACGTGAAAGAAAGTCAATTACAGTGTCTCCTGTATTAAATTCAGGAACTTTTGAATTGTAAATTTTAACGATGTGTTTTAATTTTAAATCTAATTCTTTTAAGGTCATGCAGTTTAGTTTTAATTGTTGTTTAACAAGAGTTATATATAAAAAGAATTAGGAGTTTTAATAAATTAGATTACGATATTAGAAATGAGATTTATATTTTATGATGTCTTTTAGTTGCAGATTTAAATATACTTTCAGTTGTTGGTTCTTGGAATGTAACAAGGCCAAATGAAACTATATTAGGAATGATGCAAACATATAATAAAGAGATAATTTAAAAATGAAATTATACACAACAAATTACGAATGACATGTCTTTATCTTTGGGATTGTAGTGCTCACGACTACTTGACGCTTCTTTTTTTACTAATTGTAACGAATTCATTAAATAAACGTCATACAATCTCCAAGGTATTGTTTTTTTACTTTCAAAATAACCGCCAATTTGGTAACATCTTAAAACTGTATTTTTTGTAGTTTCATGTATTCCAAGTGCAAAGGGTTCTACAATTCTTGTGAAACCATCATATTCAAATTGGATAACTATTCTTTTAGTAATAGCTTTTGTAATAAGTTCTTTCATATTTAAATTTTAAATAATTAAGTGTCTTAAATGACACACGTTATGTCTATAGTTTGTTACGTGTTTTAAGCAACTAGTTTAGTAAATGAAAACCAAATAGAAAATCTATGAGGATTTTTAGAAGTAGGTGAGAACAGGCAAGTAGTTATAGCCGTTGTTGTGCCTAGTTTTAGTACTCAAATACCGGACTTCCATTTTCACATATTATTTCACTTGGTTGTGAAGGAACAGAACAATCACTTACGATCCCCCATTTTTGGTTAAATTCTTGTTGAGCAGTTGTATACTCTTCTATTTTTTTAAGAAAAAGTGCAGTACCAATATTTATTGGATAGGCTATAAAACCTAGGGGACCTCCACAGGCCTTACTTCCATAGCTAGTAAAAGTCCATTCTGCTGAATTATCACAGCTTTCACTAGTAGCTAAAATTTCAATTTCAGAAAACATTTGATCTAAATTTTGTGCTTGTTGTTCCTGAGTCAATGCGTCATCATCGTTACAAGAAAAGCATATTCCAATTAATAATGCGATTCCAATAAAATTTAATTTTTTCATAATTCGATATTTTATTTTAATAATTAAATTTCATTTTGGTTGCTTCTTATTGCGCACAACAATCGTATATCATCATTGTTATTATACACAATATTTGTGATTTCAAATTTAAAGAAAAAAGCACTTCTATTTATACGTATTTATACGTAATTTGTTGTTAAATCAACATCGGTTTAAACTTTAACGAAATACTGTCAAAAATTAAGCAATAATTTTTCAAGAGGAAGCATAAGTAAAGTGGGAAATGACTATTTTTTACATTTATTTTTTCTGGACGTTTCCAAGACCCATTTGAACAAATTATAATTCTTTTCATATTATTGGTTTTTTAGTATTTCTAATTCTTGGATTCAATGTGCTAACGCAACAAATCGTTTTTGCTGTATGAAATTTGTTACATGTGAAAATTCGGAAGGAATTTTCCAGATAAGTACTTACCAAAGCAATTAATTTTTTACGTTGTTATGTGCTTTAATTTATTCTAAAATCTAAATTTCACTAAAAACACAATAGGATTAAAAATATATTCAAAATAATCATCAGTTTCGTTCAAGCGCGCTATCGGGTCACTGTGTAAAATTTTGCTTGAAGTTGTTTTTTCTTCGGTATACTTTAAAACACTCAAATTACTTTCTAAACCTATATAAATATTCTTAAATAAATTATAATTTATTCCAATTGTTGGGGATATTCCAAATCCTTGAATATCTTTCTCTATCCCATTATAACTTCCAGCAAATCCGCCACCACTTTCTCTTGAAGATTTAGAACTTAAATAAGTAATGTCAATTGCTATATAAGGTGTAATTATTTTTTGTTTAAAAATATACTCATAACCGATTTTCAAAACTTGCTCTTTATAGTTACTATTATCGTTCCAATTAGAAGGTGGTTTTTCATTAGATTTATTAATTGGTCTATAATATGTTAGTCTTATAGCGTTTCTTTTATTTATAAATCTTTTGTAAGTTAAATTACTAAAAGGAACAAAATAATATGAGTTTTTAAATAAGATCTCTTGATTTTTTGGAGCTTCCGACACATTAATTAGACCTAATGATATTTCATTCTTATTATAATCTGAATTTTGACTGTAGCCTAATGTTAGGATAAAAAAGAAACTAAATGTTATTAATGATTTTTGCATAGAATTCTGTTTTTATTGCACTCCGTTTTTGTATCTGGTTTGTTGCGTATTTTATTGTTTAGTCAAAGTGTATTTATCTCCATTTGATTTTGTCATTATCAAAATGTTGTTTTCTTTTGTATAATTCCAGTTTTCTCCTAAAATTAGAGTCCAATCGAATTCGGCTGTCCAAACACATACATTTTCAAATTCAATTGTATTGTTAGAAATCGAATAATTTCCATTACAAATTGCAGGAAATTTTTCTATTTCACTTTCGCCAGAATAGATTCCATTCATGAAGTTTAATTCAATATTTGAGGTATTTCCATTTCGTTCAAAAATTCCGATATATGCACCACTTATTTCAGATTGAGCGTTTTCAACATCATTCTTATTACAACGCATCATTAAGACTAATCCTAAAACTATTAATAATCCTAATTTTCCTGTTTTCATAATTTTTAATTTTATAGATGCAGTAATTCTGGAATAGTTACGTCAACTGCACTCCGTTTTTATATCTCGTTTGTTGCATATTTTAAGTACCTAATTTAGTAAATAATTACCGACCAAGAAAGTCCGTGAGGATTTTCGGAAGTAGGCAAGGGCTAGTAATAAATTATATACGCTGTTGTGCGTAGTTTTCTATTATATTCTTTTCATCAGTACATCTATAAATCTATTTTTTATAGATTTATACAACAAGTTGAATGTGTCAAAACCAGAATAAAAATAGAGAGGCATATCCTCAAACTCATCAGAGTTAAAAACATCTTTGTATTTTTTTTCTTCAGTTTTATAACGGTTCATCCCTTTTGTTTTAAAACTATTTAATGTGTCTTCAATTTTGTTGATTTTTTCATTACGAAGAATAGTTGTTTGATGAAAATGTTCCTTTGATTTTAATTCTTTCCAAAAATTCTCAATTTCAGGATTTCCATCTGGTGGGTTGCTTTCAATTAAATCGACAGACATTAAAATCTCAACTTTTCGATGCTCTAAATATTGTGTCTCCAAGACGTCACCATAATAACCTTCAAGTTCAGACTTACAAAACTTTAATAGTTCGTCATCATTCGTTGCATTTGCGATTTTTAACCCCTTTGAGAACCCGAATGAAAGAGGTTCGGTATTTGCACTAATCTCACTTATTAAATTAGATATTTCATCTCTTATTTTAAAGTATTCAGAGTGCTCAGGAAGCTTTGTAATCCAATTGTTTATTGCTATTATTTCTCTGCCATTTGCCTCAATATTAGAACTTCTTTCTCTACAATAGACCTTACCAACTTCAAGTCCTTTCATTTTAATACTTGGCTTAATTGTTTCGGGATACCTTCTTACAGGTATTTCTACAATACCAAATACTTTTGATTGATACTCAAAGTTTATGTATTTAAAATGTGGTCTCGGGTATACTTTATTTTTAATTTTGGATTGTAGTATCTTATCATCCATTGGATTGTTGATTCCTAGTAATTCTTTTTTACCATTCTCTTCTAAAATGCCAATTATAATAAATGCTGAATTCTCTCTTATTGTATTACTAAATGCAATAATATCTTTTACAAGATTTGTTGTATCCTCCTCTTTTTCTCCAAGTAATTTATAGTGTTCCTTCGTAAAATCTAATTCAATAGATTTATCAGTTTTTATAATTTTTTCAAAAAGGTGTATATTCATTTTCATTATTAATTTACTTCTCTTAGTTTTATTTTTTCAAAATTCATAATCGCATTTAGTATGCGTTTTGTTCCAACTCCTATTAACGTTAAGTACTTTGTATTTCTAAACTCAGTCATAATACCAGGGAGTCTATAATCTACTGAATGTACTTTTTCAGCATCCGCATCAATAATCATAAGCCATAAACCACAGCCATTAATTCCGTAAAAATGAGTTCCAGTGTTCTCTTTTTCGCCAGTTTTAATGTTTGTTAATTCTTCTTCTGTGTCATAAAGTTCCTCTTAACAGCGCTACATTTCTAGACAACAGAAACTTTTCTTTTTTTTTCACCAAACAAAGACTTTTATATTTTGTTTTTATCTTTTCTGTTTTTAAAGCCAAATTTAAAAATTTGGTAGTTTTTTTAAATAAGAACAAACCTTTCGGTTTCGCACTTATTAGCTATGCTTTATACATATTGTTAGTGGTAGTTTTTCGACTAGTATCTTACTATTTTATCTTTCATTCTTTTTGTGAAAATTTTTCTATCCGAAGTTGAAACTTCTGTATCTAGTTTTAGTTTGTCTGCAGCAATTTTATAAGTTTTATTTGCCTCTTTATATTTTTTAAGTTTTTTTAGCGCATCAGCTTTTAGTTCGTAATGTTGCCAAAAATCTGGAAATGATTTTATTCTATTGTTTTGGTCTGTTACAACACTATTCCATTCCCATTGGTCAAAACAGAAATTTAAGCCTAAACCAAATCCAACAGTTGGTGAGGAATTATGATTAAAACCAACCAGGTCGTTATATTGTAAATTAAAATTTCCATTGCCTTGCGCTAAGATGGTTTTGAATTTAAAAAAATCTCCTCGTAATGAAATATCATCCCACCTTTTGTCGCCTATTGCCAAATAAAAATTACCTGTTAGTTTCGTTTCTTTTTTAAATTCTTTTTCTGCGAATTCAAAAATATCTTTTCTATTTGGCCAATAAGCAGGGCTTATGGCTATACAATTATTGAATATATCATTATTTTTTAAAAAACAATAAGTCGCAAAATAACCTCCAAAAGAATGTCCAAGGATCGTTACTTTCTTTTTGGTATTATATTTTTCTGTTATCTTTGGAATTACCTCGTGATACAGAAACTTAAATAATTTATTTTTTTCCAACAGTTCTTGGTCTCTGTTTTCGTGAAATATACCTACTAAAATGCTTTGTGGTATATCATCGTACAAATACAAGTTATTGGTAGCCTGTATAATTGTTCCAGTAATTTCTTCATTATCTCCGTCTAGATACATAATAAGATTCTTTTGTGCTTTTATTTTTTCATTATCTAACGGTTTACTAATTGTGATTTTCCGTTCAGTCCCAAATACTTCAGATTTTATAGTTAAAGTATCTGGTTTTGAGTAAAATGAATGCGATTGACAAAAGCAATTCATGGCTGATAAAAGGAAAAAAAAGAATATTGATAACTTCATTTTCTGCTTAATTTATGTTTTAACTTGCCACGAACCCCTTATGTGAAACAAGGTTCTCGTTTACAGGTCTTTATTTTTAAATAATAGGAGCTTTTCTTCTTTTGTTTAAAAAATAAAGATAAACATTAAACGTAGAAACCTGTATTTAATTAAGTCCAAAAAATATTGCGAAAAGGTCAATTTTGTTATTGCTGTTTTTTTTTGTGAATCTTTAATATTTAGCAGCGTTGTTGTGTAAGATTAGTTGCATTTTTAATAGGGGGCGTAAACAACGCCATTTCCTTTTTGCCAACTTCCTTGCAGAATTAGTAAATTATTTCTGTTATCTGGCTTCACATTGTCTCCGAAGAATTTGTTAACCGTTAAGGCTATATAATTCTCAAAATATGTTGTATCTGAATTACTAAATTCTACTTTTAGAGATAACACCTTAAATACATAATCTTTAGAGGTGTTAATAGGTGCTTTTGCTTTATACTCTCTTATTTCACTGTTATAATGCTTGTAGGTATTGTCTTCATAATCTATAAGTGCAAATAGAGAAGCAGGTTCGAGTTCTAAAGTATAATTTTCCTCTAGTATTTTAGGTGAATGCTGCTTTAACAAAAGATCATTTGCGTTAAAATTATCAAAAGAATATCCAGAAAACGAGTCTGGTTCTTCGGTATTAGGGGCTACCTGAGAAGTCCTTTTAATTTTTGACTGATGGTGCCCAAAATGATGAGCGTTAAATTCATTCAAATTAATTCCAGCCAATAAGCCATTTAATGCTGCAGGTAGATTAATAGATGAAACATCCACTTTCAAGGCTATAAAACCGGTCCAGTTCGGATCTGTTGCTATTTTGTAAAAGTTGTTATAGCAACCATTTCCCATTAGTGCTTTATCAATTCCTGTCTGTATATATTTCTTAAGCCAGTTTGATAGTGTTTTTAGGCCATTATTAGCGGTGTTATTAAATGATTTTGGATCGGCCCAACTATTAGTGTTTTGCACAGACTCTATAAGAGATACACGATTATATTTAAAAATAATGATGTTTTTATACGCACCTTCATGAGGTTCTTCTGAGTTGGGTTTAGATACATTAAGGCTAAATAACCAATCTTCGATATTTATTTTATTATTAAAATCACCCAATACATTATCAATATTAGAGGAAATAACTAAAAATAATTGATTGGCTTGGAAGGTAGTTCGCAGTTTAACACCTAAATCATTAAACTCCAATGTTTTTATTGCTACACGCCCATCGCTTTCAATAAATTTATTTGTTGCTAGTTGCATATTCTTCCAGGCTCCTGTTTCTTTCGATATATCAACAAGTGCCCCTTGTTCTGTAGCGCCTTGGAATGTGGTGGAATTTGCTGCTTTAGCGTTGTTTTTCTTTTTCATAAAACTTGTATATTTTTACTTTTAGGTAAAAGTATTTGTTAAAACCGTATGCACTTTTTTAAGAAATATTTTCCTTAAAAATGCATTGCAATTCTCGGGTACTCTCTTTTATTTCCAAAGAATGATACAAAGCCATAGTGCATGCCAACGTTTGCTGTTTAGTTAGTGGCGTTTTAAATTCTAATAATTTCGGATAAGCAATAACTCCTATAGAAAGTATTTAATTTTGGTATTTAATAAGTTTTTCAACAATTTCATCTAATTCTTTATCTATACTTTCAATTGAAATATATGCTAAACCATCTTCCTTTAATTTTTGCAAATTATCAATAGATGCATTGTCCATTTCAGTATCAGCTTTTACTATTGTAGGTTCAAGACGGTGGTAATCTTTTTGGTCTTGAGCTTCTAAGGTTCCAAATATTTGTTTTAAATGGTAATGTACGGTTTTAGAATTACCAGACATCATTATTTCTATAATGGGTTTAATCCATCCAATGGCACCCCAATCTTTGGCTTTTTTATATTCATAACCTTTGCTTACACTGCCTGTGCCAATAGATACAAGCATCATATCTTTAGCAGACGGTGCGTGCTCTATATTTTTAAAAGTCATAGACCTAACTTCTGAGTAGGCTACTAATGAAGGGTTGTTCACAAACACACCACCATCTATTAAGGGATACGGTGTGCCTACATCATTTTTAATACGTGCAGTTTCGAAGTAGGTTGGGGCTGCCGATGTAGCTCTAGCAACATCTTTAATTTTAAAATTGTACGTGGCATTGTTTGATTTGTGTTGCTTAAAAAAATGAGGTTTGCCATTTTTTATATCATAAGAACTAATGATACAGGGTTTTAATAAATTTGATAATTTTAATTCTCCAAAGGTATCTTCAAGCGTTTCTTCAAGTTCAGAAGCGTTATATTTTTCATCCGCTAGACCAAGCACGCTTTTTATTTTTTGCCAATTACTAGCATCAAAGATTTCATCTCCTCTGTCTAAATAGATATTTACCGCTTCTTGGGCAGTTAATTTCGGCCGATTTTCTTCATTGGGTGTAAGATATGCCAAGGCTAAGATACCACCAGTGCTTGTGCCTGCCATAAAATCAAACATATCAGATAGTTTTATATTTGGGTCTTTTGTTTTCTTTTGAAGTTTTTTTTCAATTTGGGTTAAAACAATACCAGGTAAAATTCCTCGTATGCCACCACCATCTAAAGATAATATTCTAATTTTTTTCATATTTTTTTTTATTCAATGTATCTTCTTTTTAAGTGCAGTTAAGGGTTGGTGTATGGTTTGTTGCGTGTTTAAGCACTTAAATTTGCAAGTACACACCAAACTGAAAATCTGCGAGGGTTTTCGTAAGTACGCTTGTACTAGCAATTTTATTTACACGGTTTTGGCAATTGGCTTTTATTCTTTGTAAACGTACAATCTTATCTCTCGATTACTGCTGAAATTAAACATATAAGCATTAACAACTTGCTCATTTTGCCATCTAATTTTTCTTCTTCCACTTTCTTCCTTAACATTCTCAATTGGAACACCTAAAATATCATTTAAAGTTTTTAGTAAAAATTCAAATTTTTCATTGAACTTGTTTTCTAAATCTTTTTCTATTTTTGGATTAATTCCAAAATTTGATTCTTTGAAGGTTTTCCAATTTAATGATACAACTTTAATACTTTTATCATCTTTGGTATAGAAATAACTTGATTTTCCTTCAAAATAGGGACACTCAATTTTTCTGTAACTTATTGGGTTACCAAATTTGAACCCTTTTTCATTTGGATAAATTCCTTCTCCGAGAGACCAAAAGCGTCCAAGTGAAACATCTTCTGAATTAATAGAATTCTCATATTCTGTCATTTTCGAAAGCTCAAAGTTCTCACTATTGTCAAGTTCTGAAATTACTAACTCAAGATGGGTTTTGAATTCTTGTTCTCCAAACTCAATATTTTTATCTACATTCTTAATACAGGTTGAATCTATTTTTGTCTCAATTTGAATTTGCTCAAAATTTTCTTTAGGAATCGTTTTAAACTTCTTAAAATCAATTTCTTCAATTAGATAAGGCCAATATTCAATTGATTTTACACCTTTAAATAGTGCGGAAGTAGAAGTCTTTTGAAACTTTCTTTTATTAGGAATTTTGATTTTTAAATCATAATTAAGATTATCATTTAAACCACTAATTAATACAAGCATAGAATTAGTTTTGTTTCCAAATTTTCCATTTGCAAATACACCAATTATTTGATTTTATTTTGGCTCGATTTTTATAATAGAATCCATTTTTGACAATTCAATTGTTCCATTATATGAATTTTTTGATATTAACTCAAAATTCATATTTTTTTCAGGATTACTAAATTCAATTGTAAATATTGTTCCAATTTCAACTTCTTGAGAATAGGCTGAAATTGAAAGGCTCAATATTATGAATATGTTTATTAGTTTTCTCATTTCTTAAATTGGCAACGTGATTGTTTATGATTAGTGGCGTGTTTTCAGCACCTGATTTAACAAATAAAAGCTAGATAGAAAATTTGCAAGGACTTTCGTAAATAGGCTTGCACTAGCAATTAATTTTATACGGTGTTGGCAAATCGTTTTTGTCTTTATAGATATACTAATCTTAAAAACAGTTTCCTTTAGGTTTCTCAATACAATTTCCATTCCCATAACAAACAGTTTCAGTTTCACATTCTTCTTCTGGTGTACAAGAAATTATTACTAATGTAAACCCTAATAAAAGAGCATATATAAAATTCCTGTTTTTAAATTTTTGATTCTTCATTTTTTTTATTTATTAAATTGTTCAATTGCATTTTTAATATGCTTGTGTCTATTTCGAGTTGTTAAGTAATTAGTTACAAGGGTTCCAAATCCAATTCCAATAATAACAGCACTTCCTGTTACGTTTGGAGTTTCTTCTCCTTGTGGTATATTACTGGTTTTATTTATAAGTGTGGCTACTCCTGCAGTCATAATAATTCCACCAACAATATATAAAATTGTTTTCCTTTGATTAACAGATTTAAACTTTTGCAAATGAAACATACTATTTTGATTACTAATTAAATCTATTTTTAGATTTTTATAATTTGCTTTTTTTAGGTCGTCAAATTCATTAATGTTATAATAATAATCAACAAAATGGTTTGGTCCCATACTTCCCATCATTCCATTTGGTCCCATCATCATTGTATTTGAAACTGACTCTTCTTTGAATAAATTAATGTTTCCCCTAACGACTCTTTTGGCAAATCCTACTCTTTCAATAAAATCCAAGTTCATTGTATTTGCAAAAAAGCCTTCACTGTTTTTGTAAAATTTTACATCCGAATTAGCTATTGCTCTATCGGAGACTAAAAAATAAGATTTTGAGAATTTTTTAGTTACATATTTCACATTATTTGAATAAATTTTCTCTCCTGAAAAAAGATAGGTGAAATCTTTTTTCTCTTGTGCAAACAAAATATTATTCATTAATATAATTATAGCAATTAAAGGTGTTTTTTTCATATTCAATTTGTGTATTTATTATCTATATTCGTTTAAATGTTTGCCAACTGGTTATATGAAGCACAAAGTTCTCGTTTACGGGGTTTCATTTCCGGATAACAGGAACTTTTCTTCCTTTTATGATTTGTTATTTTTTGTTTAAATGCTTAAACCTACGGGGTCTTAAAAAAAATGAATGCCGTTTTTTAAAAAAAAATAAAGATAATGAGGTTGTGTATAAAATGTGTGTTTAAATTAGTCCAAAATATGTTGCTAAAAGTCCTATTTTGTCTTTGTTGTTTTTTTTGGAGAATCGTTTAATGTTTAGCGGCGTTAATATGTAAGATTGGTTGCGTGTTTTAAGCACTAAAGTTAGTAAATAAATCAAAGATAGAAAGTCCGCGAGGACTTTCGTAAATTGTCTAAAACCAGCAATTTTTTTTATACGGTGTTGTACATAGTTTTTTTAAAAGTTCATTGATAATCCAATTCCGTTTCCGTTCGCAACAATTTTAAATTCAGGATTAAATTCATTATTATATGATGTAAAATTTAAAGAGGAATTATATAAATCAACAGCTTTTTTTGCATTCTTATTCACTCCAGAAGAAATTGGAATTCCAATTGCAACTAAACCTGCTCCAATTCCAGCTAGTGTCCAATTAGCATCACCACCACCAATAGCAGTTCCAATTGGAAAACCAATTAATGCACCACCAGCTCCTCCTATGATTGAAGCAAGCACATTATTAGATTTGGCTTTTTTCATAAATTTAAGAGCATCAGAATTCGATTCCATAGCTTTGACCAGTTTTCCCATTGTCATTTTATTTCCGTCTTGAGAATAAATATATCCACCAAAGACTTTTTTCATTTCTATTTTTTGTGCGTTACAAAGTGAGATTATTGTTAAAGCAAAAATTAAAGTTAAAATTGTTTTTTTCATTTTCTTAAGTTTATTTTTTAGGTTAAATTATGTACAACGTTGTTGTATATAGTTCGTTGCGTG
>Ga0209712_10003797_pt1 | contig 12172 bp, 10 predicted proteins | sample ArcOceMetagenome_FD_187443 | JGI IMG/M metagenome (GOLD analysis project Ga0209712, IMG submission 187443) | Marine eukaryotic phytoplankton communities from Arctic Ocean - Arctic Ocean - Greenland ARC118M Metagenome (SPAdes) (version 2) | ecosystem: Environmental > Aquatic > Marine > Oceanic...
CTTCGCTACCTTCACCTGCAAGCAGCAGCTCCCCTCATGCAAGACTACTCACGATGCATGCTTGCCGACGGTACCTTCACCCTTATCCCCAACCAATGGGTCCCTTCCTTCGTGGTGTCGTTGATGCGGCGTTTGGTCGTGGATCGAGAAGCAGCATCAGAAGAAGAAGGACGAAGGACGAAGGACCCCTGTACTATCATCCATGATGCTAGATAGTAGTAATGGGTAAGGATGGTACATTATGTACATTACATTACGAGTGAACATAACAGAAAGGCGAGTGACCCGAACTGTCTCCTTGACGGATCTCCCGCGACCGTCTGTCCGATATGAGTAGGTATGACTATGCCTCCCTCCTCGGGGGGGGCTTCCTTAATCCGCACCCCTCTACCGGAATAGGTCCTACTAGTGTGAAAAGGGTGCTCCTGGCATTATTGAATGTGGCGTTTTGTGGATTGTCAGACTATCACCCCTACTAGTAGCACGGGCGGGGGTGTATGAATGAAGGCATATAAAAAATTATTTGACAATTTGACCAATTTGTTGGGAATAATCAATCTTACTTCCACCTAATTAGAGGAATTTTGAAGATTTCAGTATGCACATTCATCGAGGTGACCATAATAGTTGGCATATATCCTGAAATACGAAGATCACTCACGAAAGTCTCAACTCTCAACCAAACAGATTGAGAATTGAAACGAATACTTACCGGTACATGAAACATGAAGAATGATAACAGTTACGATAGATTTTTCAAGCGTTGCGAGGATGATGCAGTGACAGCAACCGATGCTGCAATGATTGGGGTCCCATATGATTGTTCATCAGGCCGGATATATGACTGCACAGATTACCTCCAGAACTATCATGATGAACCGTTTGTTGAAATGCACCGAATTCCACAGCAAAACAACGCCGCAAGTGTTCCCGGTTGTTACGATATCATAAATAAGGTCTCTTCCACAATGCATGCTGAGCATTCAATAAATCAAATGATGTCGCCAGAATCTAATTACACTGAAGCGTGGGAACTCGAACCATTGTCAGAGGAACGGCCTTGTCGTACCCATGCTATGTTTGCTCGTTCTCCAGAGCATTATAATTCCAGCCCAGACACTTATGCAGGTGGTGGTCCTATGTCTTTCCTGACATCAATCATGAGGCACTCTGCTTCTGAAGAGGTGGAGACGCCTCCTATTGTGAGTCCTGAGGTACCACCGACGGCAAAGTTTTTGTCGTCGTATTTCTTGGCAGACCTAGAAGAAAGAGCTTTGACCAGCGCCAAGGAGTTGGGTTTTGAAAATGCCGGGTCCATGGAACCGACGTCTCAAGAGCAAAGTTCTTTTCGTCGTGACCACAAAATTTCCAGGAGAGCTACTATTTCATTCTCGTCCCCGCATCAAAGCTTATTCGACCTGCCTGAGTCGAATATTCCTCTCTTAACGACAGCACCTTCCCATACGACAACCTCTTTTCCTCCATTTCCTACTGTTTCCCACGTAGATTCATTTCCGTATCCTGGCTTGAAGCGAGTTCAGGTAGGGGGGGCACGAAGACAAGATGACACCAAGAGAGAAGAAGTTCTTATTGATAACAAAAAAACAAACAAAAACATTAATTCCACTCAAGATTTGAACGACCCACCAGATGGTATTCTTGACAATCTCACGTGTTCCCTTGTCAGTAACCTGCGCAAGGAACTCGTGACTGGGTTCACCTATGCTATCATCTGTCAACTAGAAGAATCGGGATTTGCTGAAACTGATAGGAGGGGTAATCGGAGCTACTTACCTATTGGTTTCAAAGGTGTGAGATGCCGCCATTGCAAAGGCAAAGGCAGGACTGGCCGATACTTCCCCACTTCTCTCAAGTCTTTCGCTGACTCGGAGAAAACTCTCTTACCGATCCATCGTCACTTGGTCAACTGCAGCAAGTGCCCAGAAGACATAAAGGTGAAGATTGATCGTTTATTTTATTATCATCGTGAGGAACTTGTGCAGAAAAATAAGCGCTATGGTGGCAAAAGAGCTTTTTACCGACACATCTGGAACTCCCTGAGAACTCCGGTAATAAATCTTTTTAGAAATGGAACTTAGCCTAGAATTTGCATGACTTCCGTAGACAGATCGCAGAGTTGAGACAGACGAATCTGCAAAGCTCTAGAAAAACTGGTATCCAGTGATAATAGGAACCGCAACTCCATGTCCCTCTTGAACTTTTCATTGTTCTTTGCACTTTTGCGTTTTGTCCTTACCTTTGAAAAGTCGAATGTGTCAATAATATCATCAGCGGCTTCTTTAATAGAAACGCAGCAGCGCTCGTCCGCAAATGGGATGCCTTCTCTCGCACAAAAAAGAAAGGCTGCGTTAGATATGATAGTGCCTAGAGATTTGACACAAGAGAGAGATTCTTTGGCACAAAGCTGTTCATTTGGAGTCATCTCCCGTTTGGCTGGACCCGCATAATCAACTAGGCAGTGACCATGCTGTAGCAGAGCCACCATGGCACTTCTCACAGGCATCCTGAGAGAGTCACGAAGTTCCGTCTTCAGAAGTTGGGATACAAATGGCAAATCATTTAATTTGTGTGTGTTGGTCACACAGCCCTTCATGATATCTTTCAGTTCGAGTGTCAGTGACTTGGCCACAAAACTAAGCCTGTTTGAACAAAATTGAAGAGACTGCGTCAAATTATACAATTCAGATTCTGACATGTCTCCGCTGTGTACATAATCTTTCGTTGGGAGCAGCAAAATTTCTTTCAGCTCCTCAGCTTTAGGTTTGATTTGATAATTTTGATTCTGCAATTTTCCCATCACAGCATTCATATACGAGAAAGCCATCTCTGTGCGGTGAGGCTCTTTAATATTGTTTCCCTCGCACTCTGGGCCGTGCACAAGAAAATTTGAGAAGCAATCTGCGAGTTTTTCACTTGGAATGATATTCCATGATGACTTCATATGTGATAAAAGTCCAAAACCATTATGTGGTTCAGTCGAATTCAAAGCTCTCCAGCACGAGTTTGATATGGCAGGCTGCATTATTGATTCCAAAGGCCCTACGTGTAGTTCGTGGAAATTGTTATCGTCGCATGAATCGGGCACGGTGTCTTGTGACATTTCTACACACATATCTTCTCGATCATCATTGGAGAAACTGCTCTTGCTGAGGTCTGCAAATGGGTTGCCATGTTCAAAGTCTAAGTCAGGAAGGCGATCCATCCACAACGTACCCCCGTCATCAATAGAATCTCCGGTTTCTGTTTCGTTTTCTATCTCTTCGATTGAAGATGATGAAAGAACGAAGCTTTTCCCGTTGAAAGTTAAAGCCACTGAGCAGTTGATGATTGGGTTATAACCAGGCCAAATCTTCTCTTTAATAGTAGACCGTACTCCTGAAAACAGTTGTTTCGCAACGATCTCGTAGGAAATCTCCTGGTTTGTGCCAGTTGAATTCTTTACCTCGCACCAAAGCTCGTTACAAAAATTTGTATTCGGCTCGAGGTCAGGACTAATTCCTAATTTTGTGTGCACTGTGATCACTTCAAAGTTTGCGGTTTCTGGACTAATGCTAATGGTATCCGACAGGGAAGCGCCAACCAACCAGTTGCTTGCGCAATAGGATCCTCTTGAAAGGAGTCGGATTTTACTCATGTGAATTGGCACACCTACTTCATACTAATGTTTACATGAGACGGGATTCAAGATAAAAGTTGAAACAAAAAATTGTTGGTGGCATTCTTACCTCTCCATCGAAATAAGCCACATTTGCAGTTTTTCTGTCGCTGCTGATGAATGCGATACGACCCTGAAACCATTCATTTTTCCCTCGATTTCCATTTTGATAAAAGCACTCAACATAATCCCCAATAAAAAGTGACTTTGGATTTGAGTCACAAGCAAAAATCCCACCTAGAGTATATATCATAGTCGGTGAGCCCTCCTTTGGAACAATGATCTCCATATCTTCTTGTGGGTACTGTAGAGTCTCACAGTCTCCATCAGAATATTTAACCTTCAACTCGTAGCCTCCAACTCTACGAGCATTCTTTTTGACACGCTCCACTACTCCGATCGACCATAACTGACTCCTCTGCCTAAACCAACAGTAATCCTCGCAAGTATTTACGATTCTAAATTGATCTCCTTTCCGTGGCGCCCGCAATGTTTTCACATGAGGGTCTTGCTCTAGCTTCACATTTGGCATAGAAGTATCTGGGTCTTCTTTTATTGTAATAGATTGTATAGGGATTTGGTCCGTGAGCGAGTGACGTAAAGGCGAGGGATCATCTTTTATCCGTTGCTTAACACTTGATGGTGCGTCTGCATTTGCCGATGATGGTACAGGTGATTTTTTTACAGGTATGCTTGACAACACATTCATTGGCTGTTGTATACACGTACTCGTTTCCTCTGGAGGGAAACGATCTCCCTCGCCATCCTTTGGTACGTAGGAAACAAGTCTGTACATATATTTTCCAGTGTTTTTCATCGCATCGTCCGATTGAGGGTCAAATTGGATTACATCTCCAACTGCATTCCACACATTGAACATGGTATAATAAGTGAAACTTGCTGCATTTTCAATCTGTAAATGTAGACACCTAAATGAGCAATCGCACGTACCTTTCAAGGAAAAATATTGTCCACTGCTTACGCAATAAACGTTCTCAAACACGGGTTCCCCTCCATCGTCCCAACTCTGAATGTATACATCATTATTGGCAACCAATCTACGCACAAGAATTGGCTTCAAGACGTCCGGTGAGCAAAATATCTGTATATAAGGGCTGCAGAACTGTTTATCCTCCAGATATCTCCAATGATGCTTGAATGTGTATTCATCCCATCGACAACTCACTGCGACTTTATCTAAAGGTCTTATGGGACGATTGGGGTCTCCTTTGGGTGGGAAAATATTGGTAATTTGCAATTGTTTCCGTGAAACGCCGTTTTCATCTGGTGAAATGCCTATTGATACTTTTTGGGTGTTGCTCGAATTATTCCCAGTTGATGTTTTTCTCGTGTCGTCCCTTCCAATAATGGCACCATTGTAGAGTGGGTAAATTGTTTGCATTTTCGAATCGCTTTCAAGGCTTTTGCAAATTTCGGTAAAAGACGAGGCGTTGGGACCGAGGATGCGGATGAGTCCCATGTGTAACTGTTTCTTCTCTTGATTTTGTTGTGTATTCGATTCCATCTTGGCGGTGATGGAAACTTCATTTGAATGCTTTTTGCTGTTTGAATTGTGTTCGTCACTTGCTTCTCTTGCACTTTGATTGCCATTGCATGTTGTGGAAGGACTGATTTTCACCTTTTTTTTTAATGAAAGAAAGTCGTTGCTACTGTTGGACGACTCACTATTGTCCGTTGCGCTGGTATCTGTATCATTTACCTTCGTTCGCGATGGTACATCTTGTTTGGCAAGTGCAGCATTTAATGTTCGCTTTCGCTTGGCTTCACCGCGAGAATCTGGAGAATCTGTAGACTTTGAACAAGCTTGTTTTGAATCCGAAATAAACTGCAGCTTCATCACCGCCTTGGAAACAAGCTCGCGATTTCTGTCGGATATGGTATGGATGCTGGACGCACTAGATGCCGACTGCAAAGCCATGTCCAGCTGTTTCTTTTCAAGAGATAAGTTCAGAGGGGATTGCTTGTTCTTTGGTGTGGATTTTGGTGAGAAGTAGTGCAGAATGGATTTCGTGTTTGCTGCTGCTCTGCTAGCTTTAGTCGGAGTCCTTCTCTTTGGAGTTGATTTCTTTCCGGGAGGAGTCAGCTTTTGTGCCATTTTGAAATAAATGCACAGTTGAGATTCTATCGATGCAGTATCCGAATTGTTTGTGAGAATTACAAGAAAGGCATGTGTATTAATTACGCTGGCTCTATGTACTGTAATGTAGCTGGTGGGAACGGCTATTGTAATGTACTCCGAGTATTTTATTGTAAATTTTGAGGCGGGAGACGACAATGGCGCGAGTTCGCGAGATGCCTTCCTTTTTTCTTTCCTTTCGTCCCTTTCCGTTTTGCGTCATTTCGAGAGAAGAAGAGGACAAAACTAAAATGAACACTGAGAAACACAACATGATTGATTCTCATCCCATTGACTCAAACAGTTTCATCTTACGTCTGCATACTGTAGTTACCGTAGTTACAAACTGCAATCACATTGATCTGGGACTTGCACATTTTGTTGTGGACTACAAGAGAAAAGAGCAAAAGGAAACAAGAAAGTAAAAAATGGCACCGCGAATTAGGATACCTGCCCACGTATTTGGCTATTCTCTCGCCACAATGCCAGCTATTGCATATGGTGAGTTATTACTAGTGTTATGGAATTGATGAGTACAACTTTCATGGGGAAATAAAGAAAGTTCCGTGTATCCTCATTGCACATTGAACATGCTCTACGGTACACGTACAGTGGTATCATGTCAGTCAAGCATCTTTTTTTAATCTAAACCCTTCTATTTGAATCCCAATTTCGAAATTCACACTTTACATTTTTAAAAGCAATGTACTGGAAAAGAAACCATCAAACAGACGATGAAATGGAACAAGTCCTCAATGAAAAATATGCCAACAAAATCCAAGGAAATAGAGATAAAAAACAAGACATGGTCAAATTCTTTGCCGCCATGAAAGATCCATCACTCAACCTTGAACAAGAACAAAAAATGAAAGAGGTATTGTATGGCGGGAAAGGAGATAAGAAGAGACATTATGCAGTTGATGAGAAGTTGTATGGGACTGAGGAGGGGGTGGGGAAACGTTTGGAAGCTGAGGAGGAGGTTGTGAAGAATGGTAAAGTGAAGAAGAAGAGGAAGAAGAAGAAAAAGAAAAAGAAGAAGGCTGCAAAGGATGAGGTTAAGACTGATGCTCTTCCTTTAGAAAAGGATGCGGGAGCATTTTCTGTTGAGACCAAGAGTATAGCTGCTGTTGGAGCTATTGGTGTGCTGGCTCTAGCTACTCTTTTAGTGAATGGGAAGCGGTCGTGATGAGTGCATTGGGTTTACATCACGCCGGGCGAGAACGACCATTATACATGTATACCAGGTACCTGCTGGTATGCCTTGAGCATAACAAGACTAGAAATAATGTTTAGATACGTGTGCACTTCATATGTTTTTCGTCTGGCGCCAACTGCCCATTGTAACCGTTACGTAGCGAATTCATATAGCAAGGACATGGCCAGGAGTAAAGAGATGACATCTTCCGGTATGTACATCACTCTTAACTACACACTCCCATTCTAATTCACATGCTGTTTCATGTGCGGTACGATACTCCTGTTGAAATCTCTAGTCGTCACAGTGGGCATGGTTCTGTAAGGTACGTGTAGTCAAAACCTCGGGACCAAGAATTCATTGACAGCGCAAAGTATCGAGGTGAAAACATTCAAGTTTTAAACCTTTGGACGTCGAAATACCAGAGTGCTGTAACATGAATTATTAAAAGAGAATTAGAGAAAGTTACTGGTATCGTAGAATCCTGAGCGCACCATAGACTCTACACTCTTCCCTTCGATGCCTGCGTTGTAATCGTAATGCAAGATGTCACCAGCTTTTACATCCTTTGCCGTAAATAGGACGACCCGGCATTTTCCATCGAACACAAATCTTCTCGTTCGAATGTTCGCCTTCTTTTTGCTCCATAAGTTTCGGTTGTTAATTCCACTGAAGAACCTAGCCATGTTTCCTGTTCTGGAAGGGTCGATAATCAAACTTGTACTATCATCTATTGTATCGACATAAAAATCGTGATTAGAGAGTAAAGATTGTCAATCTGTCCAATTCAAATACATTATGTAACAACTTACCACCAGTCTGCAAGATATTCATTAGACTATCGCTACTGGTATTTCCAGTTTGATCTATGGTTGTCACTTCGCCAACATATTCAGTGACGATGGTATGCCTTTTCATTTTAGCAAGAGCTTTAACCACGAAGCCAATTGAAGAAGAATAGACCACTTCAACCGGTGGGTAAACCCCTTTCACAAGGTTTTCTTTGTACATTTGAAACAGCTCCAGATTCTTTTTGCTTAGGGTTGTCACTGTATCTACATCCTTTGCCGCATTGTTCATCGACTCTGGAACTTTTTCGTCGTAAGCAAGACTTTCGCTGTAATGTTCCATACCACAATACTTTAAGGCGGCAGCTATTGATGCAATCGAGCGCAGCATCAATTTAGGGTCCGCAATTGGCTCAGGGAGTAAAAATAGATGCTTATCTTTGTTTCGGGAAACATGAATCTCGCCAACTTTCTCGGACATGTGGAGTTTGGAAAACTTCGATTTCCATTGATTTCTTGAACGCAATAAGCTGAATGCTTCGGAGTGTGTTGCATGAATTTCATCGGTGCTCGTGAAAGGGAGCTTCAAAAACGACAATACAGCCGCAGGATTCTGTTTAAATTCTTCTGCAAAATCTTCAAAACTTTTGAAGATAGTTTCTCCAGTTGTGCATTTGGGACAAGACCAATCTTCCCGTGGAATATTCACAACTACAGGGCGAAGACAATAAGTATGAAATCCTTTATCACAGTCATCGCAAATCAAGAGGTAATGATCTTCTTCTCCCGATTTGCACAATTCACACTTCGTTGATTCAAATGGATGGTAGGATATATAATCACGGACGCATGCAGGATCGTGACCACTTTGAAGCACTCCTCTTCTAGTGTGGCAAATCTCATCATCAACAATTCGATGGACCTCGGGAGGTATGATCCCCTCGTCGGGAGATGCCGAGATGCTGCTTGAATCTTCTTCCTGTGCACAGGGTTTGTTGTGTAGCTTCAATCCACATTGAGATAATATTCTAGGTTCGTTCTCGTCGCTTGAAGAGGTGTCAGCCCCGCTCTTTAAATTTTGAGGCGGCCATTCAATAAAGGGCAACCGGCCTTCGGATGATGTATTTCCGACACTGTTGTTTTCATCAAGGAGAAAGTGGCTTAGAGCTTTTCGGGGTCTTGGATGATGTGATATTTTATGCACCACGAATTTTTGGAAGTTCATCAATTCAATCTCCGCCACCTTTTCAGGCTGGTTTGGCAATTGAACTTTTGCTAATATAGTGCCATTGTCTGAAGGGTTCATTTCGTTAGTTTCAATACTCAAAACTTCGACCTTTCCGTTCAACGTCTTGAATATGCTTCCAAACTTGATTTGCTCTTCAGATGGAGCTGTTGGCTTGACATACCGAACGTCATAAATTTGCCGCAGGGAGTTCACCTCGTGATGTAGCATGTCTTGGAAAGAAAACACAGTTAGAGATATCATTCAAGATTCATGATTATGCAAAGTCAAAATCAAAACTGACCTTCTTCATCGCCATCATTGTATTTTATTCTGTATATCAATACAGGCCTCGACTCATTATTTTCCTCTACTTCCTTTCTAGTTACATTCGTAATGAAACCATCGTGATAGCCTGGTCAAAATGTGAAACCCCTGTAAGATGAATTGTAAAAAGGCAAACTAAACTAAATCAAATATAAAAACGCACCATGACCAGGGAAAAATCGTCGCACAATAAGACCTAAAGGAAACGGCTCATTTCTTTCGCATAGAAAAGCATCTTCGATGCATTTTATTCTCCAATTTCGGAAATTCTTCTGCTGGGGAAGAGTGTCTCTGAATGCACCTCTTATATTAGTTAACAAATGGTCAATGCATATGAAGGGACCTTGCATAGGATCATCAGTACTGATCTTTTCGTCATCTTCCGCCCCCCCCTCCAAAAACCGGACCTCCTCGTTGTTATTATCGGAGGAGACTTTAATAGCACTTTGGTGAGCCGAACAGTAATCAGTCCCAGTAACCTTAGGGCAGAGGCACCTGCGGTTATTCCTTCTTACTTTGGCTATGCATGTGACAAGAGCCCTCAGAACCAGTTCTGGTATCGCACATTTGTGCATATCGGGTACCCTCTTGAGTGCATCACGTACTTGTAATTGGTCCCTTGCTGCATCTGATGCAATTTGCATTAACAAGGATAGAGACGCTTCATCATTTTTCTACGGAGATTTCATAAGAGAATAGGTCGAGAGAATAATGCATCAATGGTCACAGTTCTATACACTTACCTTTCGTTTGCAAGTCTTGCAAATCCAACGTCTAAAAGAATTATCCAAGGTACAGTGCGTACATTGCCAATAAAATATGGAATCTGGAGCTAACTGGGTTTCCATGTCCAATACCTTCCTTGTGGATCCTACATTGCCATTCAACTGACCTAGTACGGCCTCAACGACGCCAGGAGGAGTTGATCGACGGTGCACGAAAGGGATCCCATTTTCAGCTCCACTCTCACCATGAGCAATACAAACATTTTCAACCAGTTCAAATAGAGCGGAGGGAGAGCTTTTCGTCGATCTTCTCAATTGATCACAGCCCTTGCATTTCTTGCGCACAAATTCATTGGGGATCTTACATGGTTCGCAAAACCAATAGAAAATGGACCCCAAGACTATTTTGTTGTCAGATTGGAGGTGTTTTTCTTTTTGTGGTGGCACTTCTGTATATGTATTTACCCTTTCGCAGATAATGCTCAAGTCTGTCACGCAGTCCCCGACAGAATAACTCGGGGAAACGACCACAAAGTTCCCGGTCCGATCCTTCTTAATATCTTCTCCAACGACGACTTCAACCCAACCAGAATTTTCAAGTAAAACCTGCGTAGTTAGGAAAGTTCAGACAAGTTGGTTTTAATTTCAAGATAAACAGTATCTGATACAGATTCAAAACAATAAAGAATTACACGTACCTGTCCAACGACGCGTTTTTTGTCTTTCATATTGACTACCTTGCACCCGTGACGTTGATCTTTTTGAATCTGGAGCAGTGGGACTGCCTTCATATTCGCCGGCCAATTAATATTAGTTTCATCATTTCCAGAAGCCTCAGAATCTTTTGACCCTAAGATCTCGCCTCCGTGCAGTAATGTCTTGTTGGCCTTCTTCTTTGCTTTTGCATTTACAAGTGTCGCAACCTTCTTCAACCATTCAGGCTCTTCTTCATTGTCACTCTGGTCATTTTTCCTGTTGCCTTTACTCTGTCGGTCAAGATAAAGTGTGGATTCAGCTGTCTCGTCCAAAGGAATGATATCATCGGCCATGTCAAAATCTAATCCACCCGAATCGTAAGAAGAGTCACTCAATTCTTTATTATCGTGATATTTATCCTCGAACCGCTTCTTATCAGTTGGCTTCTTTGTTTCGACAGCTGCAAGAGGCGGCGATATCTTTTCTGCGGGTCTGTCATGTAATGGTAGATCTACATTCGTTTTGTGATGACCTTGCATCGTCACAGTGTTTCTTTGTTCATCGAGTCTCACAAGTTTTCTAAGATCACTCAAGCTCAGATCCTCTTTAAAAAGTGAGAAGTGCAATTTGTGTTTAGAATGAGAGTGTAAAGCCAACGTAGTGAGCGTATGCATTAATAAACAACGCACCTTGATCTCCGTCAGAATAGGCACAACGCCGCCACCCTCCTATCAGTGAATCGGAAATATGTCAGATGACCTTATTATTGTTGGTACATTGTCAATGATATACTCACCTGGTACAATCTCGATCACCATACCTCGATATACACCATGGCCAGGAAAGTACTTCGAATATTGAAAACCAACTTCGCCGAATTGACTTTCTTCACCACTTGCAACCGCACTACGGTTACGATTACTTCTCCGGATGAAATCATTTTCTGAAATTGCCTCGCTCTCTATTTCTGAAGTTTCCAATTTATTTCTTTCGTCGCTCTCTGTATGCTGATCTATACTTGGTGTCCCTTTTTGGTTTGTCTGGACGGTCAGCGGCGTTGAAGGTTCTGGACGAGCACCAGAAACATTCTCTGTAGTTGCTGAAGCCTTGACTTTTGCAGGAATGCTTGGAGCCAAAGATTCTTGATGAACGCTTGGTGGAGCAGGGCCTGCATCATTTCTTTCATCGCTCTCTGTATGCTGATCTATACTTGGTGTCCCTTTTTGGTTTGGCTGGACGGTCGGCGTTGAAGGTTCTGGACGAGCACCAGGAACATTTCCCGTAGTTGCTGAAGCCTTGACTTTTGCAGGAATGCTTGGAGCCACAGATTCTTGATGAACGCTTGGTGGAGCAGGGCCTGCATCATTTCTTTCATCGCTCTCTGTATGCTGATCTATACTTGG
>Ga0209712_10003805_pt1 | contig 12163 bp, 10 predicted proteins | sample ArcOceMetagenome_FD_187443 | JGI IMG/M metagenome (GOLD analysis project Ga0209712, IMG submission 187443) | Marine eukaryotic phytoplankton communities from Arctic Ocean - Arctic Ocean - Greenland ARC118M Metagenome (SPAdes) (version 2) | ecosystem: Environmental > Aquatic > Marine > Oceanic...
GACTAGGCTTGTAGATGCTGGATTGGGCTGCCCTGATTGGCCTGGCTGTTATGGCTTCATCGTTTTTCCTACCAGTGAAATGGATATAGTCGTAGCTGAAAGTAGATTTCCTACTTTCCCATATGATATTAATAAAGCCATCCCAGAAGTTGTTCATAGATACTTTGCAGCAACGCTCGGTCTTGTAGCAATCATTATGGTTTATCTATCTTTTAAGCAAAATGAAAACAAGTCTATAAGAAGATGGTCTATCGGTCTGTTAGCATTTATTTGCTGCCAGGGGCTGTTCGGCTATTTAACCGTTAGTCTAAAACTGTTACCAATTATAGTTACAGGCCATCTCTTTGGTGGTTTCACAACGTTGATATTATTCTTTTATATATTCTTAATGTCCGGTAATTTTAAAAGCTTGGAGGTTATGCGAATACCTAATTTAAAAGGCATTGCCGCACTCGCATTTATAATTTTAGCGATTCAAATATTTCTTGGGGTTTGGACAAGTACAAATTATGCATCTTTGGCTTGCGCGGACTTCCCCACATGCCAGGGTACTTATTTTCCTGAAATGGATTTTAAAAATGGTTTTAATATGGCTCAAGAAGTGGGACCAAATTATTTATATGGCTTGCTGGATAATCCAGCAAGAGTTGCAATTCATTACTCGCATAGAGTTACTGCAATATTGGTAACAATAGTTTTCGTAATTTTAATGTCCAAGCTTTGGTTTTCACCTGCAGCACCTTTAGCATCTACTCTTGGAGTCCTTCTTTTAACTCAAATTAGCCTAGGTATTATAAACGTCGTATATGTACTTCCTTTGTACATTGCCATTGCTCACAACTTAATTGCGGCAACATTGCTAGCAACCATATTTATGGTTAATTATTTGGCATGGAAAAAGTGAAACTTTTAAAAAGTTATTACATCTTATGTAAGCCCAATGTTGTTTATATGATGCTGATATGTGCCTTAGTTGGAATGCTTCTAGCAGAGGACTCCGTTAGCTCGGTTAGCAACATAATTATATCTTTATTGGGTATAGCATTATGCTCAGGCTCTGCTGCAGCTATAAATCAAGTTGTTGATAGGAAGGCAGATGCATCAATGACTAGAACCGACCAAAGGCCTCTTCCCCAAGGAGAGTTAAGCCCATTTCATGCGTCATGTTTTGCTTTTGTTATTGGCCTAATGGGAGCGCTTATCTTATATTTCTTTGTTAATACTTTAACAATGTTACTAACACTAGCCTCTCTTATCGGATATGCCTTTATCTATACAATTTATCTTAAAAGGGCCACACCTCAGAATATTGTCATAGGTGGACTCGCAGGAGCCGCGCCCCCACTCTTAGGATGGGCAGCAATTAGTAACACTATTGAACCTTTCGCCCTTCTTCTTGTTCTAATAATCTTTGCATGGACTCCGCCTCATTTTTGGGCCTTGGCAATATATAGAAAAGATGAATATGCAAAGGAATCAATTCCTATGCTGCCAGTTACCCATGGAGTTGCCTTCACAAAATTGCAGATAGTTCTTTATACAATCATTCTATTTATAGTAAGCATACTTCCTTATATTGTTTTAATGTCAGGAGCTATATATTTAATCTCGGCAGTTATCTTAAGTTCAATATTTATGTATTATTCAATCAGGCTTTATTTAAGCGATGACGACTCTTATGCAATGAAGACATTTAACTTCTCAATATATTATATATTCTTAATATTCGTAGCCCTGCTATGCGACCACTATCTCATTCAATGAACGCTATAAATAGAAATCTTATTTTAATTGCTCTATTTATTATTATTGTAATGAGCTTATTTATAAGCAAGCTCACTACACCACGAGTACTAAATAATAATGAGCTTTTAGTAAATGGACTATTTTTATTTGAGAAGCCTAAGCAGATATCTGATTTCGAATTCTTTTCCTCTGACTCTTCTTTTACAAAATCTGACCTAATTGGGAAATGGACGTTAATGTATTTTGGGTTTAGTAGATGTCCAGACGAATGCCCCACAACAATGTATCAACTTTCAAAGCTAATTAAGGTATTAAAAGAAAAAAACTACCAACTAGACAATAAGCAGTGGGTTCTTGTTTCCATAGATCCAGAAAGAGATAGCCCAAAGATTATAGATAACTATGCCAAAGGCTTTGATGAGGATTTTATAGGCGTTTCTAATACAAGACCTATGTTATTGAGTCTCGCAACTCAATTATCTGTAAATAATGTTATGCCTAGCAATAGCCATGGCATGGAACATAAACATTTAGATAACCATGCTAATAATATTATCTTATTAAATCCAGACGGAGATTTTGCAGGAATATTTAGACCGCCATTCGATATCTCAAGACTTTCCCTGACCTATCAATCTGTTACCCAAGACTAGATATTAATTATTACTTTCCCTTTAGCTTTTCTATTTGCTAAATGCGAGAAGGCTTCAGCAGAGTCTTCTAAGGCAAATCTTTGCGAAACTTCTGGATTTATTTTTCCTTCTGCATGTAATTTAAATAGCTCATCAAAATTCTTTTTATTTTCATCTGGGAATAGGCCAACCCATGCTCCCCAAAAAACGCCAACGATCTGACATCCTTTTAAAAGAGTGATATTCAGAGGAATTTTTGGTATTTCGCCTGCAGCAAACCCAATAACCAGATATCTACCTTCCCAAGCAGTTGCCCTAAGGCAGGGTTCGGCATAACTATCGCCAACTGGGTCATAAACAACATTTGCGCCCATTCCTCCTGTTAATTCTTTAATCTTATTTGACAGTTGCTTTTGCTGATCTCTATCAAGATTACCACTTGGATATATAAAACCCTCATCAGCTCCATGAGCCATACACATATCAATTTTATCTTGAGTGGATGCGGCTGCAATTACTTTTGCACCCATAGCTTTCCCAAGTTCTATAGCGGCTATACCCACTCCACCTGAGGCACCGAGAACAAGCAAAGTCTCACCCGGTTGAATATTTGCTCTTTGCTTAAGCGCATACAGACTAGTTCCATAGGTCATTGACAGAGCGGCTGCTGAATCAAAATCCATTGAGTCCGGTATTATTGTGCAGCTACCCTCATGAGCCAATATTTTTTCTGCAAAAGCTCCGGTCCCAGTCATAGCAAAAACTTTATCACCAACTTTAAATTTAGTTACACCTTCTCCGATTTCTGAAATGATTCCTGCTGATTCACCGCCTGGAGTAAAAGGTAGAGGAGGTTGATATTGATAAAGTCCTTGAATCATCAAAACATCAGGAAAGTTTATACTGCCTGACTTAACATCTATGACAACATTCCCCGGAATGGCTGATGGAGATTCAACCTCATTTATTTCAAGTTTATCTGGCCCACCCAATTCTGTGCATTGCAAAGCTCTCATAATTTATCCTACCTATATTTTAGTGTTATATGAATTCATGAATTCATCTATCTTATCAAAATTTGCCGTTGCTTGAATTTTTTCAAATTTTAACAAGGATGTCTCCGCCTCTTCCTTAAACTTAAGAGTATCAATTTCTTTATTAGATTTAAGATCTAGTGCGTTTTCACGCGCTTTTTCTAACCCTAAGCTATGGAATGATTTATCAGGATTAAATATATTAACTCTACTATTTATACTTGAAACAACTTCTATATATTTAGGGTCATTCATTGCAGTGGCTAGCTGCATTAGATCTTTTATTACATCTATTCTTGATTCACTTATGGAGGTTGGTTGATCTTTATATGAGATCATCGTCTCCGGCAATCTTCCATTTTTAATAGTTGCAATATCATTGCTCTCAATAATAGATTTTTCTGCATCGCTCATCAAAGAGCTTGGTTTAATAGCGCAATAAAGCATAATTAAATCGAGTAAAAGAATTTTATCTTTTGATATACCAGCTACATCATCTGGGTCTAGATCAATACCCCTAACTTCTAAATATTTTATACCTTCTTTTTTTAAGAGCTCATATGGTCTTTCACCGCTTGAGCCTGCTCTCTTTGGTCTTATACAGTCATATAGCTCATTTTCAATTTGAAGTATGCCGCTAGATATTTGATGAAAGTCTCCTTCTGAATCTTTAAGCCCTAAATTTTCAAACTCTGGATACGGAGTTTTAATTGCAGATTTAACTTCCTCTAAAAACTCATCTAGATTGTTATATTTTATGTTTAAATTTTCCTGTGCTTTGCTTTGATATCCAATCTCACTCATTCTCAAAGAAGTTGCACCCTCTTTAAATAGATCAGAATTATTTAAAGGCTCTAGATCATTATCTCTTCCATCAACGAAAGATTTATCAACTACAGAGGAATGTCCAAACTCGTAAAGAACAAACCAAAATAGTCTTTTAAAGTTTCTGATTAGGCCAAGGTAAGTATTATCAATATCTTTTTGAGCGCTTGATCCAGATATTATTGCCAACGAATTATCAGTTAGTGAAAAATTAAAGTGAACTCCTGAAACACATTGCATGGTTTTGCCATATCTAATCGCAAGGCCTTTTCTGTATATATGCTTAAGTTTGCCAATATTTGTATCTGAATACGTGGCTATATTTATTTTTGATGGATCGGTAATTTCTGGAGGCATTGAAAATGGCCAAAGCAATTCATTGTCCTCTAACCCATCAGCAATAAAAATATGGAGACCTAATAAATATTCATAAAGATCATCAACATTAGTAAAAACAGGAGTCACAACCTCAATAAGTGATTCGGCAAAATCCGTTGTGATAGAAGGATTGGTAAATGATGCACCTAAAGAAGATGGATGAGCTTTTTCAGATATAAAGCCATCACTTGTAACTCTTAAAGATTCTTTTTCTATACCTCTCTCTATACCAAGTGTGGCAAAGAATTTTTTATCTTTAAGTTTTTGTAGCTGATTGTGGAAATCCACATTACTCCCTATAGGTTCGGTCCTGCGGAGACTATATCAGCTTTTACATCAAATTTTTCAAAATTATTATTGAATTTAGTAACAAGTTCTGCAAGGTAGTTTTGATATTCCTCTTCACTTCCCCAAGTCTTAACCGGATTAAGAAGATTTTGGTCAACACCCTCTATGGAGAGAGGAACTTCAAGATTTAAACCCGGTATATGCTGAGTCTCAACATTATTAAGCTCACCATTTTGAATGGCATTAACAACTCTTCTAGTTGTAGGAATACTAAACCTTGTTCCTACCCCATACGGACCACCAGTCCAGCCAGTATTTACTAAAAATACTTTTGAGCCAAAGCCTTCAATTCTTTTCATTAACAGATCAGCATAAATTCCAGCTGGTCTTGGAAAGAAAGGCGCTCCAAAACATGTTGAAAATGTTGATTCAATAGCCGAGTTAGAACCCATTTCTGTTGATCCAACTTTTGCTGTGTATCCACTCAGGAAATGATAAGCAGCAGCTTCTTTTGAAAGAATAGACACAGGAGGAATAAGACCAGTTAAATCGCAAGTCAGAAAGATTACAGTTTCAGGTTCTCCTGCTGCATTCTCATCAATTGCATCATCTATATGTGATCTTGGGTAGCAACATCTCCCATTTTCTGACAAAGAAGTATTCGAATAGTCAGGCACTCCAGCTTCATCTAGGAAAACATTCTCAATTACACTGCCGTGCTTGATGGCCTTAAATATCACAGGTTCATTTTTCTCTGATAGATCAATTGTTTTGGCATAACAGCCACCTTCAAAATTAAAGACTGAGTCCTTGCCCCAGCCATGCTCATCATCACCTATAAGTGAACAACTAGGATCTGCAGATAAAGTTGTTTTGCCTGTTCCAGAGAGACCAAAAAATAATGCTACGTTTCCATCGGCATTAACATTTGCAGAACAATGCATAGGAAGGACATCTTTAGCTGGTAATAAAAAGTTTTGTGCAGAAAACATAGATTTTTTCATTTCTCCTGCATATTTCATTCCTGCAAGTAAAACCTTTCTTTGAGCAAAGTTGATGATTACACATCCCTCTGAATTAGTTCCATCTTCATGAGGATTACATTCATAATTTGCAGCACTTAAAATTTCCCACTGGTCTTTATTTGAAGGATTATGGACCTCAGGAACAACAAAGATCAATCTAGCAAACAAGCCATGCCAAGCTGTTTCAGTAGTAACTTTCACGGGAAGGTAATGATCGACATGAGAGCCAACATGAACCTTAGAGACATATCTATTTTTTTCAGCTATGTATGATTCAACCTTATTCCATAGCTTATCAAATTTATCAACATCAAAAGGCTTATTAACAGAGCCCCAATCTATTAAATCAGAAGATCCTGATTCTTGAACTATAAATCTATCATTTGGGCTTCTGCCAGTTCTCTCTCCAGTAATAGCAGAAAAAGCACCATTGCTGGCTATAACTCCTTCACCATTTTCAACAGCTTTTTTTATTAATTCCTCTGTTGAAAGTTCAAAGACTTGAGAGGTGTGATTTTGGTCGTTCATATTTTTTAAAGTTAGCTATTTAAAGTATTTAGGGAGGTTATTATATAGAAACAATTATAAGTTTTTGTTAAAAATTTACATATTCATGTAGTGAAGTAAAATATATCAGCATAAAAAAGTCAATAAAATCAATTTATATTATAAGAACAGTACTTTTAAAGGTATTTATATGTAGTTTTATTACAGAAAGTAGCTTATTTACCCTTTATGAGCTTGGAAGCTGAAGATAAGAAGAAAATAATAAAGAATATTAATCCCCATTCTGCAAAATTGAAAATAAACCTCCAATTCTCTGCAGCACATGTAGGACCCCCTTTATATGCGTTCGCAATACCTCCAATTAAGCCAAAATATTCTATTTGAGTTTCTAATGGCATGCCACAACCCATAGCAAGGTTAGCAATTTCCTCGGGACTAAGATTCTGAAGATACACTTGCTTTGCAGTAACGGCTATACCAGCTAAGGAAGACAGGACAACTAAAAACTTATTCAATCTAAAAAGTTTTTTTGTGACTATCCCAAGAAAAGAAACTATAGCAATTGCCCCAAAGGCATATCTAGTCATTATGCACATAGGACAAGCCTCTAGAGCAAGAAGATTATCCATTAAGATAGCTAATAAGATTATAGAAATTGCTCCTAAACAGGACGCTATTTCAAAATAGTTTTGATAAACTGTTTTAATAAAGTTAATAAGATGTCTAATCATATCTTTGGGTTATTTTCTTTATATAGTATATAAAAACCCCATGCCATAATACATATAAATAAAGATAAATATGAAAGATAGAATTTTTATAATTGACGGCTCTTCCTACCTCTATAGGGCATATCATGCCATGCCACCACTAACTACTTCGGATGGTAGACCAACAGGCGCTATTAAAGGTGTAACAAACATGCTGATGACTTTAAAAAAGGATAGCGAAGGCTCTCCAATCATTGTTACATTTGATGCCAAAGGAAAGACGTTTAGAAACGATATATATGATTCGTATAAAGCAAATAGACCACCAATGCCAGATGACTTGCGAGAACAACTAGTCCCGCTAAAAAATGTTTGTAGGGCTATAGGCTTTCCTTTGATAGAGATTGAGGGAGTCGAAGCAGATGATGTTATCGCAACATTAGTAAGAATTGCTAAGGAAAATAATTTCAAAAGCGTTATTTCATCTTTGGATAAGGATTTAATGCAGTTAGTTGAAGACCCTTCTGCAAAAATGATGAACACTATGACTCATCAAATATTTGATGAGGAAAAAGTATTTGAAAAATTTGGTGTTAAGCCAAATCAAATAAGAGATATGCTTGCTCTAACAGGAGACACCTCAGACAACATCCCCGGAGTACCAAAAGTTGGCCAAAAGACAGCAGCAAAATGGCTGAACGAATTTAGAGACCTCGAAGGTATTAAATCTAATGCAGATTCAATAAAGGGAGTAGTGGGAGAGAATTTAAGAAACTCGCTAAACGATCTAGATAGAAATGTTGAATTGGTTTCCCTTAAAAATGATGTTGATATTGGCGTTACATTTGAGAGTCTTTTGCAGCTCAATGGAAATCAAGAAACACTCGATGAGCTTTTTGCAGACTTAGAATTTAAGAAGCCTAAAAAGAAACCCGCCAACAAAGAAGATAAAAAAGTTGTTAATGTACAAGAGGTCGCTCAGAATCCAGCCACCTCTAAACCCATAGGAGCTTATAAAACAATTCTAAACAAAAAAGATTTAGAGGAATGGTCAGAAAAATTAAATGCTTGTAAGGTTTTTGCAATCGATACAGAAACAGACTCACTAAACACAGTATCAGCAAATTTAGTTGGAATATCATTATCAGTTAAAGAGGGAGAAGGTTGCTATATCCCACTAAAGCATGAGTATGAAGGCTGTCCCATTCAAATAGATCTTGAATTAGCAGTAAGCATTATTGGGTCTTCTATAGAGCAAAATAAACACAAAGCTGTAGGCCAAAATCTTAAGTTTGATATACCAATCTTAGCTAGACATGGTATAGCTCTAGATACTTTTCATGCCGATACCATGCTTATGTCCTATGTTCTTAACAGTACTGCAACAAGACATGGAATGGATAAGCTGGCGGAGTTTTATTTAAATTACACCACTGTTAAATATAAAGAGGTAACAGGGACAGCTTCCAAGCAAATAAATTTTTCTGCAGTTGAGATAGAGGTTGCATCTAATTATGCGGCTGAAGATGCAGACATCACATTGAGACTATTTAATAAACTAGAAGATCTCTTAAAAGATAAGCCAACACAATTAAAATTATTAAATGACATTGAATATCCCTTAGTTCATGTTCTTTCGAAGATAGAGCAAAACGGAGCAAAAATAGATAAAGAGAAACTAGCCGAACATTCAAAAGAACTTTCAGAAAAAATAGCTGATTTATCAGCACAGGCTTTTGTTATTTCTGGTGAAGAATTTAATCTAGATTCACCAAAACAATTGCTAGAAATTTTATATGAAAAGCTTAAGCTGCCAATTCTCAAAAAAACACCTAAAGGCCAGCCATCTACGAATGAGGAAACCCTCCAAAGGCTTTCAGAGGAATACGAACTTCCAGGCATAATCTTACAATATAGAACGCTTGCTAAATTAAAGTCTACTTACACAGATAGCTTAATAAAAATAGAAAACCCTTTGACGAAGAGAATCCATACTTCTTATCAACAAGCAGTAACTTCAACGGGAAGGCTTTCATCAACAGAGCCAAACCTCCAAAATATTCCAATTAGAACTGCTGAAGGAAGAAGGATAAGAGAGGCATTTGTGCCTGAGAAAGGGAATGTTCTTATTTCTGCAGACTACTCTCAAATTGAATTAAGAATCATGGCTCATCTATCAAAAGATAAAAACCTAACGCATGCCTTTAATAATAACTTGGATATTCACTCCGCGACTGCAGCTGAGGTTTTTGGCGTGAGTCTTGAGGATGTTACCCAGGACCAAAGAAGAAGTGCCAAGGCTATTAACTTTGGCTTAATGTATGGAATGTCAGCCTTTGGCTTAACTCGCCAGCTAGATATACCAAGAGCAGAGGCTCAAAAATACCTTGATACATATTTTGAAAGATATACCGGAGTTAAGGACTATATAGCCAATACCAAGGCTCAGGCAAAAGAAGATATGTTTGTTGAAACAATAATGGGAAGAAGGCTATACCTAAACGAGATTAATGCAGGCAATGGATTAAGAAGACAGGCGGCAGAAAGGGCAGCTATTAACGCGCCTCTTCAAGGTTCAGCTGCTGATATTATCAAGAAGGCTATGATCGATATTCAGGAGTTTCTTGAGAAAGAAATGCCAAAAGTTAAGGTAATTATGCAGGTGCATGATGAATTAATATTTGAGGCACCCAAAGAAAATGCTGAAGAAGTTCTATCAACAATGAAGGCAATGATGGAAAAAGCTGTAAAGCTTGATATTCCTCTAATTGCCGATGCAGCTATAGGAGTTAATTGGAATGAAGCGCACTAAAATTTGGATAACTTTATTATTAATTAATTTTTCTTTAATTATTCAAGGTGGCACAAACCTAATTCTTATCAGTTATTTATAGACCCAGACCATTTTGTTGGTTCGTAATTCATCTCTTCTTGAAGAAGAATTTTAATTCCGTGCATTTTTCTAAGGTCAGATATCTTCATAGATAAATATTGTTCAGGAACTTTAAATGGCCATTTCTTTTGCATTTTAAAAGTTCTATAAATTACCTTTCTTTTAATTGCACCGACCTTCCAATAAAGCTTTATGAAACCAATGACACCAAGTTCCTTGAAAAGTCTTTTATTCAGTTCTTTCAGCTCAGGAAGCTTGTTATAACCTAGTAAATATTTCCATTTAAACGAACAGCCCCAAAGCACCCAAGAATCGAGGACAGCCTCATGTTCTAGGCTTATATCTAAGCCAAAAATAACATGTGTGCAGTCATGGTCTCTTAGCAAAGTCCCTGATTGAGGATTGTCTTTAAAAACCTCTTTAGATTTGGGGAATGAATTGTAATAGCACTCTAGACCTTCAGCTATAGTTAAGCTGCAGTCCTGTTTTTGATATTCAAGCATTAACAGAATTCTAATATGGCCCTTGTTAACTTGTCAAAGCCCACAATATCTTTAGAAGAAACAGCTATAGCTTCACAATCCTGCATCTGTCTATTAACTGCAGCAACTGCTTTTGCTTTTTGATTGTTTGATAGCTTGTCACTTTTTGTTAGTACAGGGATAAAAGCAACATCTGAGTTATTGCACAAATCAATTAAATCTCTGTCACTGTCTTTAAGCGGGTGTCGAATATCCATAAAAATAACTACGGCCTTAAAGGACTGCCTCTTTGCAAAATACTCTTCTAAAAGAGGCGCCCAATCCTTTCTTTTATGAAAACTTGATTTAGCAAAACCATAGCCAGGCAAGTCAACAAACTTTAAAGTTTCATTTACTCTAAAGTAATTTATTTCAGTAGTTCTTCCAGGAGTCTTACTTATTCGTGCAAGCTTGGGGTTCTCAGTAAGTGCGTTTAGAGCGCTAGACTTACCAGCATTAGATCTCCCAGCCAATAATATTTCCACACCTTCATCTTCAGGAAGATTTTTGAACTTGGTTACACCAAGCATGAATTCGGATTCTTTAAAAAGGTTTTTCATTTAAACGTTTATATCATACCAACCTATGTTTATAATACACATCACTAAGACATACTTATTTAAAACATATGAAATTACTTCTCGTAATCATTACATCTTTCAGCATGACATTTAATATCAGCGCAGCTGAGAATGCGTCGCATTCTGAAGACATGCCTCATGGCTTTAAACTAGGTAATGCAGACAAAGGAAGCGAACTTGTTGCAACTTGTTCTGCATGTCACGGATCAGATGGTAATAGTATAAATTCTGACTGGCCAAAATTAGCTGGTCAAAACCAGAGATATGTATATGAACAACTTCAATATTTTAAAGATGGCGAAAGAAATAATGCTCTTATGATGTCAGTTACCCCATACCTTCAATCTCTTAAGGATGATGATTTATTAAATATAGCAGCATTTTATTCTTCACAAGAGGCAACAGTTGGCAAAGCCAAGAACGACGAAGAGCTACTTGCCCTTGGTGAAAGTTTATACAGATCAGGCAATATGAAAAAAGCTATTCCAGCATGTACAGCATGTCATTCAGTTTATGGGGACGGTAATAGTCTTGCAGGATTCCCATCACTTGCAGGACAGCAAGTTGGTTATCTTACATCCACATTAAAAGCATATAGATCAAAGGAAAGGAATGCAGGCGAACAAGCCCTTGTCATGCAATCAATTGCTGAAAATTTAACTGATAAAGAAATTGATGCTTTATCAAACTACATGCACGGACTATACAAATGACATTATATTTAAAAAAATTCTCTAAATTATTTCTAATAGCTTTTTTTGCAGTTTCGGTAAGTGCCGAATATAAGCTGGGAAAAGATTATCGCTTAGTTGACAACCCTCTTCCGGTTAAAAGAGATGGCATAGTAGAAGTAACTGAGTCATTTTGGTATGGCTGTACACATTGCTACTCTTTTGAGCCCTCAATAAATTCTTGGGAAGCCAGGCAAGCAGACGATACTATATTAATTAAAATGCCGATAACATGGGGCCCAATTCACCAGCTTCATGCAGCATTATTCTTTACTATAGAGGCATTAAAACT
>Ga0209712_10003809_pt1 | contig 12156 bp, 13 predicted proteins | sample ArcOceMetagenome_FD_187443 | JGI IMG/M metagenome (GOLD analysis project Ga0209712, IMG submission 187443) | Marine eukaryotic phytoplankton communities from Arctic Ocean - Arctic Ocean - Greenland ARC118M Metagenome (SPAdes) (version 2) | ecosystem: Environmental > Aquatic > Marine > Oceanic...
ATTACAGAGAGTTCAGCGCTGCCGGCTAATATAAAAGTAGTCAGCGACGAAAACGGCTTTAATCTATTTACTCCAAATGGTGTCTTTCACTGCGCCAAAACCCAACCTGACTTAGGTCTCGACCAAGACCAGGACAGCAGCGGCAACCTCACCGCACCCATGAATGGCACAGTGGTCACCCTGCTAGTGGACATAGGTGCAACTGTAGCCAAAGGCGAAACTCTGCTGGTGATGGAAGCGATGAAAATGGAACACAGCATCGCCGCCCCCAGCGACGGTAAAGTCAGTGAATTCTTTTATCAGCCAGGAGAGTTAGTGGATGGCGGAGCAGAGCTGCTCGCGTTTGAAATAGCCGAGGTCTAAACAAAAACTTGGCCTGCAGCCTCGCCAACCCCTTGGCACTGTAGGCCAGTAAGCTATACTAGCGCCCTCTCAATGCCACCCGGAGTAGGCTCCTTGACCGCGTTTCGTCCATGTATCGACCTTCACCAGGGTCAGGTAAAACAGATAGTCGGCGGCAGCCTCAACCATTCCGGCGCCAAGACCAACTTCGTTAGCAGCCACAATGCAGCCTACTATGCCAGACTCTATCAAGAGCAGAGTCTGACCGGCGGCCATGTCATAGCACTGGGCCCCAACAATCAGCAACAAGTTCTCGAAGCCCTCAGCGCCTACCCCAACGGCATGCAATTTGGCGGCGGGGTCAATCTTGAAAACGCCACCGGCTATTTAGAAGCTGGTGCTTCAGAGATTATTGTCACCTCCTATTTATTTGAGAACGGCGACTTTTCTTGGTCCCGTTTGGAGAAAATAAAAACTGAAGTGGGTGCCGATAAATTAGTCCTCGACCTAAGCTGTCGCAAAACCCAAGACGGCTGGATGATCGCCACCGACCGCTGGCAGACCATCACCAATATGCAGATCAATCAGCAAACCATTGCCGAACTAGAAAGCCACTGCGCCGAGTTTTTAATTCATGCTGCGGACGTGGAAGGACTCCAGGCGGGAATCGACAGTGAACTGGTTAGCTTGCTGGGCAACTGCTGCACCCTACCTACCACCTATGCCGGTGGCGCCCGCTCCCTGGCCGATCTAGATTTAGTGCAGACACTATCCAACGGCAAAGTCGACCTCACCATTGGCAGCGCACTGGATATCTTTGGCGGCTCTGGCGTGACCCTTGCAGACTGTGTGCGCTGGAATCAACAGCCCTGAGCGGATAGACAGCCCTGAGCGGATAGAAAGCCCTGAGCGGATAGAAAGCATTGGCGAGGAAATGGCACGCCAGCCTGTCATCATGAAAGCGGACCGAACGAACTCATTTAGAATTGCAGCGTAAAGCTGACAAAGCAGTATCCCACCGAGATCCTTCGGCTTCGCTCAGGATGACAAGCTGGCCTGCCACATCAGCCTTATCGTCCCAGCCGCTTCAATTTTATCATCCTGACCGCTTTAACTTTGTCATCCTGACCGCTTCAACTTTGTCATCCTGACCACTTCAACTTTGTCATCCTGAGCCCTTCAACTTTGTCATCCCGACCGCAGTGGAGGGATCTCATCCAGCAGGCAGAAGATCCTACAGCTTCACTCAGGGTGACAGGTTGGGGGCGCCTCCCGACAGAGCCCCTTGCTCAGCCCCAGCCGACGTCAACCCATTCACAAACAGATTAAAATACGCCGCCGACAAAGCCTTGCTGTCCACATCCGTCACCCTATAAACCAAATCTGGACTCGCCTCAACCGCACCGGACAGCATATATTGCGCCACACTAGAGTCAGTATTGCGTAAGGTTTTATCTTCAAGCCCCTGACGAATATAAGCCCCCAGCTGCTCACTATTGGCACTGGTGGCTTTCAAAATTTGTTTGCGGTGTTGCTGATCCAGAGATGGCAGCGCGCGATAACGAATCAACGGCCCATCTTCGGAAAACTGCACATTAAATAAATAGCGCAGCGCCAATTCAAGCTTCTCCACTCCCGTGCCCTGGGCGCTATCGGCCTTGGCCAATAGCAACCGCTCAACATCTAGGGTGCGGTTAAAACACTGATAGAGCAGCTCTTCTTTATTTTTAATATGGTAGTAAAAAGCTCCTTTGGTGACTTCCAGAGAACTGGCAATCTCATCTAGGGATGTGCCCTTATAACCCTTTTGGTTAAAGAAGATCGATCCCACGCGATAGAACGCCTCACGCTTTGTGCGGTTCTGCACATCCCGGTCAAAGCTATCTAAAGCCAGATGACTTAAGTCGGGAAAATCTATCTCGGCAAACTGATGCCGTTCGGCGGCCAAACCATTGAGCAGAACATCCAATACCCTATCAATGACTGGCTGTGGGTTGGCTGCATGAGTGCGGTTGAGCCACACCGGAAACCACTGAATAATTGAAAAAATTGCCGAGCTAACAATGGCTGAATCCTGTTTTTCAATAAGTCCCTGAGCCATTCCCTGGTCGACCATATCGCAGCAGAGCTGAAAAATTTCATCCCAGCGCCGGGCTATATCCTCGGCATGCTCTGGATCCAGAGAAGTGACCTCTGCAAGCATAGCAAAGTGCGGTGCCTTGTCATTCAGAGTATCGACGTATTGATCAAAGTGCCCGCGGACCATCTCAACAATTTTCTCGACGCCATTGGCATCCATGCTGTTAGCCTGGCGGGCCTTCTGCAGCCACATATCACAGCTTGAGACATAACATTGATAGACCAGATCTTCTTTGGTTTTGACGTAGTAGTAGACGCAGGTTTTGGTCAGTTTGAGACTGCCGGCAATATCCACCAGAGTGGTGGCACGAGAACCCTGCCAGTTAAATAGCTGCGCCGCCTCGGAGAGAATCGACTGAAACTTGAGCTGGTGCTGGCGACCTTTGGAGAAAGGCGAAGCGATTTTTTTGTCGACAAGTGAATTCATTAAATTCCCGGTAATGGTTTGTCTGTTCAATAAGATCTCGAACCCAACCGAGGGATCTCAAAACAAGCCAAGGTAAATAATTATACTTTGCAGAAGAATAACATACCCCACTACTAGTTCCACTGGTAAAACAGAATGCAGGCAAGTTTGCAGCGGCGCTTACAGGGTAATGTAGGAACAGCCTAAAAGGCGCTGTAGACCATCTTCGCCGCGGCAATAACCAACACCCCAGCAAGCAGTTTGCGCAGGGCTACAGAACTAGCCCGATGAGATGCCAGTTCCGCCCCAAGCAGGCAGCCGACAAAAGCGGCGAGCATTAACCAGCCGGTGCCCAGAGGCCAGGGTTGCGCGCTGACAACATAACCAGCCAGCCCAGCAATGGAGTTAAGCAGAATAAAGCCGGCGGCAACCGCGGTGCTTTGGCGCACAGTACACCAACCAAAAATCAGTAGTATCGGGCTTAAAAACACCCCGCCGCCGATTCCGGTGAGGCCTGCCGAGAAACCTAGTAGCACACCAACCAACAGTACCAGCCAGAGAACGGGCAACTGAACCTGCTGATTAGTTTTATTGCTCATCAGCATACGAATCGCTGCCAAGCCCAGCAGCACGCCCACAAGTAGTCGATAGCTGAGAACATCGATAACCCACAATCCACCGACAAAGGCAGCCGGTGTGGAGGCCATCACCAGAGGCCAAAACAGCCTGTAGGGCATCAATTTGTAGGGTTGAAAGCGGTACAGCAGCCAACAGGTGACCAGTATATTCATTGCCAGAGCCGCGGGACGCATCTCCTGTGGAGCCAAACCCCAAAGCGCCATAGCCGCCAGATAACCAGAGGCACCACCATGGCCCACTGAGGAGTAGAGCACTGCCATCAAGGCAATAGCGGCGAGTAACCAGTAGGAGTATTCAAAGACAAACAGTGATTCTAAACTCATTGACCTCAGCCGCCGGTCATATTCATAAAGCGCACTATATCCACTTGCTCAGGATCGAAGTGATGGCGCTCAGGCTTATGGCCAATGGCTTCAACAATTTTACTTTTTAACAGCTCAGCGTCGCCGGGATGGCTGCGCAATATCTCTCGCAGATCGAGGCTATCCTGGTTACCCAAACAGAGTAATAAGCGCCCCTCTGCGGTCATGCGCACGCGGTTGCAGGATTCACAGAAGTTATTCGACATCGGCGAGATAAAACCAATTTTGCTGTCGCTGTTAGCCACCTGCATATAGCGGGACGGGCCACCGGTAGTTTCGGCGCTGTCCAGCATGGTGAATTCTGCGGCTAACTGCTCGCGGATTTGGGCACTGGTTATCTGCGTCTCAACCCGTTTATGGGAGGATATTTCGCCCAGGGGCATCTCCTCGATAAAGGAAATATCCATGCCGTTATCCACCGCGAAGCGGGCAAGGTCCAAGACTTCATCATCATTGAAACCGGCCAGAATCACCGCATTGAGCTTAATCTTGGCAAACCCCACGGCATTGGCAGCGTGAATACCTTTGAGTACCTGACTGAGATCTCCCACCCGGGTGAGCTCTTTAAAGCGCTCGGTTTTTAGGCTGTCGACACTGATATTTAATCTTGAGATACCGGCGTCTTTTAAAGGCTGTGCCATGGTCGGCAGTAGCAGGCCATTGGTGGTCATGGTCAGCTCGTCGAGTCCCGGCAAGGCTGACAGAGAACTGACGAGTTTGAGAATATCCCGGCGAATAAGTGGCTCACCACCGGTGAGACGAATCTTGCGAATACCCAGCTCGACAAAGGCGGTTGCCGCATCGCGCAGCTCTTCGAGAGAGAGAATCTGCTGCCGGGGCAAAAAGGTCATCTCCTCAGCCATGCAATAGGTGCAGCGCAGATTACAGCGATCGGTCACCGATAGGCGCAGGTAATTTACCGAGCGACCGAAGGGGTCAATTAACGACGTGGGCTGAGTCAAAGGCGTATTTTCCATTAAGTTTTTCTACTCTGGTATCTACTCTGGTATCTACTCGGCGTAGGGTAGCACATCGACTAGATCTCCCACTTCAATAGACTGGCCACTGGGTTGTCTGACAAAGACATCACCCCAGCAGGCCGAAGCTAGAACGCCGCTGCTTTGATTGGGATAGACCTCGACGCTACCATCTTCCAGGCGCGCCCGCAGATAGACCTCGCGACCTTCACCACTCTTGGCGAACTGGGCCTGGGCTTTTAAGAATCTCGGGGCTATATCGGCCAAGCCCTGACTGGCGAGTAAAAACGGCCGCGCCAGAATCATAAAGGTGACAAACACCGACGCCGGATTGCCAGGCAGACCGATAAAGGGTTTATCCCCCACCCGACCAAAGGCCAAGGGCTTACCCGGTTTGATCGCGACTTTCCAAAAGTTGAGTTCACCGGCTTTGGCCACGGCATCTTTAACATAGTCTTCTTCGCCAACAGATACCCCGCCAGCGCTGATAATAATATCGCCCATCTCAGCAGCTTTGATTAACACCCCATCAGTGGCCTCGGGGCTATCTGCCACCGTACCTAAGTCTACCGGGATCATGCCCAGTGACTGAATCAAACCGATCAGGGTGGCGCGATTGGAGTTATAAATCTGTCCTGATTTCAGGGGGATGCCCGGCTCTACCAACTCATCACCGGTAGAGAAAATGGCCACGCGCAGCGGTTTAAACACCTCCACCACGGCAATACCGATGGATGAGAGCAGACCCATTTCCTGGGCGCGAATTTTAGTGCCCGTGGTCAAAATAATCTGGCTGGCTTGAATATCCTGACCTCGCGGCCTGACATTGCCATTCGCTTTTACCGCGGCATCTACTGCCACTATTCCATTTTGCTCAGTGCAGTTTTCCTGCATCGCAACGGTATCGGCCCCAAGGGGAATCTCTGCGCCGGTAAAGATTCGCGCCACCGTATTGGAGGCCATTGGCAGCGGTGCGGTGCCAGCGGCAACACGCTGACTGAGCGGCAGCTGAAAGCCATTTGCAGCGGCCTCGGCATAACAAAAGGCGTAGCCATCCATTGCACTATTGTCGGCGGGCGGTACATCCACCTCAGCGCAAATATCCGCCGCAAGAATCCGTCCCAGGCTATCCAGTACCGATAGGGACTCCGCTGCGGTTGCCGGTTTAGTGCTGGCAACAAGCTGATTAATAGCCTCTGAGACGCTGAGCATTAGACTGACTTCTTGCTTACATGCTGAACAAAGTTGCAGGGCTGAAAGGTGCTATCCAACTGCTCTTTAATAATGCCATTCCAGCCGGTTTTACAGGCGCCAGTGGACCCCGGTACACAGAAAATAGCGGTGTTGTTGGACAGCCCTGCCAGACAGCGGGACTGTACAGTGGAGGTACCAATTTCATTGTAAGAGAGTTGGCGAAATAGCTCACCAAAGCCTTCGACATGCTTGTCGAACAGAGGAGACAGGGCTTCAGGGGTGCTGTCACGGCCGGTAAAGCCGGTGCCACCGGTGGTGATAATCACTTCCACTTCCGGGTCGGCAATCCAGGTGGAGACCACGGCACGCATTTGGTAGATATCATCAATAACCAGCTTGCGATCAGCCAGGTGATGTCCCTCTTCTTCCAGAGCTTGCTGGAGAAAGGAACCGCTGGTGTCGGTTTCCAGACTGCGGGTATCTGACACCGTGAGTATGGCGATTTTGACAAAACGTCTTGGGGCTGATCCATCGTGAGCCACGTTTATTACTCCTGTTATTAATATTTAATTTCTTAGCCTGCTTTTACTCTGTTATTCAGGGCCTTTTACCTTGTCATCCTGAACCTTTTACCTTGTCATCCTGAACCTTTTACTTTGTCATCCTGAACCTTTTACCTTGTCATCCTGAACCTTTTACCTTGTCATCCTGAACCTTTTACTTTGTCATCCTGAACCTTTTACTTTGTCATCCTGAACCTTTTACTTTGTCATCCTGAACCTTTTACTTTGTCATCCCGAGCGCTTTACTTTGTCATCCTGAGCGCTTTACTTTGTCATCCTGAGCGCTTTACTTTGTCATCCTGAGCGCTTTACTTTGTCATCCTGAGCGCTTTACTTTGTCATCCTGAGCGTAGCCGAAGGATCTCCTTGGGCTTGGCACCCAACACCACAGAAGTGCACAGCAGAAAATCACTCGTCGCTGCGCTCTGCCTGGATAACAGGAATGGCGTCTAAGGACCTAATCAGCCTCTCCACAAACCACACAACCCTGCTTAGCACTAGCCGCTAAAGACAACCAGCGCCCGGCTTTGCCATCATAGCGTTGCATTTCACCATGTTGCTGAAAATAGCCCAGCAACATACGTATTACCGTGGTGGCCTGCAAACTCCCCATAGCCCCCAACACCGGACCAACAACCCCAGAGTTTGAGCAATTCTGCATAGGCTCAGGGGAGTCTCGATCAATAATACAGTTGAGGCAGAGGCTATCATGGGCAGCAAAATCAAAGGCCACCAACTGCCCTTCCCAACCCAGCGCCGAGGCACTGACAAAACCAATCTTATGCTTGTAACAGGCACTGTTTATCAACTGTCTAGCCGCCAAATTATCCGTGCAGTCGACAACAATGTCTTGATCCTGAATCAGCTCTTGGCTTATCTCATCAGTATAACGATTAACACCAATATGTGGGTTTAGGGCTCTCAGTTCCCGCTCAGCGCATTCGACCTTATAGCGATCACAGTCAGACTCGCGATAGAGAATCTGCCGCTGCAAGTTACTCAACTCAACCACATCCGGATCGCAGAGCGATAGCTGCCCCACTCCAGCCGCGGCCAAATACAGCGCAACCGGACAGCCGAGTCCACCGAGGCCAACAATCAATACCCGTGCCTCTGAGAGTTTTTGCTGGCCCGCCTCGCCAATATCGTCCATCAACAGATGGCGACTGTAGCGCATAAATTGATCATGGCTGAGTTCAATGCTCACGCTAAAAGTAACTCCGCTTCGGCCAAATCTTCCGGGGTATTGATGTTGAAAAACGGATTTAAAGACTGCTCTGGCCAGTCGAGATAGACCGTATTTAACTCGGCTAAAAGAGACTTAAAGCCACCCATTTTCTTCACTAACAATGTCTCTTCCACAGCTGGCAACACACGTTTATTCCACAGAGAAAAAGTCGGCTGAGCAAAACCCTGATAGCGCACACAGGCGATATCCGCATCATTTTTCGCCATCAGCTGATACAGCTCAGCGACCAAATTATGCGGGATAAAAGGCCCGTCACAGGGAACCATCATCAGGTAGCTGGCATCGCTCAGCTGGCCACTTTTCAGTGCACTCCAGAGACCGGTTAAAGGCCCCTGAAAGCCCTCCATGTGATCGGCGATAACGGTTAGAGGTTGGTCGTCACAGAGGTCTGGATTGGCATTAATAAACAGCTCGCTCACCTGAGGTTCGAGCCGATCAACCACATGTTCGAGCAATGTCTTTTTATCTAGAATTGACTTTAACTTATCGCCACAACCCATTCTTTTTGAACGGCCTGCAGCAAGTACCAACCCATCAATTTTATTCATCATCTGAACCATCCCAACGCGCTGCAGCCTGTTGATCTGAGGCTTTACTCTCAATCCACTGCTGCTCGCCATTGCGCCTTACTGACTTCCAGAAGGTCGCCTGAGTCTTGAGGTAATCCATCAAAAATTGCGCGGCCTCGAAGGCATCGGCACGGTGCTGGCTGGCAACGCCAACTAGAACAATTTGATCCTTGGGCGCTAGATCCCCTACCCGATGAATCACCGTGGTAGCAATCAAATTCCAGCGCTGGTTAGCCTGTTCAACGATGGCTTCCAGCAGGCTCTCGGTCATGCCTGGGTAGTGCTGCAAACTCAGCAGGTCGATAGAACTCTTTATCGAAGACTGGTCTTGCCGATCTACTCCCCTATCTAGTTCAGAACCTAGTTCAGAACCTAGCTCGGAACCTAATTCGGAAACTAATTCAAAGTCACGCACCAGACCGGAAAAGGTCACCACCGCACCCACGGCAGAATCACTCTGGCGAAGTAGTTGATACTCTTCGGCCAGATCAAAATCCTGCTGTTGGATACGGATGCGAGTGGTCATACTCATACTTAGCCGCCCGTCACCGGTGGTAAAAATGCCACTTCACCGCCATCGAATAAAGGCTGATCCCAGCCGACAATCATCTTGTTAACCGATACCAAGACCTGAGGCTGATGTAACTCTCGGGCGAGATCTGGAAAATCTGCCGCCAATAGCTGACGAATTTCAGCCGGCGTTGACGCCTCTATGGTCGCGGGCACTTGCTTGGCAAAGTCACCCAAGCGACCAAAAAACAGTAAATTAATCATCGGTTGACCAGTCTCCAGATTTGCCACCGGTCTTTTTTAGTAGCTTGGTTTCACGAATCACCATGCCTTTATCCAGACCTTTGCACATATCGTAAACCGTGAGAGCTGCAATCGACGCAGCGGTAAGCGCTTCCATCTCGACGCCGGTCTTGCCGGTGGTTTTACACAGCGCGGTAATCACTAGACTGTCCCCTTGCAGTTCAATATCCACAGTAATCTTGGACAGGGGCAATGGGTGGCAAAGGGGAATCAGGTCGCTACATTTTTTCGCTGCCTGAATGCCAGCAATTCTCACTGTGGCAAATAGATCGCCTTTAGGCAGATTGTTGTCGGTGATCGCAGCCACAATGGCAGGCGTCAACAAAACCTGAGACTGGGCTATAGCCGTGCGCGCGGTATCGGCTTTAGCGGATACATCGACCATATGGGCTTCGCCATTGGCGTTTAGATGGCTTAGCTGGGTTGAGGGGGTTAAGAGCGACATAGAATTCGGCAACCATCAATACACGGAGTGGCTGCTCATTATGGCAAAGTCTGACAGGCATAGACACGCTTTAAGCGCAGCTAATCACTTTAAGAAGGTCGCCGTATCACTTAAGGGTAAGCGCTGGATATTTGGGACTAGTGCGCCCACCGCAGGATAGCCCACCACTAAGAGCAAAAATGGCCGCTCATGGCTCGGCCGTTGCAGAATTTCACTGAGAAACTTCATCGGACTTGGGGTGTGGGTCAAGGTTGCCAGCCCGGCCTGATGCAGGGCCGTAATAAGCAGGCCCGTGGCAATGCCCACGGACTCAGAAGTGTAATAATTTTTATGCTTGGCGCCAACGGCGTCGATGGTGACCTTCTTGAGAAAGATCGCAATCAACGCTGGAGCGGTTTCCAGAAAAGGTTTATTGGCATCCGTACCCAAGGGAGCCAGGGCTCCGAGCCACTCATCTGAGGCGCGGTGCTCGTAGAGCTCGCGCTCCTCTTTTTCGGCGGCCTGGCGAATCTGGGCTTTGATCTCGGAGTTCTGCACCACCACAAAGTGCCAGGGCTGCATATTGGCTCCACTGGGGGCCGTGCCTGCGGCCAAGATGGCATGCTCAAGTACCGATTCGGGAATGGCTTTGGCGGAAAAATCCCGCACTGAACGGCGGGTCGCCATCTGCTGATAAAAGGCCTGAGCCGACTGCTCCATGTGACTGGGCTCTTGAACAGCAAAGTGTAGCGGGATAAAACCTTTGGAATCAGGCATAGAAATGCTCTTGTGACATTTTCAAATCAACAGTGCAGTCTATGAGATTTTCAGTGCCAACGTTAACTCTTTCTTTGCTTGCATTCATACATAAGGGTATCACCGTCGGCCAACAGGGCTTCCACATCAGCGTGAAGCAGGGGATCAAAGTCGACAATTCCAAAGGAAAAGTCGATCTTATAGTCGTGGCTCGCTTGCTGGTTATACTCCTCCACTCTACCCTGCAATCGAGCAATCACATCAACTGCCGAGGCTTTTGGCGTATCCAGCAGCAAAGCAGCAAATTCATCACCGCCGATGCGCGCCACCAAATCTGACTCGCGCAGGGTTTTATGCAAAATATTGGCGAAGGCGACCAGCGCCCTGTCGCCCTCCACATGACCATGGGTATCGTTGATCAGCTTGAATTTATCCAGATCAAAAAATACCAGAGATGCAGACATCTTTTGCCGCACGCACATGCGAATCGCGTGGCCAACCAGGGTTATAAATCCCCGACGATTAGAAATTTCCGTCAACTCATCCAATACTGCCAACTGCAGTGCCGCCAACTCCTGCTCAGCCATGGCCGCAAGATCCTTTAGGGCACTCAGATCATGCTCATCAAAGTCCCGGGGTTTGTCATCGATAATACAAAGCGTACCCATCTGGCCGCCATTCAGGGCTCGCAGGGGGCAGCCAGCGTAGAAGCGAATATTGGGATCATCGATCACCAGAGGATTATCGTGGAATCGGTCGTCTGCTGTGGCGTCGGGAATAATAAACACTCCCTCGCCAAGAATGGCATGGCCACAAAATGAAATATCTCTTGGGGTTTCGGATACCGGCAAGCCGACACAGGATTTAAACCACTGACGGTTCTCATCAACCAGGCTAACCAGGGCAATCGGCACATTAAACAGCCGTTTTGCCATACGGGTGAGGCGGTCAAAGCGCTCCTCCTGAGGGGTATCTAATACATCTAATGATCTTAGGGTCTCAAGCCGCGCTACCTCGTCGTGAGGAAATTCTGGCATGTTCATATAGAGTCTCCGCTCTCAACTGCGTTGTCCTGCTTCACGTAACAGGTCTCTAGCCTTCCATAAAGAGTAGAGGCCCATATGCACCAATCTTCTGTAAGCTTAGGCCAAAATTTTAGCCGAAGAGATTTTAAGTATTAGCCCGCAGCGCTACGTCCATTTCAAACCAAAGGCATGCTATCTATTCATCAAAATTGCCATAAATACATATGCTCTTAATAATCAAAAATGATTCACTGAGCACAGATAAATAGATTTGAATGGGGTCAAGGTAGGTTCCATAGAGACTTCATCGCGCGAAGTGATCAAAGGACTTCATCGTGCGAAGCGATCAAAGGAGATCATCGTGCGAAGCGATTAAAAGGCATTATCGACTGCCCCATGGACCCATTTTTATCCGCAGCTGCGGACAAATCGAAACAGTGAAGCCCTGAGGAATGTTGCCAAAAGTCTTGCCCATACTTTTTGATTGAGGGGCGAGCAAATTCAGCACATAGCCGATATCCAGCCTCTTCTGTTAGTTGCATTCTGTAGGCTTCTCTAGTCACTGGATCCATAGGCAGGCTGCGCAACAGCTGCCCATCGACTAAAACAGTAAGCTTCTCAGGCATTTTCTCGTATCGCTGACGATAAAAGGATACCGATGTGGCGAGCCGCATTAGGTCATTCACCCGCCTTTCATC
>Ga0209712_10003811_pt1 | contig 12154 bp, 12 predicted proteins | sample ArcOceMetagenome_FD_187443 | JGI IMG/M metagenome (GOLD analysis project Ga0209712, IMG submission 187443) | Marine eukaryotic phytoplankton communities from Arctic Ocean - Arctic Ocean - Greenland ARC118M Metagenome (SPAdes) (version 2) | ecosystem: Environmental > Aquatic > Marine > Oceanic...
AATACTATAAATGGACACAGTGGATTTTTATTCAATTATTTAATTCTTGGTATAATAAAGATTCAGACAAGGCAGAAGATGTTTCTACTTTAGAGAAAATCTTTAAAACGGCTGGAAACTCAAGTGTAAATGCAGTCTGTGATGATGATATAAAGTCTTTTTCTGCGGAGGAATGGAACGCTTTTTCAACGAAAGAACAAGAAGGGGTTTTACTGCAGTATCGTTTAACATTTTTGTCAGATACAGAAGTAAATTGGTGTCCTGGTTTAGGAACCGTTTTAGCAAATGATGAAATTGTAAATGGGGTTTCAGAACGTGGAAGTCATCCTGTTATCAGAAAAAAAATGACACAATGGTCTATGCGAATTTCTGCATATGCACAACGTTTGTTAGATGGTTTAGAAAAAATCGATTGGCCACAACCTTTAAAAGATTCTCAAACAAATTGGATTGGTAGAAGCCAGGGAGCAATGGTTTCGTTCAAAGTTGCAAATGCTGCTGCTAAAGAAAGTCCAGAAGTAAAATTATCTTACAAAGAATTAGAATCTTTAAAGGAATTACGTCAAAATTTATCAAAGGCAGAAATGATGCTTTGGGATGAATTAAAGAATAAAAAAGGAGCTTCAAAATTTAGAAAGAAATATACAATTGGTGCTTTTTTAGTCGATTACGTTTGTTTGGCAAAAAATATAATTGTCGATTTTTCTGATAAAGAAGACGAAGCAGCAAGAACTACCTATTTTATAAGCGAAGGTTTTAATGTTGTTCGTTTTATAAACGAAGAGGTAATTGAAAACGTGCAGAAAGTTGTTTCTAAAATCAATTCGGCAATTCAATTTCCAAAAGCAATTAAAGAAGAAGCTGTAAAACAAGTAGTTTTAATAGCAAAAAATCAATATAAAATTGATGTCTTTACAACGCGTCCAGACACAATTTATGGAGTCAGTTTTATGACGCTAGCCCCAGAGCACGAGTTGGTTTCAAAAATAACAACAGCGGCTCAAAAGGCAGAAGTTGAAAACTATATTACTGCCACTACAAAACGTTCTGAACGTGATCGAATGGCAGATGTGAAAACCATTTCTGGCGCATTTACTGGAGCGTATGCCATCCATCCTTTTTCAGGAAAGAAAGTACAAATTTGGATTGGAGATTATGTTTTAGCAAATTACGGAACAGGAGCCGTAATGGCTGTTCCTTGTGGAGATCAACGTGATTATGATTTCGCAAAACATTTTGATATTCCGATTCCGAATATTTTTGAAGATATTGATATTTCTCAAGAAGCGCATACAGGTAAAGAAGGAACAAAAATTGCGAATTCAGATTTTTTATCAGGATTAAAATATAAGAAAGCATTAAAATTAGCCATTTTTGAAATGGAAAAACGTGGTTTCGGTTATGGAAAAATAAATTACCGTTTGCGTGATGCTGTTTTTAGTAGACAACGTTATTGGGGGGAACCTTTTCCGGTGTATTATAAAGATGGAATGCCACAAATGATTGATGCAAAACATTTGCCAATTGTGTTGCCAGAAGTTGAAAAGTACTTACCAACGGAAGAGGGAAAACCACCTTTAGGAAATGCAACGGAATGGGCTTGGGATTCTCGTGGAAAGAAGGTAGTTTCTAATGAGAAGTTGAAAAACAAAACAGTTTTTCCTCTAGAATTAAACACGATGCCAGGTTGGGCAGGAAGTTCTTGGTATTTTAACAGATACATGGACGCTACAAATTCAGATGAATTTGCAAGCAAAGAATCTTTAGAATATTGGAAAGAAGTAGACTTATATATTGGAGGATCAGAACATGCAACCGGACATTTATTATATGCTCGTTTTTGGCAGAAATTCTTGTTCGATAAAGGAATTGTTCCTGTAGATGAGTTTGCGAAAAAGCTGATCAACCAAGGAATGATTTTGGGTACGAGTGCTTTTGTGTATAGAGCAACACCATTTATAAAATCAGATTGTTTTACAGCACATGCTAGTGAGGAAATCATGAATAAAATTCCTGCGGTACTCGTTTCTAAAAACCTTTTCAATTCTGATGATGAATTTGAAACGATTGTAAAGAATCATTTAATAGATAATGCCTTTTTAAACGCTAATGACACGGATAGTATTATGATTGTAAAGACAGCTTCGCATACCGATGTTTCTTTAGTAAATTCCTCTGATGAACTAGATGTTGAAGCGTATAAAAATCATTCTTTAAATGCTGATTATAAAAACGCTGAATTTATTTTAAAAGACGGAGTTTGCAAAGTTGGACGTGAGGTAGAAAAAATGTCGAAGTCTAAATACAATGTTGTGAATCCGGATGCTATTGTAAACCAATATGGCGCAGACAGTCTTAGACTATTTGAAATGTTCTTAGGTCCTTTAGAACAGGCAAAACCTTGGAATACCTCAGGTATTTCTGGTGTTTCATCCTTCTTAAAAAAATTATGGAAACTGTATTTTAACGAAGAAATATTTGAAGTTTCTGATGCAGAGCCTACAAAAGATGAGTTAAAGGTTTTACATAAAACCATTAAAAAAGTAGAAGAAGATATCGAGAATTTCTCTTTTAATACTTCTGTTTCTACTTTTATGATTGCTGTAAACGAGTTAACCGTTTTAAAATGTAATACCCGTGTAATATTAGAACCATTAGCAATATTGGTTTCTCCATATGCACCGCATATTGCAGAAGAATTATGGAGTTTGTTAGGGAATAATGAAAGTATTTCTACTGCTGATTTTCCAATCTTTGATGCAAAACATTTGGTAGAAAGTGCAAAGAATTACCCAATTTCTTTTAATGGGAAAATGCGTTTTACCTTAGAATTATCTTTGGATTTATCAAAAGAAGAAATAGAAAAAGCAGTATTAGACAACGAAAAAACAATTGCACAATTAGAAGGGAGAACTCCTAAAAAAGTAATTATCGTTCCTGGTAAAATTGTAAACATAGTTGGCTAGCAAGCACAGTGTGCGTTTGGTATTCGCTTGTTTGTTAAGAAGGTTTAATTAAGATATTTTAATTGTTAAGGAAGTATAAAAATGAGAAAAAAGTAATTATAGTATTTGTATGCATGTTTGCAGTAAAATTTATTTCATCATGCTGTGCAGACCAAGGAACTTTTGAAATATATTATTCAGAAATTTCTTAAAGATTATTAACAGTAGAAAATAACTCTTTTTCAGAGATCGATCAAAATACATCTGTAGAAAAATTAGATTTTGTATTGAGTATTGATTTAAAAGAAGATTTGAAGCAAATAGCATCAGATTTTAAACAGTTAAAAGGATTTGGGTTTCAGAAATCTTATGCAACAAGCTGTCCTGAAGGAAAATTTATTTATTTAGAAAATATAAGTTTTATTAAAATAAATCAAATAAATTCAAATGGAAATAGCGAAGATGTAACCTTAAATTTTAAAGTTAGAAATGTTAAGGATGAGTTTATCAGTATTGTAGATTTTGTAGATTCTTTTGATAAAGGACTAAGTAGCTTGGTATTTTATCTTAAGGATGAAAATAATATTGAAAATGTTGTAAACTTTGAAATTGAAATCACATTTACTTTAAATAAAATTTTAACACACACAACAGAAGAAGTTTTATTTAACTAAAACACGTTATTTAGATGAGTGAAGAAATAAAATAAAACGAATCCATCAAAATAAAATAAAAAAGAGTGATTGATTTTTATGAAATTATTGGTTTAGTTGCTGCGTTCATTACAACAGCATCTTTTTTGCCACAAGTTTTTAAAACGTACAAAACAAAAGATACCTCAGGACTTTCTTTAACCATGTATCTTACTTTTTTTGTTGGAATTGTTTTATGGTTAATTTATGGAATTCATTTGAAAAGTTTACCAATGATTTTAGCAAATTCAATTACAGCAATTTCATCATTATTTTTAGTGATAATGAAGTTAAAGTATAAGTAATAAGTCACCTTTTACAGAACAAAAAAAGTTCATTACACCATAGGTAATGGCCTTTTTTTATTCTATAAATCTTCCGTATTTTAACATTGACATTCTTGTTAGAAAAACCTATTTTTGAGAAAACTTATATTTTATGACAACTACAAGGCAAAATGGAAGTTTATACACCAACCTTCAAAATAATATTGCAACGATAGAATTTGGTCACCCTTCTAGTAATTCTTTTCCGAGTGAATTGTTAAGAAGGTTAACAAAAGAGTTGAATTCAATTTCAGAAAATGATGCAATTTCAGTCATCATTTTAAAATCTGAAGGAGAAAAAGCTTTTTGTGCAGGTGCTTCTTTTGATGAATTAGTCGCCATTTCAAATTTAGAGGAAGGTGAAAAATTCTTTGCTGGTTTTGCAAATGTGATCAATGCTATGAGAACTTGTGGTAAGTTAATTATTGGACGTGTTCAAGGAAAAACTGTTGGTGGAGGAGTTGGATTAGTTGCTGCATGTGATTATGTGTTAGCGACAGAAAAGGCGGCGATTAAATTATCAGAATTCACCATTGGTATTGGTCCTTTTGTTATTGAACCTGCTGTTCAAAGAAAAATAGGTTTGGCTGCTTTATCTGAATTAACATTAGATGCTATTAGTTGGAAAACAGCCTATTGGGCAAAAGAAAAAGGGTTGTATGCAAGAGTCTTCGAAACCGTTAAAGAATTAGATGAAGAAGTCGAAATTTTAGCATCAAAACTAGCATCCTACAATCCATCAGCTTTAGCTGAAATGAAGAAAGTTTTATGGAAAAACACCCAAAACTGGGATGAATTATTGGTTGAAAGAGCCGTAATTTCAGGGAAACTAGTATTATCAGACTTTACAAAAAAGGCGTTGGCTACATTTTCTAAAAAGTAATTGCATGAAGATTATAGCAACAAATATTGGTGAGCGAAAGGAAGTTGCTTGGGAAAATATAAAGGTGGTCACAGGTATTTTTAAATTTCCAGTTGATGAACCTATTTTTTTAGATACTGAAGATGTGAAAGGAGATGCAATTTGTGATCGAGAAAATCATGGAGGAATCAATCAAGCAATTTATGGATATTCTTTAAAACATTATGATTATTGGAAACCTTTGTACCCTAATTTAGATTGGAGTTTAGGGGTTTTTGGAGAAAATTTAACCATTGATGATCTTGATGAACGGAATATTCATGTTGGAGATACTTTTAAAGTAGGAGAAGCCATTTTAGAAGCAACCCTTCAAAGAAATCCTTGTTATAAGTTGGGCATTCGTTTTGATAATATGAAAATTGTAAAACAATTCTGGAATACTACTTTTTGTGGTGTGTATTTTAAAGTATTGCAAACGGGTTTTGTAAAAACAGGTGATGACTTTGTGTGTATAAAAACTTGTATTGAAAATCCAACAATTGCGGACTTATTAATTAAAGATAAAAAAGAAAAAAGATTGTAAAGAACTTTTAAAAAAACATTTACTGCTTCTAGTTTGGCCATTTTTAAATCGTATTTATTTTGATCATTATTCTTTTTTTGCTATTGTAGGTCTATTAAAAAATTCAGGAATACTAATTGTGTTTTTCAATGCTTTCTTTTGATAATTTGCGATATAGTGCCATAAAAATTTAAGATTCAACTTCGAAGTTTTTATAATTGTTTTACTATTTTATTATAAAATATTTAGACAATTGAAATAACGGCAATAATTCTTCTGGCCCTATGATATTTAATGACAATCCTTTTAATTTAATTTAAGTGAAGTTAATTTTGAAGAAATATTTCTTAAGAAAGTAACGAGTCAATTTAAAAAAGACTTTTTTTAAATAAAAATTTTAATCATGCTTTTTTTGCAGGTATTTATTTCTTCAACAAAAAAAAATGTTAATTTATATAAAATCAAGTTTATAAAAATATAGGATTTGAATAATAAGATGTTTGTATTTCAAGGACTTCGTAAATAGTGAAGAAGATATAAGTCTATAATTACGTAAAACGTAAAAAAAATAGTAATTTTTACTTGTTTATCTAATATAATAATATTTATCTTTGCGTGTGGCTTTTAATTAAGTCACACTTTTTCTTTTTCATAGCAATTTTCCCACTCAATTTATTGAGTGGGTTTTTTTTTGTTTTACAAAACAATACTTTACAAAATCTATGGTAAATTGGTATTTATAAAATATCTTTGCACCCAACTTGTGGGATAATGAATTCAATAGTAATTTCAGAAACAAAAACTTCAATGAATACACTTTTATCAGACTTAAAACAACTTACCAAGGTTGGCTTGTCTTTAAGTGTTGTATTCTCTTCGGTTGCAGGGTATTTATTAGCAGCAGATGTCATAAGCTTCACCACACTTTTATTATTAGCTTTAGGAGGTTTCTTTATGGTGGGTGCATCTAATGCATTTAATCAAATTATAGAAAAAGATACAGATGCTTTGATGCAACGCACAAAAGATAGGCCGCTACCTACGCGCAGAATGTCTGTGAATTTTGCATTGTCAATTGCTATTTTGTTTACAATTTTAGGAATTTCTATATTATATAGCATCAATTCAAAGACAGCTCTATTTGGGGCCATTTCAATTTTCCTATATACTTGTGTTTATACACCTCTTAAACCGGTTACACCTTTAGCTGTTTTTGTGGGTGCAATACCTGGTGCAATTCCTTTTATGTTAGGCTGGGTAGCAGCAACAGATGAATTTGGAATAGAAGCAGGGATGTTATTTATCATTCAGTTTTTTTGGCAATTTCCACATTTTTGGGCAATTGGTTGGTTGCAATTTGAAGAATATAAAAAAGCCGGTTTTAATATGTTGCCAATGAATACGAAGGATAAAGGGGCGGTAAAACAAATTATATTTTACACCTTTATAATGATTTTAGTTTCTATAGCTCCTGTTTTAAAGTTATCTGGAAATTTTTATATATACCCTATAACAGCAATTGTTGTTGCTTTATTAGGAGTTGTAATGTTATATTATGCGCTTCAGCTGCATAAATCAGAAGAAAATACAGACGCAAGAAAATTAATGTTATCAAGTGTTTTGTATATTACGGTAGTGCAAATTATATATGTGGTAGATAAATTTTTACATTAAAAAATGATAGGAGAACAAGCTTTAAAACAAGAATACATAGTAGCTAAAAAGAAATCAGCAAAATCAATGTTGTGGGTTTCAATGATTAGTATGGTGATGTTCTTTGCAGGATTAACAAGTGCGTATGTAATAAGTATGAAACGTGACGATTGGGTTTCTTTTGATTTGCCAGAGGCATTTTACGTAAGTACGTTTTTAATAGTGGCAAGTAGCATTACATTATTCTTATCACAACGATTTTTAAAACAAAATAAAAGACAGTTATCATTAGTACTTTTAATTGCTACGTTATTTTTAGGAATTGGTTTTGTTTGGCAACAGTATGTTGGCTTTAATCAACTAAAAAGTATAGGGTTGTTTTTTACTGGACCAGAAAGCACTGTATCAACATCATTTATAATTGGAATTACTTTTATTCACGTTTTACACTTGCTTGCGGGTCTTATTGTACTTTTGGTTGTTATTTATAATCATTTTAAATACAAATATAAATCAGACGATATGCTTGGTTTTGAACTAGGTGCAATCTTCTGGCATTTCGTAGATATACTATGGATATACCTATTTTTCTTTTTCTATTTTATTAGGTGATGAAAAATAGGTATTTTTGGCAAACTAAATTAAGAAATAATTAACAGATAATATTTATGGAAGCAAATATTGCTATACCTTCTGATAGTAAAGACACTTGGAATGGTGGAGGAGCAAAACCATTCGGAACAAGTTATGGTAAAATGATGATGTGGTTTTTTATCGTTTCAGATGCATTAACCTTTTCAGGTTTTTTAGCGGCTTACGGGTTAACACGTTTTAAGTTTATAGATTCTTGGCCAATTGCAGATGAAGTGTTTACGCACGTGCCATTTATACATGGTAATTATCCTATGTACTATGTGGCTTTTATGACATTTATCCTTATTTTCTCATCAGTAACAATGGTAATGGCTGTTGATGCAGGTCATAAAATGCAGAAAAATAAAGTAGCATGGTATATGTTTGCTACTATTATTGGGGGTTTAATATTTGTAGGTTCTCAAGCTTGGGAATGGAATACTTTTATTAAGGGTTCTTATGGAGCCGTAAAAACCACAGATGGCAGACTTTTGCAATTTGTAAAAGATGGCCATCAAATAGCTTTATCAGATTTTGTTGTCGGTGATAGAATGGATCAGAGAGTTTCTAATACCAAGAAAAATGGATTATGGTTTGAAAGTGGAGAATCTGTAGGGGAATATTCAGTTGCACAAATTAGGGCTTCTTATAATGCAAATCCTTCAATCCAAATTAGAAGTGAACAAATTGATTTAGAGAAAAAGCAAAAAATTATTTTCTCAAGAGAAAAAGGTGCCTCTGAATTAGCAAAAGGAAAGTTTGTTGTAGAAGGAGCAAACTTAAAATCAAATGAGTACGGAAATACGATTTTTGCCGATTTCTTTTTCTTTATCACAGGTTTTCATGGTTTTCATGTATTCTCGGGAATCGTAATTAATATTATCATTTTCTTTAATGTTATTCTTGGTACATATGAAAAAAGAGGGCATTATGAAATGGTAGAAAAAGTAGGATTATATTGGCACTTTGTAGATTTAGTTTGGGTATTTGTATTCACCTTCTTCTACTTAGTTTAATTATAAAATAATAGCAAAATAAAAATGGCACACGCACACGAATCTAATGTAAAGAGAATATGGATGGTATTTGGTTTACTATCTGTTGTAACTATCGTAGAAGTTGCTCTAGGTATTATAAAGCCAGAAGTTTTACACCTAACTAGTTTTTTAGGAACTAGTCCATTGAACTGGATATTTATTATTCTAACACTTTATAAAGCATATTATATTACTTGGGCTTTCATGCACATGGAAGGAGAAAAAAAATGGTTTAGACGTGCCGCAGTTTGGACAGCAGTTTTTCTAATCTGTTACCTTGTAACTTTACTTTTAATTGAAGGTGGTTATTTATACGATACATTGGCACCACTTGTGAAATGGTAATTAAAAAAATTTAAAGGTGGTGTTAACCACCTTTTTTTATTTACTAAAAATATCACCTTAAATAAGTTTATTTTTTTAGTATTCTTAAAACAGTATTAATTATTTAGAAATGAAATTCATCACCAAAAAAAGAATAGTATTATTTTTACTTTTTATTTTTCCTTTAATGTGTTTTTTAATTCTTTCTACGGGAAAAAATAATTTTACAAAATTACCAGTTGTAACTGAAAATATTATTGATGTTTCAGAAATTGATGCAACTAAAAGAGTGCAACTAAAAGACAATGTTTCCATTGTTTGTTTTTTAGGAAATGAGGTAAACACGAATAGATCTGGTCTTTTTAATCTAAATGAAAAGGTGTACAAAAAATTTACAGATTATAAAAAGTTTCAAATTATAGCGATTTATCCTAATGGACAAGAGGCCGAGGCAAAGAAGTTGAAAGAAGAAATTGGTGCCTTTACTGATATGCAAAAATGGGTTTTCATGGCAAGTTCTAAAGAAGAAATAGAAGATTTTTATAGTAGTTTTTCTTTTGATGAACCCCTTACTAATTTAGCTTCGTCAAAGGCATTTTTAATAGATAAAAAGGTTAATTTAAGAGGAAGACTAAAGGATGTAGAAAATGAGACCGAAAAGTTATTTGGGTACAACATGAATTCTGTTTCAGAATTGAATGCAAAATTAAAAGATGATGTAAAAGTACTTTATTATGAGTATTATGCTGCTTTTAAAGATAAAAATATAAACAAAGCAGACAGAAAAGAGGTAGGATTATGAGTAAAAAATATTCTTATATAGGGATCTCATTTATCATTTTACTATTTGGTATTTATGTTGTTAGAAACATAGATAGAAGATTCAATGATAATGATTTTGTTCAAGATGACAGGTTGAATAAAGTTGATAAAAAATCAGGAAATATAAATAGTTTATTTAAGTTTAATAAAGTTCCGGATTTTGAATTTATAAATCAAGAAGGAATAATAATTACTAATAGCACTTATAATGGTAAAGTGTTTGTTGTAGAGTTTTTCTTTTCTACTTGTCCAACAATTTGTCCTGTAATGAATCAGAAAATGTTAACGATCCAAGATGCTTTTTTTGGAAACCCGAATTTTGGAATAGCTTCTATTTCTATTACTCCTAAAATTGATTCTCCAAAAATTTTAAAAGAATACGCAAAAAGCAATGGGATTACGCATAAAAACTGGCATTTATTAACAGGTAATTCAGAAGAGATTGTTTATGCTCTATCCAATAAGGGGTTTAAACTATATGCAGGAAAAGGAGACGAAGACCATGGGGGTTTTGAACATTCAGGTTTGTTTGCTTTGGTAGATAAAGATGGTTATATCAGATCTAGAAAAGATAATTTTGGTAATCCTATAATGTATTACAGAGCTTTGCAAGAACAAACTTTTCCTGATCAAATAAAGGAATTAAAAGAAGATATTAAATTATTATTAAATGAGTAATCTAGCGCAAGAAAAAAAATACAGAAAAATCATCACTGCTTTATCAATTGTAATTCCAATTGCTGTTGCAGCTTTGTTTGCAGTTAATTTAAGAGACTTAGGTTTTGATGTAGAGCCTTTTACTTTTTTACCGCCAATTTATGCGTCTATCAATGGATTAACAGCAATAGTTTTAATAGCGGCAGTCTTTGCTATTAAAAAAGGAAACAAAAAATTGCATGAACAATTAAATACTTTTGCTATTGCCTGTTCTTTAGCTTTTTTATTGATGTACATAGTGTATCATATGACATCAGATTCTACTAAATTTGGTGGAGAAGGAACAATTAAAATTGTGTATTATTTTATTTTAATTACACATATTATTTTATCAGTAATTGTAATACCGTTCGTTTTAACAACATACATGAGAGCTAAATTAGGTAATTTTGCACAACACAAAAAAATAGCAAAAATTACATTTCCTCTATGGCTATATGTTGCTGTTACGGGTGTAGTAGTGTATCTAATGATATCTCCTTATTATGCTTAATAAAACAATAATTTTCTTTTTGATTTTAATTGTTTTGATGGTTAAAACCTCTTATGCCCAATGTGCAATGTGCAAAGCCGTTGTAGAAAGTGGTGATTTGTCAATGGCAGAAGGTGTTAATAACGGAATCACCTATTTAATGGTGTTTCCATACTTACTTATCGGTGTGTTGTTCTATACAATTTACAGATATAAAAAACAGGCTAAAATTTAACATTTCAATAAGAGTGAAAATTTGTAACATTTTTTATTTTTAATCGTCTTATAAATAGAATCAAAAGAATATTGTTTGCTTTTGTAATCATTAGAATTAATAAACCAACAAAAAACAAAAGACGTTTTGAAAATTAAATTTATAATAATAGTAGCTTTTTTTACTTCAGTAACTACTTTTTCACAGAAAAAGTGGGATTTAAAGGAGTGTGTAGATGAGGCATTAGCAAAAAATATTTCTATCCAACAAAACAGACTTCGCTTAGAATTAGCTAAAAAAGATGTCGAAATTTCGAAAGGTAATTTTTTGCCAAATTTATCAGGTTCTTCTTCTGGAAGGTATAATGTTGGTTTATCTCAGAACGATCAAGGAATTTTAGCGAACACTAAAAATTTTAATGCATCTTTTAATCTATCTAGTTCTGGAACTATTTTTAATGGTTATAGAAATACAAATACTTTTAAGCAAGCACAATTAGGAGTTGAATCTAGTATGCTAGACTTAAAGAAAATTGAAAATGATATATCTTTATTTGTTGTTAATGGATATTTAAATATTCTATTCGCAAAAGAAAACTTAAGTGCTGCTCAAGTTCAATATGATATCAGTAAAAAACAAATTGAAGCTGCTGAAAGTAGGTTTAATTCGGGTGTAATGCCTAAAGGAGATTTGTTAAATACACAAGCTACAGCGGCATCAAATTTACAAACTGTAATTATGCAAGAAAATGCTTTAGATTTAGCATTATTAAACTTAGCGCAATTATTGCAAGTTTCTATGGACGGTTTTGATGTCTCTCCAATAAATGTTGGTACCCCTTCTGCAAACTTGTTTTATGAAAATTCGACAACAGTTTATGATAAATCTATACAAA
>Ga0209712_10003815_pt1 | contig 12151 bp, 12 predicted proteins | sample ArcOceMetagenome_FD_187443 | JGI IMG/M metagenome (GOLD analysis project Ga0209712, IMG submission 187443) | Marine eukaryotic phytoplankton communities from Arctic Ocean - Arctic Ocean - Greenland ARC118M Metagenome (SPAdes) (version 2) | ecosystem: Environmental > Aquatic > Marine > Oceanic...
AAAGAGAACTATAGTTGCATTCAACCAGAAAAAGAAATGAATCTAGCAGGAATTCGAGTTTTTGCAGATCTACTTAATGATACAAAAGGTTATTATCTAAGCATAATAACCAAACTCATTATAAAAAAATATATTGAAGTACATAATGTCGACTTATCCATTCCTGAGAATGCAAGAGCCTTTATGAATGCGTACCCAAAAGAAGCAAAAAAACTACAGTCAATTGCAAGTGAAGCAATTGCTCTAGGTTCTTATACTGGAAACTGCTATCACCAATTAAATAGCTTTCTCTTCAGCTCAAACATAAATAAGATAGATCGCTACTACAACTTATATAGTGCCATTATTAACACCCTAGACTTCTTTCCTTACTACAAAAAGAAAGTTAATCGCGGAGTAAATCTTCCTTTAAGTGTGCTAAAAGAGCATCACAAAATAGGTAACATCATTTGCTACAATGGCTTCACTTCAACAGCAGAGCATAACGAGCTAACTGATTATTCAAATAAACCAAGCAATTACTTTTTAGCCGAAAAATGTACTCAACGACTATATATCAGCTACGAAGACAACAATGCTCTTCCAGGGAAACTCATCAAGAGTGGCTCGCTTAGCTCAAATGAAAAAGAAGTTCTTTTCAGCCCAGGCTCTTGCTTTCGCATTGACAGTGTTACACCAAGAACAGATGTTACAGACCCAGAAGACGACGATATAAAATGTGAAGAAGGTCAGCACTATAACTTTGAAATGACATTAGTCCCAAATACTAGAGTTCAAGTATGAAGTTTTTATTTTTAATATTTGCTCTTCTGGTAACGTTATGTGCTTCGGCAAGCATAAAAAAATGCTCAGATAGAAAAGACTTTTTTTCACAAGAAAAGAGTAATCTCGAACAATCTTTAAAGGATTTTCCACTGACAACTGAGAGTGTAGTGCTTGTTGGCGTTGAACATCTAAACTATGAGCTAAAAACCTATCCTCTAATAATAGATGCAATAAACCACTCTCAGTATAGTTTAGACTGTTTCTTGCTTGAAACTGAATTATCTGTAAAAGAACAGATTGAAATCAACAAATTAAATAAAGGATTAGTCCCAGATTGGAATCTACTAGAGTCTGAACGTTCAGAAGGATTTATTAATTTGATAAAGCTTGTGAATTCTAAAAAAATAAAAATATATGCTGTTGATAAAGATCTGGACAGTGATGATGACTTAATTTGGCTCAATGAACGAGACAAAGCAATGTCCTATAATATTAGTAAATTAATTCAATCTAAAACCTGTAAAAGATCAATATTCCCTATTGGGGCAATACATATTCTAGGTGGATATCTAGGCAGAGTGAACCTTAAGGATCACTTAACAAATATCGGCTTAAGTACTTACCAGATAGGTCTTTCAATAAATGGTATTCTAGAAAAAGATCATCGAGGTCAAAACAAAATAGGTTCTATATCAGCATTTACAAATAGATCTATTACTCTAAACAGTAACATCTCATCAGAGGATTTTATTTGTAAAGATATACCAAAAACAGCACTAGTTCCATACACGTTAAATTCAAAGAGCTTTAATACTCCAGTGCTTTATGATCATTATACTGAGTCCTACATCGGTAAAATGAATGATGCTAAATTTTGGCTATATTACTCGTGCCAAACTAAAGACTGTAAGGAGAAGAATTCATTATTATCCAAGAAGTTAAGTAATATTGGTCTTTTTCTATACTAAGTAAGAACACCAACCCATAAACTATTCCACTGCGTTGGTGTAAGGGGCAACATTTAAACATGACCAGTACTTCGACTTTAAGTACTGGTGGTTATTACTTATTTTACTGAACTTACTTCTTTTGCCAGAATATCAGGTTCTGAATTGTAAAATTTCAAGAAAAAAGTCTAAGGTCTTTAAGCTTGTCTTCTCTCGTTATCTAATAATAGTTATTGATTGTAATAAATTATGAGGTTGCTACAGTTGTCGTCTGCCATTCACTTATAATCCTACTAAAAATATAATCAAAAGCTACAAAAACTCTCTTAACATTACCTATAATACTTACCCGTTCCAAAAACTTTTATAAATACTGAAACAGATTCTATCTCCTAGGTATTGATAAAAATATATAAGTACCGTATAAACTTATTCATTAGGGGAAATCCATTAGGGGTAATGGTTTTAGTCAATATATAAGTGATCCTGAGACTTCGGGATCACTATAGACTTTTTATTCAATCAGCTCTACATCTTATAACTTCAGCGTATGTTTCAACTTCTAATTTTGATATAAATTGATAGTGCTCATACTTGTCCATATCTTTAAGCAAGTAACCATTTTTAAGTTTAGTTACTTTAAAGCCTACAATAACCTTAGGATTAACTCCCCAGTGCTTATTTGATCTAACACATAGACCTGCTTCATATTTTGGATTTAAAAGATATTTACGGTACTCAATGGGTATCCAAGACTTAGGGACAACAGTTAATGCTCCCCCAAGAATAAATAACAAAATCAGGCCTATAATTCCATATTTTTTCATTTAGTTTTGAAGAAGGTTTTCTACGTTGTGTTTAATCTCTTTTGACCATAAAAACTTAATATATTCTGCATGAGACCATGCTAGTGGGATTGCTCCACCTGTTCCCTCATCTTTATGATCCCATACTTGCTCAGACATCATTAAACCTTCGTTAGCGAATTTAATATAGCTTTCTAGTGCTGAATCAACCTTTTTTAAAGTCTCTTTCCAATTCTGATCGTTAACATTATATCGCTCTATTTCATATATTGCGTGCTCTTGTGATGTTCCGTCTAAAGCAAGTATCAAGATTGATAATATTAGAATTGTTTTCATGCATCTCCAACTGTGATTTTCGTGTTTTAAAAGATTAGCCAGACTAATTTTTATTGTAAACTTAACTAATATTACATTTAGCATATATAAATTGAATATGGGTTATACCCTTAGAATTATTAAAATGATTCTAAGGGTATAGGATTGTGGATTTAATAAGGTCTGTTATTTCTTCTAACTTCAAGGGCTTATTATAAAAATGAGTTGCTCCTAGATTTAAAAAATACTCTTCCGTTAAGTCTGAAAATCCAGTCATCATAATGATCATCTTTGGATGCAACTTTAGATCCTTAATCCCTTTTAATAAATCAATTCCTGTTCCATCTGACATTTTCACATCAGATATGATCACATCAAAAGTTTCTTTCTGTAATAACCGAATGGCTTTATTACCAGAGGACGAAGTTATAACGGTAAAGTCTTCATCCTCGAGCCAATCTTTAATAACATCACAAATGTCAAAGTTATCATCAACAACTAGAATAGATAGATTTTTTGAATTCATCTTATATCCTTTTTCATTTAATTACTATCATACTATTAGGTAATTTAAGTCTAAATTTAAAATCATCCTCTTCACCACCAATCTCTATCTCTATTCCAAGGGAGTCAAATGTATCTTTTACTATACTTAATTCCAAACCAGATCCCTTCACTTCTCCTGTTTGGGAAGAGAATGATTCAGACAAATATGATTTGATCCAAGTCGGAAGTTTTTTACCCCTACTATTAAAATCTATATAAATAAAAGAGTCAGCTTGCTTTTTATTAATTATAATATCTGAAGAGTTTAAAAGAAGGTATTTTATAAGTGTAACAAATGAGTTAACAAGAGGAGTTTCCTTACATAGAACCTGGAATTCATCAAAAGAGATATTAACGAGCTCGACTTCTTTTCCAAGAAGCTTTACCTTTTCAATTGCTTTTTGAAGAACTTGAACCAAGTCATACTCTTTAAGTTCATATTTGTTAAAGTCATCTCCGTATAATTGTAAGTTCTTTGTAATATCAAAGATTCCTTCTAAAAGAGTTTCAATCTTTTTAGAAGTTCTTAATAGCTTTTCTCTTTCTGTATTTTCTTTAGAAAGGAGCTTTACTATTCTTTGATTATTATTAAACACTGCACTAAGGGGACTGTTTATTTCATGAGCTACGCTCACTGCCATTTCACCAAGAGCTGCTCTTCGTTTAATACTTAAGAGTTCTTTTGTTTTAGATTTTACTTTTATTTCAAGATCAACATTTAAATCTTTAAGAGAGTTCTCTGCGAGAAGTCTTTTATTAAGTTCATTTTTTATTTTTAAATTAAAGTTATCTGCAAGAGCTATAGAGAAAAGTATCATTTCAATTGCAGATCCTAGCAAAATAATATTGGCCGTAAAAAAACTTCTTTCAAACAGTCCATAGTTCCAAGTTAATAAGTACATTAACCCACTCGTAAAAAGAGCTCCAATTGCCAATAAATATATTATTGCAGGTCTTTGCCTAGTTTTAAATGCAATATATCCCGCATTGATAATTGAGACAACAAGCATTAGAGTCATTAGGTTTTTTAAGATTTGATTACTAATAGAATATAGCGGATCAAATATACTTAATATCGCAACTATAACTGCTAAGCTTGCCATTACAACAAAACTTAAGTGGATCTTTTTAAAGTTATTTTTTGTATTTAAGAAGCTGATTGCAAATAAGCAAGAAAATATAATCATAAGAGCATGATGAATGGATAAAGACTTATGAAAGAAGTAGGAAACTGTTATATTAAAATAGGCTGGAACATCTGCAACAATAAGGATTAAGAAGCTTATACTTGTTAACATTCCAAGATAATAAAAAGCTGTCTTATCCTTTGAAGTTAATCCATAAAAAAAGTTATAAAAGAAAAGGCCTATAAAGACACCTGTATAAATAAGTGATATTACTTTATATTTTTCTTCATAATCTTTAGCAATCTGTGGGTTTTGAATATCAAAAATCATTCCCACAATATGACGACTCTTTAGTTTTGCAAAAATGATTTTTTCCTCAAGGGGCTTAACATTTATTTGAACTGACAATCTTCTTGCTCTAAAATTTCGTTTTTTTAATGGTGTTGAGTGTGTACGAGTATAACTCTTTTTAAGGTTTAATTTCGAGTCTACTTCAAATATTTCCATCTCATCAGTACACCCAAATGGATATTGAATTACTCTTTCAATTTTTTTATCAAAAGAACTTTTGATCGTGAATACGTACCAAGCAGCTTCTTTTTTATATTTTCTTTTTAATTTCGATAATTTTTGAATATGAGTTTTATTCTGGTAATTTGATATCGCTTCACTTATATTCTTTTGAGGCTTAGTAAACTCAAAGTATTCTCCAGAGAGAACTGCAGATTTATTTAAATCTTTAATAGTAAAAGTTTGGCCAAAACCTTTGATACTTGCAATGGCCAGTATCATCGTTAAGAATATTTTTATCATAAGTACTTATCGGTTCCTAAGACATAAAACCTCTAAAACTAGAAAGAATTAAGGTAAAATGAAGGAAAATTAAAACTTTCTTATTTTGATATTAAAACAGATGCTTTGGACTTTTTAATTACCCTGTTTGCTACACTTCCTAGGAATAGTTCTGCAACTTTGCCTCTGGCATGAGTTCCCATAGTGATTAAATCAAAATCGTCAGCATTAACATAATCAATGATTTTATCTGGAATGCTACCATCTTTATCTAGAATGACTGTTGATTTAGTTTTAATACCTAGAGCTGTAATTTCATCTTCTTTTATTTTTAGTTTTGATTTGATTTTTTGTAAGCTTTCTTGAATCATCTCTTCAAGAGCTTCATTAAAGTTATTACTTAACGTGTGTGCTACATGATAGCCTTGGTAATAGCATGGCAAGATATTTACTAGCTCTAACTCAGCCTTATTTTCTTTTGCTAAATTGATTGCCCACTCCAGTGCCTTCTCACAGTGATAAGAGAAATTATAAGCTACAGCTATCTTTTTAGGAGCTGCACATTTTTCATCTTTTGCTATCAGAACTGGCTTAGAAGCTTTATGAGTTATACTTCCAGTTACGCTACCAAGAAATAGGTCTACAATACTTTTGTCATTATTATGCCCAATTACAATAAGATCAATATCACCAGAGCTAGCTTCAGCTAAAAGAACTTCAGATGGAGAGCCAGATATTGATTCAAATGATATATTTTCGAATTCAACACCAATCGATTTAAGCTGTTTCTCTAATGCTGTATTATTGGCATCAAGTATACTTTCGATATAGTTTTTATGAACTTCTAAATTTAAATGAGCAAACACACTATCAAGAGTTTCATAATCAGCAAGCTTATCTGCATGAAGAACTAATGCTTCTTTATTTAATTTTTTTGATAACGTTATCCCAACTTTTAAAGGTATGAGACTATTTTTATCTAAGCTATTTCCAATTAATATTTTTGACACACAGTCCTCCAAGTAACTATTTTCTCAAGAATTATATCAAACAATTCTGGGGTTTTGTATGAGATAAATCATTTTTTTATATATTTGTACCAATTATGCTCAACTTAGGAAGGCCTTACCGTATTAATTTATTTAAAAATTAAACAGTATATAATACATCTAGTTCAGCTTTTACACAAACAAGTTATATTGGAAAAGACCACTACGGAGTCCCACTTGAAAAGTTTTTTAATCCTGGAGTTAGAAATGAAAAAGGCTTTTTAGACTTGACGAAATGGCTCGTAACAAATGATCAAACCTTCCGGCCAAACTATTATTCATAATTTTGGTATGTCGAATATTGAAAATTTCAATAAGCATTAAGTATCTAATATTAAACTATAAATGCTTCTACTATTATGCTGATTAAGATAAAAAAAACAGCGGAATATGTCATTCCTTTCATGGGCGCTAGACCTCCTATTTATAATTGTAGACAGTCTTTACTATGAATCCAACTAAAGAAACCTAATATTTGATCTTACAATTGAATTTTTTACCTAAGCCGTTGTTATTTATGTAAAGACTGATAATATCTCACAAGTATGAAATTAAGCGAACTATCCACTATTTCTGAAAGTAAACTTCTAAATACGAGAATTTGTGATTTAGAAGTTTCTTTAAATCAGACTCCCCTTATGAGGGGTATTAATGATTTATATTTCGAACTAAACTCTAAGCTTATTAACTTTTTACCTCAGATTTGGCTATCAAGTGATTGGTTCTCTCCTGATGGCGTAAGTGGTTTTGCAGTTCCCTTCTATCTTATTCATCCTAGACTTATAAAACTAGAATTGAAAAATACAGGATTGATTGAAGGCCACACGTATAAATCCTTGATGCAACTTTTAAGACACGAAACCGGTCATGCAATTGATAATGCTTTTCATCTTAGAAAAAGTAAAAAAAGACAAAAGCTTTTTGGGCTCTCAAGCACAAAATATCCAAGTTCATATGTACCAAAAGCGGATAATAAAAATTACGTTCGCCACTTAGAAGAATTTTACGCTCAAGCTCACCCTGATGAAGACTGGGCTGAAACATTTGCTGTATGGCTAGATCCTAAATCAAAATGGAAAAAGAAATATCAGTCATGGAATGCAATTGAAAAACTTGATTTTGTAGATCAACAGATGGATTCCTTAAAGGGAAAAAAGCAATTATCTAGCAAGGTAGCTGAAGTTGATTCGATATCTAAAGATACTAGAACAATCAATGAATACTATAAAGAGAAAAGAAAGCTGTTAAGACTTAATAAAAGATCTATTATTGAACAAGTAGATAGTAATTTATTAAAGTTTATTGTTACAAATCCCACTCAAACAAAAAAAATGATAACTAAGTCTTCTAAAAACAAGTTCATTTCAGAGAAAATAGTTAAAGAAATTATCAAAAAGTGCAAAAACAAAAGTTTTCCTTTAGAATATAGTCATACTGACTTGTTAGAGGAAAATTTAAATAAACTCACGCAGGCTTATATCAAGGAAGGAAGACATAAGGTAATCATGTGAGTAAAGATATAATTGTACTTGTGCACACGGATCTAGTGCCAGATGAATCGATCAAAGAAAAAGACTTAGATCGATTCAAAACCCCCTGGTTAACTGAATACGATGTTATTACACAACTAAGAAAAGAGAAGCATAATATTCGAGTTGTAGGTTTATACGATGAACTAGAACCTCTTCTTTCTGAAATAAAAAGACAAAAACCTGATATTGTTTTTAACCTATTAGAAGAATTTAATAATGATTCTAAAATGGAGTACAACCTAGTCGCTCTCCTTGAGCTTTTAGGAATTTCTTTCACTGGCTGTAACTCTAAAGGCTTGGCCATCGCAAAAGATAAAGCTCTTAGTAAAAAGATTCTGAAACACCATCATATTGGAACGGCAAACTTTTATACACTTCCAAAGAATAAGAAAAAAAAGATTCCAAAAACAGTGAAATTCCCTTTAATTGTGAAATGCCTCTTTGAAGAAGCAAGTCTTGGTATCTCTCAGGCTTCTGTAGTTAATAATGTAGAAAAGTTAAATGAAAGAGTACAATTTATTCATGAAAAGCTTGATCAAGATGCCATTATTGAGGAGTTTATTGAGGGCAGAGAAATGTTTGTTGGTGTTATAGGAAACAAACAATTAAAAACCTTACCTGTATGGGAGTTGAGTTTTGAAAATACAGACTCTCCAGAAAAAGAAATTTATTCGCAAAGAGCAAAGTGGAATGAGAAGTACCGAAAGCGTAAAGGAATAACGACCCAAGAAGCAAAGCTAGATTCTATTTTAGAAAATAAGATTACAAAAATTTGCAAAAAAGTATATCAGGTTCTTAACTTAACAGGTTATGCAAGAATAGATATGAGAGTTTCAAGTGATGGTAAAATATATATTCTGGAAGCGAATCCCAACCCAAACATTGCTTCTGATGATGAATTTGCGAAGTCTGCACTCCATGCAGGAATTAAATACTCTGAGTTAATTGATATATTAATTAAATAAATTTCGAATCGTTTTTGTCAAGACATCAACACTCTTTACAACTAAATCACCTCTCCTTTTACAATTATATCGAGGTACATGAATAAATGTGTATGGTATATCGGTTAAGTCACTTGCCATTATGTAAGAGAGATTATTACAAACAAAAGTTCCTTGATCTTTAGAGACAGAAACAAAGCGCTTATCTCTTCTTGATAATAATTTATATAAAGGCTTTAGCTTTAAAGTCATGGCAACTTTATCATTTTCATTAGGTCTTATAACTTCTCCTTCATAGTGGATGCCATCATTATCTTGGCTAATGTCTTTCATCCAGTTCTTCGCAGCTGTCTCAAATTTTAATCCACTGCAATTGGCTTCACCTAGACCTATAATATAATCAGGTTTGCTTGGTAATGAGTTAATACAGTCTTTAAGCTGCTCGCTTGATTTAAAGTAAACAGTTCTAAGCTGACAAAAATGTACGTTGATATTTGTTCTTGAAAATTTCTTTGAGATTAACTTACCGATGACCTCAGAGTTATTACCCTTATTGTTATCAAAGGCATCAAAACCCGAAACAACTACTGTACTAGCTATAAGCTCAGTACTTATAAACAATAATGTTATCAGCCACTTATTCATTTAACTTGTCTACCATGAACTACTTTTATTCATAGTATTTTGAAAAAGTTACATCTCAAAGCGGCTTAGAGTGATTTATTTTAATGTATCTATTAAATAACTCCAAAGCTTTGAGCCATTCTGTTGTTATAGTAAGATGAGTTTGTATTGAAACATACTATATTGCCGCCTCAAGTCAATTACAGTCATATATTTGTTTGGTAGACATTAATCCCTTCTCTAGATATGAATATAGCTACTTTATAGGAGAAAAAAATGAAATATCTGTTACTTATATCAATACTATTTACTTCAGCGAGTTTTGCTCAAACAACTACCGATAAAATTTATGATAATTTAGATGATATTTATAAAATTCTTCCAAGAACTAGTTCTAGTGAATCACAACTCATTATGATTAATGAAAAATTAATTCAAATAAAAAGAAGCCTTAGAGGCGGACAAAGCTCTTTCAAAAATCTTGGATGTGCAGCAAGAGATAATGACAATAGAAGTCCCTGGTCAGTTGTTTATACTCGTAGTGACCTTTCAAAAGTAAAGTACAAAAGTATTATCTTTAGTTCACTAGTTGAATGTGAGAAGTCGATTGAGATTACAAAAACAATCTCAGCACAAACATTCCTATGTGCCTCAAGAGATAAAGATGGCAGAAGCCCTATTACAATCTGGGTTGTTAATAACTTAGATGCAAAAGTGAGAAGAGAACTCATTTTTAGCGATATAGACCAGTGCTTAAAATCATTAAGCTTGGCCAGAAAAACTTTTAGCTCAATTTCTCTTTGCGCTTCTCGCGACAAAGACGGAGGCGCTCCATTTTCAACTTGGCTGCTAAATACAATTAGCTCTCAAAGAGACAGATCTTCTTCATTTGGCTCACTCGAAAGCTGTATAAGAGCCAACTAGTTTACCAAGAAATTTCTTTTTGATCGCGAAAGAACTTTCCTCTTGGAGGGTTCTCAGTTGTTGCAAGCCATATAGTAGTCTTCACACCATCGGTAACAGATGTTGTAGCTTGTTCTCCACCCATATCAGTTTTTACCCATCCAGGACAGACTGAGTTAACAGAAATATTGGTATCTACTAATTCCGCATCTAAAATTTTTGTAAGGGCATTAAGAGCTGTTTTACTAATTCGATAACCTGGAGCTCTTGGACCCATCTCTGCAAGCTGGCCCATGCCACTAGATATATTTATGATTCTAGCGTCAGTTTTCTCTTTCATATAAGGAACCAAGGCCTGAATTAATTTAAGTGGCCCCATAGTATTTGTTTCAATAGTTTTTAACACGATAACTGGATCTACTGTTAGGATTGAATCATTACTCCCTTCAGATAGCATCTCAAGAAAGACTCCTGCATTATTAACGATGACATCAGGGATTTCATTATTTGATTTTAGAATATCTACTGCATTTCTAATTTCTTTAGTTTTTGTAACATCAAACTCAAGAAGTTCTACGTTGAGACCCTCTTCTTTTAGAAGTTCGCATGCAATTTTACCTTTGTTTCCATCGCGACATCCCATATAGACTTTAAAACCATTTTTAGCTAACTGTTTTGATGTCTCAAAACCAAGGCCTCTATTGGCACCTGTAACAAATGCAATCTTCATATGGCCTCCTAAGGCATGGTGTGTCCTGAAACTAAGCTTCCATAAATATAGTATAGTCCTGGAAATAGATATCACCAGTTATTTATTTTTCCAAAGTACAAATCTCAAAAAGAAAATTTAGATAGTTTAATAAGTCCCCATATCATACTAACAGCGAGTGGAATGTTAAGTGGTGGAAATATTCTTCATCACTTAGAACTAAAGGGTGTAGATGAAAATAATATAATTGTCATCGTAGGCTACCAAGCGGAAGGAACATTTGGATATGATTTATTAAAGGGGAAAACAAATCTAAATAATTCAGAAAAGTCTTATAAAATAAATGCTGAAGTTATAAATTTCACGAATTTTTCAAGTCATGCGGATCAAAATGAACTCTTAAGTTGGACTAAAGAATCTAACGCAAAAAAGATATTTATAACCCACGGCGAAAAAGATCAAAAAGAAAACCTGAGAAGTAACTTAGCGCACAATACAAATGCTGAAATAATTATCCCAAAAAGAAGTGAAAAGTACCAACTATCCCATAAATAATGATCCTAGTCAGGTTGTCATTTATTTACATTTTTTATGAATCACGGTAAAAATACAAGAGATACCAATTCACACGGGAGAATACGATATGGAAAAGTTTTATACTAAACTAGGGCTAAATTCTAACATTACGATTCATAAGGATATGCCAACAAGTTTTTATATTCAAGAAACTGTTAGGACAGGTCATGGGAAATTAACTAAAGATGGTTCTTGTCTAGTTGAGACTGGAAAACATACTGGACGTTCAGCAAAAGATCGTTATGTTGTTAAATCAGCATCAACACAAAATACAGTTTGGTGGGAAAACAATCTTACTCAAATGACTCCTGAAGTATTTGCTAAAATAAAAACAAAAGTAACTGACTATTTAAATGGTTTTGATACTCTTTATAGTACCGAAAGAAGTGTTGGAGCTCATGATACTCAAAATATTGGAGCGATGTTAGTTACTCCTAATCCTCAATACTGCCTATTCACTAATCATTTATTTAGAGAAAAGATAAGAGAATTTAAAGATTCTGACTTTACTATTCT
>Ga0209712_10003816_pt1 | contig 12149 bp, 16 predicted proteins | sample ArcOceMetagenome_FD_187443 | JGI IMG/M metagenome (GOLD analysis project Ga0209712, IMG submission 187443) | Marine eukaryotic phytoplankton communities from Arctic Ocean - Arctic Ocean - Greenland ARC118M Metagenome (SPAdes) (version 2) | ecosystem: Environmental > Aquatic > Marine > Oceanic...
TCTAATGGTAAGTGTTGGTCTTGGAATCATTAGTAAGGTTGGTATTACGGCGTCTGATCCTAATCCTGTTGTACTTACACATTGCACATTTACTCAGCTACTAGTGTCTTCTTACAATATAATACCGTATCTAGCGCAAGCAAACAATGACAATTTCAGAAACAACCCTTTATGAATGTTGGGCCACCAAGTCTGAATTGAAAGAGTATTCTGAAAATTTCTAACTAAGCGTTTTAATTAAGCTTGTGTTCATGTCAATACCAATCCTATTGTACACAACTTTCAATCTAGCAGCTCCATTTGTGCTTTTACAAAGTCCTAGGGATAGGCATAGAGAGGCTCCACTAAAATACAGCTGTAGGAGCTGCTGCTTTTTCAACTTTTGCTAGTGGTGATGCAGGAGTTGATACCCCTCCACAAGAGTCGATCTAGTAATTGCGTTCGATTCATGGTCACAATTGAAGACCTCGATAGTTCCGTGCGAGTAAATATTGCTTGAGGGTCTTGCGTGCATTGTAACAACTCAAACATTGACGAAGAATATAACCCCCTACGAACCCAATTTCGACGAGATTTTGTATATCCTGGTAGACTTCTTTGCAGTCTGATTACGGTACACATGTACTGTGTTGTGCGCGGCGTGTGCTATGATCATAGCAGTATTGTCGGCAATTCAATAATCCAATCATCTGAGAACAAAAGCGTCGAAAAACCAACTCCAAACCCCAAATATAGGGCTTTGAAAGAAGTAGACACATCTTTTAGAGAAAAGGTGGTCCCGCGTCGTCCTGGGTCAGGAGATGATCACATTGTGGAACGGAGATTATGATAGGCTTCCAAAAGGATGCGTAGGTGCATAGTAGGCTCAATTATCCCTTTGCGTGTTTCGATAGGAGGAGACATGCAATGATGAGCATATCAAGGAAGCTTACGATGACGCACTTCGTACCTTTGAGAAGGCAAACCAACAAGCTGGTAATTCAACATAAACAGGGACAACAAAGGAAATGTCGTCTGCCAAAGATTCGTTTCCTCCACCCGTCCTCATTGGTTCTAGTAATAATGCAACTTTGCCATAGTGTTTCAAATATCACGGGAGGAGAAATACAATGTATCAACTATTCATGATATCATTGATGGTGATGCGAAGTTGGAAGCTATGATGGACAATATCAAGACAGAAAAAAGCGCAGCCTATCTCTTGCTGTGTATGATTTTTATTGGAAACGCCGATACATTTACGCTGCAGGCAGTCAACTTTGGTGGTTCTACCTTCCGTCAGGAAATAATAATGTGGCATGAGCACCAGCGTAGAAAGGAAGTTCTGGTGATGACGGGGAGATGCTGAGGGTGAGATTGTCAAGATGAATTAATTGCAGAACAATTTGCGCCAGTATCGTAATTGACAAATATATGTAAGCACAAGATGCTTATTACAAATAGGGCACGGAACCACAAGTCCCAAAGAGGGTATTCACTCAGAAGTACGCTACTGTACCGGAAAGAATGCTTGATGCCTAATTCCATCTTCGTTCGTTGTTAAACAAGAACTAATAAGGAACGGCAGACTTTCGCGAACTTAGTCTGGCAAGGAAAGCATTGTTTGCACCGACAGATACAGGTGGAAACCAAGAGGTTCTTTTAATCATTATTAATAATAAATACTTTTGATAAAAGAGATTTCTCAAATGTGAAATCCATCGTTACTACAATTTCATGTACAAGTTAAGTACAGCAGTATCCGGGCTTCCTGGTTCCACGTGTTACAAAGTTGTGGTTCTAAATATGTAGTAACATGCAGTACATACTCGTACTGGTAATACCGTGAGTTGAATTCAATTTATGTAGGTACATTTTGTTTTGTATTATATTGAACATTGTGCATGGCTCATGCCTTCATTTGTGTACATTTGTTATGTCGTACTATGATTGCACACTTTGCTTTATATAATAATCGAACCACCTCTATTCTAAACAACACGAATGACCCCCTTCTGCATTTCCCTCTTCCGATTCTCCAAAATACTCGCCGCAATACCACCCCCCAGCAAACTACAAATGACAACCAAAGAAACCCCCGTCCCAATATCAAAATGATAGAATTCACCCACCATTTTACTTCCCACAAACCCTAGCACAAGCGCCACAGCCGGTTTCAAATAATGAAAGCTAGAAACAGCCTTTGCCACTACCGTATACAAACTTCGAAGTGCCATAATTGCAAAAATGTTGGATGCATATACAATCAAAGGATCTTTGCTCACTCCAAGAACAGCCGGGATACTATCCACCGCAAAAACGAAATCACTCAGTTCGACGCAGACCAAGCATAAGAACAATGGTGTGGCAATCTTTTTTCCTGCATCGTTGGTGATGAAAAAATCTTCACCGTGTAATTCCGATGAAGTGTTGGGAAAAATGAATTTTGTCAATTTCATGATTATATTTCCATCAGCTGCATTTCCATCTCCATCTCCATTTCCATTTCCATCTCCATCAACATCAATATGTTCCTTCTCCAGCAATAGATTGATAGAGGAAGCAATGAGAATTCCAGCAAAGACGAGAATGACAGATCGGAACTGTTGCAAAGCAGCTACTCCAACACCAATCATGAGACCACGGAGCAAGATTGCTCCTCCAATTCCCCACGATAGAACTCGATTTTGCAGATTCATTGGAATTTTGAAATAATCAAATAGCATGATAAAGACAAAGAGATTGTCGATGGAAAGTGATTGTTCTATGAGGTATCCTGCAAAGAATTCGTATCCTGAAGAAATTCCTCGAGTGGCCATGACTCCAATTCCAAAGAGACCCGCAGCTGCAACAGTGATAATGGTCTGGGTGAGTGCTCTCTTGTATTCTTCTTCATCTGCATCTGCATCTGCTAGTCCTTGACTTTGGATGGTGCTGCTATCTGGTGCATTTGAGATAAGTGCTGACGATTCTGATTCACGTGATTCTTCTTGGCTGAGAATGTTAAGTTCAAAGGATGGACTGCTGAGGTTCTGGGTACTATTGGACAGAATCGCATCATCAGAGAATCCCGTTTGTGCAATGTGCCCCCCTCTTACGAAAAGCTGTTCGTGGAAAGAAGGATGAATCGTATTTGACTTTGACTTTCGTGATGTCATTGTTCCTCCTGCTGTTGGATCATGGTGGATTTGTACAGCAGCAGCACCAAAGGGTCTTCGTCTGAGCGAAGATATTATAGTGGCTGACCTCTCTGCATGCGATGATCTTACTGTTGTTAAAGCAAAAATTGCCACGAGTGAGAGCATCTTACACTGCTTTGAATTGCTCGTATGAATCTTCATTCTTCTTGTTGTACGAGGATTTCTTACGGTATGTTTAGTTTGTTTCTTGTTGCACAGATGTTTTTATGTGTCATGAGAACAAGAAAGTGTTCTTCTTTCTTCTTCGGTTTTTTTGAAAATAAATCTGAACGAGAAGCGTCATCGTGACGTGGTGATGACGTAAGCAATACAGTACAACGAAGTAAGAAGATACCGGTATAATACCGACCGCGCTCCAATCCTCCAATAATGGATCTTCCCATTTGAAAATTCTTTCTAAAAGCAAGCTATAACCACTAAAAGCCTGCACGAGTGCCACGCAACCATCGCTCTACTCTCACTTTGCCCACATTCCCAGAATTCTGACCGACCGTCTATACACTATACCTCTCTCTCTCCACAGCTAGCTTACTCCGCACAACAATCGAGCAAGCAACAAGCAAGATAAGTGGTACAGAACATGCCAACCTCAACGACCTCAACGAATCCTTCGACAACCGCTACAGCCGAGGACCACTCAAAGAAAATGAAGCTTCTAGGCATTTGTGGCAGTCTTCGCAACGGTTCGATGAACATGTCCGCGCTAAAGTACATGGCGTCCCAGGCGCAAAAGCTTGGCATGGATTTTGAAATCGCTGACTTGCAAGATGTGCCCTTCTTCAACTCAGACAAGGAAGACAACAAGAACGAAGCCACGCTCAAGCTTTTGGAACAGATGAAAGTGGCGGATGCATTCGTCCTCGCGTCGCCAGAGTACAACTACAGCATGGCCCCGGCCCTCAAGAACGCCCTAGATTGGGGATCTCGATTGCCCGGGAACGAAGGATTCAAAGGAAAGGCCGCCTCCCTGATCAGTTCCGGAGGCGGCATGCGGGGGAGCCGCTCCCAATATCACGCGCGACAAGTGGCCGTGTTCTTGGACTTGTTGTCCTGAATAAGCCCGAAGTGTTTCTGTCGAGCTTCGACGGAACCTTTGACAAGGAATCCCTAGAACTCGTCAGCGAGGGTGCGCAAGGAAACTTGGTGGCGCAATTGAAAGCGCTCAAGGAGCTGTCGTTGAAACTGAATCCAAAGGAAGAAGCTCCGGAGCTGTGAACGTTGGAGTTATTCGGAAACCAAACATTTCTACACCGCGGCGTGTGGTTCCCTCGACGACAGAATCTCCTTCGAGAACCATACCATACATTCTAAATGCAGTACCACTGCATTAGCGAATAGAGACATAATAGCCAATAAATGAAACCTTTGGATGATTCAGATCGAATGCTTTTGAGCGCCATGAGCTACACCTCGTCAAAGGGTCGTTAACTTACCACTAGCTGGGGTACGACCTTGACTCTGTTTCTTCTTCAGGAAACAGAGAAACGAAAGTCGCGCAAGATCGTATTCGCATGATTTGCCGTGCGCCTTTTGGATCGAAGGGCTTAGAAGTGTCAATACGTTCAATGATGACTTATGTGTACGTGCCTTGGACCCAGGAGACTAGATGACTGCTTCGCCGTCAACCAAACGTATCCTCCTTCGGGCAACTGTGATCAGCCAAAATAGGAGTAACATGCGTGATTATGTCAATGGCGAGATGAATATTCTACTTGTACAACACACGTGGATTGGAAACTGTCTTCTTGAGAAGATTTGTAATTATTACTGTCCACAAGAGCAGACCATTACTGTCCTAATCCATCCGTCCGAAGAAGCTTAACAATCAGCTTCATTTCGACACTCTTCACAACATCAAAAGATGGATCTGTGACCTTCTTTGTTAAAATGTCGTCTACCTTCCGTCGCAATCCACCAATTAAAGCACCTGTGAAAAGAAGCGACCGTAGATACATATGCTAATGTTAGCAAGCAATACATATGGAGATGGGTATCAAGATATTTACTCACCAATACGAGCATTTGCGGACCTGTGAAAAGAAGCGAGCGTAGAATGCCGCGACGTAGATGTATGCATTCTTCCGCCTCCTGATCAGGACCAAGCTTCTTGGACGTGTGATGACTGTGAGACTCCATACGATGCGGAGTCTATTGAAAGGCGATTATTAGAAGTAATCCAACGCAAGTGCATACGCTACTAATTGCAAGATTTGAGATGCACAAAGTCAGAGCGTAGTTTCTACGCGTGTTCTATCGAGGCAATCTGACGATTCGCAGAAACTTTTTAAAGTTGGACATCTCACGAGAGGTGGTTTCTGAAGTGCAGATTTTGAACAATCTTGAGCAGCATTACAACCTTGAGTGGCTGTTCGAAACGACTTCGAACCTATTACAAACGGTTTAATCATGGTAGACCATAGGGGATGCTAGGTAACTACATGGGCAATAAAATAACACAATAAGAAGGTTATACCAAGCAGACTCTTACCATATATCGGAGACAGAAAAAATATATTTCAATTACCGCGTTCACTTCTTCCTCCCGCTATCCATGCTACTTCTTTTAGAGCCCAAGAGGGACAATGCTCACTGCTCACGGAGCTATTAATATGCAAACAGAGGCATAGACAGCGGATCCGAAATATTATGAAATGGAGCTAGCTCCTACTCCAAGGTATACCTGGCCAAAAACGCTCATTGTCAGTGTCAATCGAGTAGGCGAGATGGACACAGCGGCAACAATCACGGCAGTAGTACAGGAGAAATGAGCTCTCTTGCTAGAGCACCACGAACCACGACTACGGCACTCAGCCTGAAAAGTCATATGGCTAGACCTCCAATTTTTCTGTCCACACCAACATCACCGACGACAAAACAACAAACAAAGTCTTCATCGTCGACTGGTGCTACAGGTCAAACCTATGCAATCAATCAGTATCAATAGAAATCAAGGTTGCCCCATGCCTTTTATGCTTCAATACATAACCAAGAAGACGAATGGAGGCATCAAAGTGGCCGCCGCTGTTGCGGAAGGAGGAGTGGCTGCAGACATGATTTGTGCCTAGGAAATATTTGTGTATCGCCAGTTGTTGCTGTATTTGAGGCAACTCATCTAACAGAGAGTGACCTACGAGAGTGGTGTGTCCCCTTATCTAATTTGACGTGTTGATGGTCGAGCGAGCTCGCATCGTTGCTTGTTGGCTTGTCATTCGGGTGCATCCATTCATTGTATTGCCTTACTTCCAGTTTCGCCAGTGCCCGGTGCATTTGCCTTCGAGTGTACTCCCAGTTGCTTTGTGCTTTTCGTTTAATCAGCCTTCCATGATTTCCTCCGCATTATTGTCTTCTTTTGAATTCCTTGATTATTTTTGGGACCGTTTTCGTGATAAGCATGATCTTGATTGACTTCCTCGAGACTGCAGTCTCTCCAAATCTTAGAGAGTCCGCCGAAAAGTGATAAAGAAAAACCTGCATGTCTTGCAGTAGATGGAGATGATGCTTTTTAGGAATTCCTTCTCCACTTCTTCGAGGGCGTTGTTTGGCTTTCCATCCTGATCAAGTTGAAGGATTCCCTTGTAATGGCCTTTGCATCTTAATTCAGAGCATCGAAGTTTCACATTACCTTTCTGCATCTGTCACCGTCTCCTTTTTTGTCCAGATCAATGGACGCTCCACAAAATCCTGGTCCTTGTCTTACGCGACTAAGCAAACTTCTTCATCAGTATCGCATGGGTGAACCGTTTCTATGAGCATTTTCTTTTATCACCTTGTCATCCTTGTCCGTATTTCTACTCGAAGGCGATCTTCTCTCTCCTCTAGCTCATTTTCAATGTTTTCCTATATCTGCTTCATCTTCTCCGAGATCAGGCCAGATTCACAATGATACACAATGATTTGGAAAATCATGCAGTGGATTTCGCTGGTCCTGCTATTTTGGTGACCATTGAGGAATGTTTTGAAGAGACCCACGATGTCAAGATGATTGATAGGAATCCAGCGACGAATTCGTACCCATTCATGCTCGCCGCAGCTGGAAAGACGAGCGAGCTGAGGATATTGTATTATTTGCTGTGTCGGAACCCTATTGTATTAGACAGTGTTGTTGGCCAAATAGATGGTTCGGATTCTTGCGTTGAGAGGAAGCGACAGCGTATATCTTGAGTCGATGTTGAGACCCTGTTTGTCATTGTACTAGTACTGGCTATAATAAACACGCGTCAGTCAAGGTATTGATCTTGATTGTTGCAACACATGAATGAAGATTGCACTTCGTGAACTAGTAGGTGCGCAAGAAGAGTACTGGATGGGATTGGGAATAGCACAAATTGAATATGCTACCGAGGTACGTTCATGGCAGTATAAATGTATAATTAGTAATTAGCTATTAATAATAAATTAGTAGCACAATCTGGGCATCAGTTGTTTGAAACAACGTTCATTCACTTTAATATTACTTTCATTCTTCACAATTCCGTCAACGTGGAGACGGCTTATACTTATTCGCCATCTAACATTGCCCAGCTATCATCATCGTTATTATCATCGTTGTCGTTGTCATCGCCATTCTCTTCGTCGCACTCGGTGAAAGTATCATCCGAATCATCGGAAGAAATGGAAATAACATTATCCGCAACGGGACCATCAATCATTACGGCACTCGAAGCAGAATCTTCATCAGTGTTCCCTTCAAAGAAAATCTTCCACTCCTCGGGGGCCTTCTTATCAGAACGATCAAATTCTATCTCTACGGCCTTATCAACATTGATTTCCACCTCTGAGTCGGATCTGACAAGACTCTCGCTCCTACTCGCAGCAGCACTAGGAGGATCATGCACCATATCATGGCGGTGTGTTCTGCCGAACACTTGACGAACTGCTTCTTCGTGGCGGACTAACACTTCAGCAGTAACATCAGATGTCCTCACGAAGAATTCATCAAAAGCCTGATGCCGATCCTTACTCAGAAAGTGATGCTCTCGCCCATATGACTCGCCCACTTACTTGTAAATGTCATACTTGGAAACCTTTTGTCTGACATACATAATTCATTCATTGTAAGGTAGGTGGGTGTACTGCTCGTAAATAGATGACATGTTGATTGCGTATTTGGGTTTGTGAGTATTGAAAAGTGCCAGAATGAACGACTAACGATAACGATGAGGAGATCTTGAGTTTGTTTGCAAGGATGAGAAGACTAGTCTTGTCCGAGACACGACTGATCGACTCCAATATAATAATAGATCATGTGTGGCATTGATACAAGCAATCATCGTAGATGTTACTTATCAGAACATTACACTGTACAACACTGTAGTATTATTCTACAATAATATATCATATATTAACAAAGTAAATCTCAAATCATTCATCACTCGAACGAATTCAATGCTGGAAGAAACACCGCAATCAATATCGATTGAAACCACCGTGTTCGTCTGCGCAGACCGACAAGAAATTAATCAGAAGAACAAGCAGGAATTGAAACTAAAATCAGCAATGACAAGGATCGGGATTCCGAATCACTTATGCCAGTATCATCATTGTCTGCATCTCCGGCAGCGGCAATGTCGAATAAGAAGAAGTGATGAAGCAGACCTCGTCAAGTCCGAGGGCAGTTTGTTCAACAATCTCAGGACCAGCAGGTGATCGTGGCAAATCATTTTTCTGATCAGAAGTATAAAGTTAGCCATATTCAATATATCGCTCTCATGTTAGTGGTGAATACAATTCTCTTGACGTTTGACTGGAATGGAAATGCAGAACAAAGCTCGCACAAGTAGGAAGATCACAAATGCCTCATTGAGCCTACACAACTTTGGACCGATCTGATTAATTTTATTAACGAGGCAATGCCGAGAATGAGAAATAGTGCTGCAATAATCCACGGAATCAAGAAATCGGCAATTTATAAAGGAGTAGAATACCTTGCTCAATGCCATAATGGTCTTTTATGGCTACCATTTGCAAGATGCAAAGACTAATAACGAGGAAGAATCAAAAGATGACACGACAATAAATGACTTCGCTGCTCAGTGGTCTTCAATAGTCTTTGATGCATTGTGCTTTGAAGCTGAACGTTGCCTCCCAAAGGCATTGTTAGGTCCTACTCCTACAAATAGCTCGGACGAGGAAGGTCCATCAGACTTTGATTCAAATCTGAGATGACGAGATCCAGTATTTTGGACAAGATTCTGCATCGATGCGATCGTTGACGAATAACCTTTTCTCGATTCGGTTAGAATTTGGTGAAAAGGATCCAAACATGGTGGGGATGTTTCAACGATTGTGTTCGGCGCTTGCAAATGTCTTATATGCTCACGACAAGCTCTACCGATGGCATAAAGAACAGATAGAAGACACTGAAAGTCGCTGTTGTGATATACACGACGAAGAAATATCTCACAGCGTACACGTACGCGTAGTAGAAAGGATAGATACTACACTCGCAAGAGATGATTACACGAAATCTATGTCATCGTCAAATTGCAGTCGTTCGTCGACTTCTTGTCAGCCTACCGGTATCTAGCAATTCAAACTATTCGGAATTTCCGGCGATCCCTCAATGGAAAGCTGCCCTTTTTGACGCTTGTAGAGATGGAACCTATCCAATATGGAAGCCAGTGGTTATTCAGTCATGGTGAATTAGATTGAGAGAATGTCCCTCCCTGTCCATAGTACCATGACCATTGGTGAACATGAACATGTTTAGAATGTAGATGTAGACGAAACACAATTCACCCCTTCTTCCTCCTACATTCAATGTTGAATGTCTCGGAATCGGAGAGTAATATGTAATATCTAAATGCACTGCATTTTCTACACCAGTCAACAGAAATCGAACTGTCAATGATTTTCGGAGGATTCAATTCAATTGAATTCGAGTAGTTCTAATGATTGGCAGATTGGAATTTCATGTGAAGTATTGAACTGCTAGCATGCCTGCTGCTGAGAAATGATGCGAAATAGATTGAAGATGTTCGTTCGAATCATGCATCTGTATCATTGGTTGAATTGTCATGATTGTTTGCGATGGTTCTATCTATGGTACATTGTTCATTGCATCAAGGCAGATGGAGTACACAAAGGTATCATCAGCTAGTAAAGAAGTGAGAGTTTATAGTAGTACTAATAAAGCGATTATGAAACGAGAAACGAGAGCGAAACGAGGTTATTAATATTGTTGGTGATTGGTGCGCCAGAGGAGCAGGAGCAGGAGGAGCTGCTGAAATGCTACCGGAGAAAAGAACTAAGCGATACAGCCATGAGATCTCCCAATACCTATGCTTCTGTCCTGAAATATCCGAATCGAAGAGAATAGTTGTAGAAGAGTCGATAGTAGAAGAAATAAAAGAACACTGTGGATTCTTTCTTATTACTTACCGTCCTCTTGTTTTAGTAGGTATGAAGAACAATACAGAAATCAAAATGTTTTCATTTTCTTATCAGCGTAGATTCAGTTTAATCTAAAGTGAGAAAATGATATGATTGATACTGTCAACTTGAGAGTTTTAAGTTTTAATCGCTTTACTCTTTACTTCTTTACTTAGACTCTGACACAGTACTGTCTAATTGGAAATTGTTTTTAAATTCAAAATAGGCTGTACACTTAATAAAGCCCCACCGATTATTAAAAGAGGTCCACCGGCGTGAGCTGATTGCCCTTTATTGCGACATTGTCGGTGCTGCACTGTAGATACACTCTTTTGTATTATATATATTGAAACATAGAAGGAATGTATAATAACAGAAACGTATGCAACAAACCCTCAACGTACACGACATAGAAAAAACATTACACGTAATTGAAATTTGGAAATTCTTTTGTCTGCTCCAAGGAGGACATGGACAAGAAGGGGCAACATCCAACATCACCTAGCACGTACCTTCTTTTGACAAGAAGGACCTCAATAAATCCACTCGGATCCGGTAGAAAAGTTGCAGAAGCCCAGAATGCCTCACTCCTTCAAGACATTTCGAGTGCTGGACAATATTCTTGCATAAAACCACTCAGTTTCAAATGCACCAAACTTTGCACCGCAGTTTGATAATTCACGCTACTAATGTTGTTGATGTTACTAGTGTTGGTGGCAGTGGCAGTGGTAGCAGCAATAGAAATAGAAATAGCAACAACAGTGGTACTTCTGTCAGCAGTACCAGTACCATGGACGACAAAACGCTCGCTCTCAAGGCATGGCAGCAACACGCAACACCTCATTCGAAACGATACTGTAGCATCATCGTCGACCACTTTCAAAGCATGCACTGGACTGGACATCGCTCACATGTCCACACTGCAACAATCAATCCACAAAATTCGACATATACTCCACTCTATCCTTGACACTCATTGGTCAAACAAACACAAATACAAATACAGGAAGGCCCGTATCCATTGACACATGTCTGCAGCACTTTACTCGAGAAGAACAGCTCGATGATCACAATGCATGATATCGCACCACTTGCAAACAACGAGTGCGAGCTGTCAAGAGGGTTCAATTGTGATCTACGCCTGATATACTCATGTTTCCTGTGCGGATGCCTTCCTAACTGGTGCTCGTTCTGAAGATTTTGACTTTGTTGGAATAGACGATAACCCCATCGATGCAAAATAATCTTCTTCGGCGTAATGAGTCTTCACAGCAGGCTTTGCGATTGGTTTCCGTTGCGACAATGATGTAACAGCGGCGGGTGCAAAACTACTGCTCTTTTAGTAATTCTTCAACTGTAGCCTGTAGCGGAGCTGTTATCGGCGCCAGTGGTCGGTCGGTGGGTGGTGATTGGTGATTGTTTTTCTTTTGGAATGAACGAGAAGCGTCATCGTGGCGTAGTGGTGACGTAGTGGTGACGTAGTGGTGACGTAAGCAATATAGTACAACGAAGTACAAGCATTTTACGTTGGTAGGTATGTACCTGTACCGCGGGTATCTTGCCCGGGCAAAATTCCAATCGTATCACAGCATTTTCACA
>Ga0209712_10003820_pt1 | contig 12146 bp, 14 predicted proteins | sample ArcOceMetagenome_FD_187443 | JGI IMG/M metagenome (GOLD analysis project Ga0209712, IMG submission 187443) | Marine eukaryotic phytoplankton communities from Arctic Ocean - Arctic Ocean - Greenland ARC118M Metagenome (SPAdes) (version 2) | ecosystem: Environmental > Aquatic > Marine > Oceanic...
TTCCTCCAGAATTGTTGCCTATTGGTTTGGCACTTATTTTTGCTGTAGACAGACCCTTAGATATGTGTAGAACAGTTGTAAATGTAACTGGTGATGCTACAGTATCCATGTTAGTTGCAAAATCCCTTGGGAAACTTCATGATCCTAAACCAAAAGAATGGGATGATAATTATGAGAAAGTAAAATAAAAATATAAAATGTCTCTAAGAATAACGAAACCTATTGTTTCTGTAGATTGGTTGCAATCTAAATTAGGAAATGAAAATCTATTTATTTTAGATTGTACCATTCCTAAAGTAACGGCAAATTCTAGTTCAGTTCTTTTGGATGAAAAACGGCAAATTAAAGGTGCTATCTTTGTTGACATAAAAAACACATTCTCTTTGAGCAATGCTGCTTTTCCGAATACGGCTTTATCTGCAAAAGAATTTGAAGAAAAAGCCAAAGATTTAGGCATAAAGAATGAAAGTATAATTATTTGTTATGACGATTTAGGAATTTATTCTTCGCCAAGAGTTTGGTGGATGTTTAAATTGATGGGGTTTACAAATATTGCTGTTTTAGATGGGGGATTTCCTGCTTGGAATTTTAAAAATTATCCCACAGAAAACCCTACAAATCATCAGCCTAAAAAAGGAGATTTTGTGGCAAGCTATCAATCAGAAAAAATAAAATGTACTGCAGATGTACTTTCTGCTATTGAAATCGAAACTGTTTTAATAACAGATGCTCGTTCTAAAGGACGTTTTTACACGACACAACCCGAACCTAGAATTGATGTAAAAGGTGGTCATATTCCTACTTCTGTGAGTTTGCCTTATTCAGAATTATTAGTAAAAGGAATTGTAAAGTCGGAGAAAGAGTTAAAAGAAATTTTTAATACCATAAACCCAAAAAAGAAAGAATTTATTTTTTCTTGTGGAACAGGAATTACCGCTTGCGTATTAGCTTTAGGAGCAGAAATATCAGGAATCGAAAACTATGCTGTTTATGACGGTTCCTGGACAGAGTGGGGAAGTACTAATGGATTACCAATAGAAAATAAGATGGATATACGAAATTGGACTAGAAAAGAATTTGAAGCGTATGTGCTTTTATATGCCGCTCATTGTAATTTTTTTGAAGCAAGAGAAGAACAAGAATATATTCTTTCTAAAGTTGATAAAAACACTTTTCATAAAATTCATACCGAGGTAGTTGTTGATTCTGATGAGATTAGTTTAAATAAAATACAAGAATATCTATCGGAAAATAAATTCAATCAAAAAGAAAAAGAGAATCTGATTCGAGATATAAAAAATGTTTTTTTTGCCGATGGTTCTGTAGATGTTATTGAAAAAAAAGTATTCAGTATTTTAAAGAAAATTATTGATTAGTACTATTGCAATCAATTAAAATTATGCAGTATATTTTAAATAAGAAAACTTAAAAATTTTATAATGAGAAATTGTAGGAGTTTTTATGAATTTAGTGCAAGTGTGTTGATTGTTTTTTCTTTCTAAATTATCTTTATTTAGAACATATCTATCACAAACTTCTTAGGTAACTTATTCGTTACGGTTAATCTGTTAGATATAATATTTAGTTTAATTTTAATGACTTTAGTGTTTGCGTTAATTTCTAATAGGTGTGTGCTTCTTATTTTAATAAAATTAATGTGCCACGCTTTAAATTAATTCATTCCATTTTTTAAGTTTAATAATTACATATTCTTTAGGTCTAATTTGCCCTAGAAGCCTATTGTCAATCTAGATGTTTTTTAGTCTGTTAGGATTGCTGATTTTATGCAATATATCAGCTTCATTATAAATTAGAATTATTTCATTTCCTAACCTGTTAAGTTCAACTTTTTCTAAATCAGTTTTGATAAAATTATAATCAGAAATCATTGATTTTAACCCACAAGAATTAAAGAATAAGACAGCTGATAACATTAGTATATATTAGTGTTTTAAAAGAGAGACTCTTTATTTATAATCTGGTTTTTGATTGTATTGTTGAATTATATTTAAAATGGACATTTTTATCCAATGTTTTATAAAGATGCTATGGCTAGCTAGTTTTATTGAGGCAAAAAATGAATAGGAATAACGCCTAGCTTTTAGATTATTTTTTTTAATCTTTTAAAATTATTAATAATAAAATTAGCATTTTCTAAAGTTTGGTCCTCAGCCATTGGGTTTTTATACCCAAAAACAAAAATACCAGCATCGTTTGCTGCTTTTACACCATTATCTGAATCTTCAATTATAATGCAATTTTCTTTTGATGTATTCGCTAAAATAGCTGCTTTTTCAAAAATTTCTGGATGTGGTTTTGAGGCTGTTAAATCTGCTCCACTAATTTTTGCAGTAAAATAGTTGTGTAAATTGAATCGATCAAAAACTCTATCAATATTTACCATCGCCGAAGACGAGGCTAAGATTAAAGTCAAATTTTTATGAAAACAATGTTGTATAAATTCTTCAACGCCTTTTACCAAATGTAAAGTTGAATCATTTTCAAAGAAATTCACAAAACGCTTTCTTTTGTCCAGAACCAAATCTTCAGGATTTAAATTCAAGTTAAAATGCGTTACTAAATTCTGAAATGCATTTATAGTAGAAGAACCAGTAATCGTTTTGTATAAATCAGCAGAAACAGTGACCCCAATAGAAGTAAAGGTTTCATAATAGGCTTTTTTATGGATTTCTTCAGAGTCAATAATTACGCCATCCATGTCAAATATGACACATTTTATTTCTTTTGGTATGTTCATTTTAAATAAATCTTTTGATTGCTTCAAAAATATTTTCAACAATGATGTATAATAGTGTGCAGGCAATTAAGGATATTGCTATTAAGGACATAATCCTTTTAATAGATAATGGATTTCTACTTTTTTTAATTGAATTATACAAACCAGCTAAGGAAAATAAAGCTAAAATTATGGTTAAAAAACCTATAATTGTTGATATAATATAAAAATTAGAATTGTTAAATTGATAACTTAGTATGCCAATTAAAATAAAAAGTGACAGTGTAATAATCGGTAATTTAATCTTGAAATCGGTATTAATCTTAAATTTTTTCATGGGGGATGGGGGTTTTATTTTAAGGATTTGATTTTATTAAATAGGAGTAAATTACTAAAAAAAAATATATGGCATCAAAAAAAGTACTTGAAATTTGTTGACTCCTTTTAAATTTTTAGCGGATTTAATTAGGCCAATAATTGATGAAATTATAATATTGAAGGCTAAAAGTGCTATTAAAATTGTAATAAAATGGGGATACCTAGCATTTATATTAAATGATAAGTAACTAATAGCCATCGCTATTACAAAAGAAATCACAGCATGTTTTATTGATAATAAAGAGATCATTCTAATTTAAAAATTTATTTTTTAATTCGGGTGTTGGTAGCATACAACTCTCTTTTTTTCCAAACCATTTGTATCTGTTTTTGGCAATATAATCGTACACAAAGTTTCTGAATCTTTCAGGGAAAATTAATAAAGCTTTTGCCAAAGACCAAAGTCCACCAAAATCGTTCATCACTTTTAAAGCAGCCGTAGATTTTATATCATAACAAATACCTGGTTCATATAAAATTATAGAATCTATTTTAGAAATATCTATTTTTAAATAATCAAGAATTTCTTGTCCTTTTTCTGATTGTAAAGCGGTAAAAACAAAAATGTTTTTTTTATCGTGTTTTATTACTTTTAAAACGGCACTATTGCACAGATTACAAACACCATCAAAGATAACTACTTTTTTATTTTTTGGAATATCGATCATTTAAATTAGGTGAAATAGAGTAAAACAAAAGTAGGCTATCTTTTTTTAAATTCTTTGTAACATTTAATAAATTAAGTCGTCTTATGGTAGTATTTGATTTATTAATGAATTTAACAGAAAATTAGTAAACTCGATGTAAAGCTATAAGTAATTTTGTAAAAAACGAACCAACGAATGATTAGAATAGAAAAACTACATAAATCTTATCCCATGGGAAAAGATTCTCTTCACGTATTAAAAGGAATTAATTTGCACATAAAAGAAGGCGAGTTTGTTTCGATTATGGGATCTTCTGGTTCAGGAAAATCTACATTGCTTAATATAGTTGGTTTATTAGATGAACATGACGAAGGAGATTATTTTTTGAATGGACAATTAATAAAAAATCTCAATGAGAAAAAAGCTGCGATTCTACGAAATAAGTTTTTAGGATTTGTTTTTCAATCATTTAACTTAATTACATATAAAACGGCTTTAGAGAATGTGGCGCTTCCTTTATACTATAAAGGAATAAATAGAAAAGATCGATTAAAAATAGCCTTAGATTATTTAGATAAAGTGGGTTTAAAAGACTGGGCAAATCATTTACCAAACGAACTTTCTGGTGGTCAAAAACAGCGTGTTGCTATTGCAAGAGCTCTGGTTACAAAACCAAAAGTCGTTTTGGCTGATGAACCTACAGGTGCCTTAGACTCTGTAACGTCAGATTCGGTTATGGATTTGTTAAAAGATATTAATAATGAAGGTATGACCGTTTTTGTGATTACTCATGAAGAAGAAGTTGCGGAACAAACGAAAAGAATAGTCCGCTTAAAAGATGGTCTTATTATTAGTGATGAATTAACCAAAGTAGTAAAAGTAGTAAAAGCAGCAAAAGCAGTTTAATTATGTTTGATTTAGATCGTTGGCGAGAAATATTTCAAAGCATCAATAAAAACAGGTTGCGTTCTGTAATGTCTGGTTTTACTGTAGCTTTTGCCATTTTATTATTTACGTTACTTTTTGGAATTGTTAGCGGATTAAGCAATACGTTTAAGAGTGCTTTTAATGATGATGCCCAAAACGCAATGTTTGTGCGTGTTTGGAAAACATCTAAACCGTATAAAGGTTTACAAACTGGTCGAAGAGTTCAGCTAAGAAATGAAGAGTATAATTTTGTAAAAGAGGAGTATGCTAATAAAATTCAATACCAATCGGCAAGAATTTATAAAAATGTTGCCATAAAATATAAAAGTAAAGCAGATAATTATAGTTTACGAGCGATACATCCCGAACACCAATTTTTAGAAAAAACGATTATAGACGAAGGACGTTATATTAATGAAAGAGATATTAGAGAAAAATCTAAAGTAATTGTTATTGGTAGGTTGATTAAAAAAGACTTATTTGGCGAAAAAAATGCGATGAATAAACGAGTTAATGTAAATGGCAGTTCCTTTTTAATCGTAGGTGTTTTCTCTGACGAAGGAGGAGATAATGAAGAAAGACAAGCTTATATGCCTGTTAGTACCGCACAGATGATGTATGGAAATAACGATTATATAAGTCAAATAAATTTAGGCTACAATCCTGATTTAAGTCTAGATGCAGCCATCGCTTTTGGTAATAAAATGGAGCGAGACTTACGTAAAAAAATGAATATTCATCCAGACGATCAAAGTGCACTTTCAGTAAGAAACATGGCGGAGGCAAACAAAGGTGTAGGTATGTTTATGGGGGCTTTGTATGCAATCGTTGTTTTGGTAGGTTCCGGAACTTTAATAGCTGGTATTATCGGTATCAGTAATATTATGATTTTTGTAATTAAAGAACGAACAAAAGAATTCGGAATTAGAAAAGCGTTGGGTGCAAAACCATCATCAATCGTTGGTATGGTTGTGCAAGAATCTGTTTTGATTACTACAATAGCTGGTTATTCTGGACTATCATTAGGGACGTATATTTTAGCTTTGATTGGAGATAGTTTAGAAAAAGATTATTTTATTAAAGACCCAAGCGTAAGTCCTGGAATTGTAATTGGAGCTACCATTGTTTTAGTTTTATCAGGATTAATTGCTGGATATGTGCCGGCAAAAAGAGCAGCAAATATTAAACCTATTGTAGCATTAAGAGCAGATTAATTATGAAGTTTTTATTCGATTCAGATACATGGCAAGAAATTTACGGAAGTATTCGTAAAAATAAAGTAAGAACTGTAATTACCATTATTGGGGTTTTATGGGGTATTTTCTTATTGGTAGTTTTATTAGGAGCTGCGAGAGGTATGGAAAACGGTTTTAACAAACTCTTTGGAAACTTTGCAACCAATAGTGTTTTTGTTTGGACTCAGTCTACAGATACACCATTTAAGGGTTTTCAAAAAGGAAGGAGATTTAGCTTGAATACAAATGATATTAAGTCTTTAAAATCAGAATATTCAAAAGAAATTAGATTATTAGCTCCGAGAAATCAAACGAATAATTTAGTTGTTCATAATTTTAAATCTGGAGATTTTAAGGTTAGTGGAGATTATCCGATACTAGATCAAATTCAAAAAAAGAAATTAATATATGGACGCTTTTTAAATAAAAACGACATTTTATCTACTGCAAAAGTTACTGTTATTTCTGAAGACATGTACAAACAGTTGTTTGATAAAAATGTAATGCCAATTGGAGAGTACATCAAAATTAACGCTATAAATTACAAAGTTATTGGTGTTTATGAACCTTCAAATACAATAGATTTTGACGGAGATACCGCCTATATTCCTTTTTCAACTTTTAAAAAAGTATACAATACAGCCAATAAAATCGATTGGATGATGATTACTGCCAATGAAGGAACAGACATTGAACAAATGGAAAAAGATATTCTGTTAACATTAAAGAATTTACATAAAGTACACCCCGATGATGAGAAAGCTTTTGGGAGTGTTAATTTAGGTACAGAAATAGGTAAAGTTACAGGGTTCTTAACAGGTATGCAATTTCTTACTTGGTTTGTGGGTATTGCAACTTTAATTGCGGGTGTGTTTGCAATCGGAAATATTTTGCTGATCACTGTAAAAGAAAGAACAAAAGAAATAGGAATTAGAAGGGCATTAGGTGCAACTCCGAAAAGTATAAGGCAGCAAATAATTTTAGAATCTGTCTTTTTAACGACGGTTGCAGGTATGCTAGGAATTATATTTGGTGCTTTAGTCTTATTTGGTATAGATACTGCTTTTGGACAAGGGGAAGATGCTGCTTTAGTAAATCCGACCGTAGACATTCCCATTATATTAATAGCATTTGTAACTTTAGTAATTTTAGGAACATTAATAGGATTAATTCCTGCCCATATGGCAACAGTAGTAAAACCAATAGAAGCATTAAGAGAAGAATAAAACAATCAACAAAAACATGAGCAAAAGAGCAAAAATCATTTTAATTATAATAGTAGCATTATTTATTGTTGCCTTAATTTGGTTCGGTAAAAAGAACAAAAAAAGTATTTTAGAATATGAAACAGAAACACCTTTTAGAACGACTATTGTTAAAAAAACGGTAGCAACGGGTAAAGTAACACCTTTAGAGGAAATTGATATTAAACCACAAATCACGGGTATTATTGATAGAATTATGTTATTGGAAGGTGCCAAAGTAAAAAAAGGAGATTTAATTGCAACGGTAAGAGTTGTACCGAACGAACAATCTTTAATTAGTGCTAAAGGTAGAGTAGATAATATACTAATTCGATTAAGCAATGCTGAAATTTCTTACAAAAGAAATAAAAATCTATTCGAGAAAGGAGTAATTTCTAGAGCCGAATATGAATCCGTTGAGTTGTCTTATAACCAGGCAAAACAAGATTTAAAGAATGCACAAAATGATTATTTAATCATTAAAAAAGGATCATCTGGTTCTGGCGCTTCTGCAAATACTAATATTCTCGCACAAATGTCGGGTACCATTTTAGAAATTCCTGTGAAAGAAGGAGACCAAGTAATTCAATCTAATAACTTTAATGCAGGGACTACTATTGCTTCTATTGCAGACATGAGTAAAATGATATTTGAAGGAAAAGTTGACGAATCTGAAGTAGGTAAATTAATTAGTGGTAGTGATATTGAAGTTTCAATTGGAGCCATTGAAGGTATAAAGTTTCCAGCAAGATTAAACTTTATTGCACCCAAAGGCACAGAAGAAAATGGAGCAGTTCAGTTTAAAATTAAAGCAAATGTCTCCTTAGATGATAAATTCTTTATCAGAGCTGGTTATAGTGCAAATGCGGATATTGTTTTAGAGAAAAAAGACAGTGTTTTATCTATTAAAGAGGCTTTATTAAAATTCGATAAAAAGACTGAAGAACCTTATGTAGAAGTAAAAATGGCAGATGGTAAATTCGAGAAGATAACACTAAAATTAGGTACTTCTGATGGAGTAAATGTTGAAGTCTTAGAAGGCGTAACTTTAGAGGACGAAATTAAAGTATGGAACAAAGCTTCTATAGATGACAAGAAAAAGGACAATGACTAAATAAATCGATTATTTTAAGATACTAAAAAAGGAACTCATTTTGAGTTCCTTTTTTTATGTCCACCAAACTAAAAAGAATTTTTTCATTTCTCCATTAGGCTTTTTTATCCAACAAAGCGGAGAAAATTCTCTTTCTAAATAGTTCTTTGAAACTCCTTTAAAATTATCAAAATTGATCCAACTTACATTTTTATGAGGAAGGATAATCCAATCCTTTTTTGAAGGAATATAAAATTTGCAGTCTATAAATTGATTCAATTCTTTTTGATAGATGTAAAACCCGCTAATACAATCTTGGTTTAATGTTGATAATTGAAGCTTTCGATTTGAATATGGCACAAACAATTGCCCTTTAAAATAAACTTGTTGTACTATTTCTGAAGTTTTTAAACGGATGGACTCTAAGTATTCAGAGCATTCCTTAGAGTAGAGAAGAGGCAGTTGTTTTTCCTTTAGTTTTGTTAATTTTTCAACCAAAGAATCTTTTCTATTAGGCCCTATAAAGTGATCAATTTCAGTTTTTCCAACGGAAGCATCATATAAATAGAACTTGTAAATAATTTCTAAATGAATAGGTGTATTCTCTTTTAAAAGAATGCAATCTAACTCGCCTAAAGTAATCTTTTCTCTTTGAATTTGAATGTTTTCACAAATGATAGAAATAGATTCTTCTTGTTCTAATTGAAAGGATACCAGTCGTTCAATATATTTTCCAAGTCGTAATTTTTCATTTATTTCTAAATCGATTTTAGTAGATTTGGATGCAATTTTAAATGGATCTAATGTATAAATGGCATTGTCTTTCCACAAACTAGAAGTTTGTAAAAAACCATCATATCTTTTCTGAATTTCTTTTGTTTTTTGATGCATATAAATAGACTACGAATTTCACTAATTTCTGCTTATAAACCATTCTTATTCACCACTAATTTTTGAAGGAATACTTATTCTTATTAAAATAGAGATGAAATTGAAAATCTAAAGGTTTTAAAATAATCAGTGAAATTCCTGTATTTCCTACCTTTTTTTATCTTAAAGAAGTGTATTATTTCATTAATTGATGGCTTTTATTCTATAGAATTCTTTGTAAATTGTGCGTTTAAAATATCCACAAAATGCAATTCGAAAAATCTACATTTAAATACCTTCAAGATTTACAAAAAAACAATAATAGAGATTGGTTTGCAGACCATAAAGAAACATATTTGAAAGGGCAACAAAATGCGAAAGAGGTTTTTGCGGTAATTAACAGGAATTTGCAAAAGCATGACGAAATTGAAAAATCTAAAATGATGCGTATTTATAGAGATGTTCGTTTTTCGAAAGATAAGACGCCATATAAAGTACATTTTGCAAACTCATTTTCTAGATTAGGTAAAGAGCTTAGAGGAGGCTATTTTTTAAGAATTAGGCCAGGATCCTCTTTTTTAGCTGGCGGATTTTGGGAACCGAGTAAAGAAGATTTATTCAGAATTAGAAAAGAAATTGAGCTGGATGCATCAGAGATCAAAAATATTTTAAGCAATAAAAACTATAACAAGTATTTTGGAGGAAAATTTGAAAGTTTTTCTGAATTAAAAACAGCTCCAAGAGGTTTTGATAAAGAACACCCAGATATAAATTTATTACGTAAAAAAGGGTTTATTGCCTCAAAAAGCTTTTCAGATGCAGAAGTACTGTCTCCTAATTTTATCGAAGAAGTAGATAAAAGCTTTAAAGCTTTGCGTCCATTTTTTAATTTATTTAGTGATATTCTAAGCACGAATTTAAATGGAGAGCCGATGTTTTAAGTTAACGAGTGTTATTTAGACGAATAAGGAAGAGGAATCTTGTTTTTCGATTCAATTTATGGTTTTTTTAAACTGTTTAAAAAGTTAATTTCGAAAGGATAATGGGAGTAAATAAGAAGTTATTCTGAAAACTGCAATTTGCTCTTTTCAACACTCTATAAACACGAAGAGTTTTCTATTTCAAGTTCCGATTAACTTCACGTTTTAAAACCCAAACAGTAATAATAGTAGACAGTACATCCGCAATAGGAAAAGACCACCAAACACCAATGATACCGAAATACTTAGGTAAAATATAAGCCAAAGGTATTAATAAAAAACCTTGCTTTAAGAGTGTTAAAAATAACGCAGGCATTGCTTTTCCAGCTGCTTGAAAATAGGCAGAGCCAATTAATTGCATTGTCACAATAGGGGTTGCTAAAAATACAATAAACATTGCATCTGGTGTTTGAGCTAATAAAGTTGCATCATTTGTGAAGATCCAAATAACTTCTTCCTTAAAAAATAATACACCTATAAAAACGATAGTTCCTAAAACGGAGCCAAACCAAATAGCTTTCTTAATGGTTTCTTTAACTCTGTCGTTCTTTTGGGCTCCAATATTAAAACCTGCAACAGGCAAAAAACCTTGTGATACACCTAATACCGGGGATAATGCAAACATCATTACTCGATTAATAATTCCAAAAACAGCAATCGAAATTTCTCCTCCATATTTAAAAAGTGAAAAATTTAAAACAATCATTAATATACTAATTGCTCCCTGTCGCACGATAGAAACGCCACCTAATTCAACTATTTCTCTAACTATTTTAAAATCTAATTTAAAGTTTTTAGGGATAATTTTCAACTCACTTTTAGAAGATAAAAAGAAGTACAAAATATACAATCCACAACTGGCATAGGATAATGAAGTAGCGAGTCCTGCTCCCCACATTCCCCAATCAAAAACTTTAATAAAAATAATATCTAAAACAACATTTAAGACTGCCGGCACCATCATTGCATACATTGCAAACTTTGGTTTTCCTTCTGCTCTAATGGTTGGATTTCCCATCATCGCAAAAGCTAAAAATGGAACTCCATAAATAATAACGCCAAAATATTCTGAAGCAATTGGTAAAATAGCACCTTTTGCACCAAATAAATTTAGGATGGAGACACTAAAAATATTTCCAAGAGTAACAAAAAGAATTGCTAAAATTACGGTTAAGGAAATCTGATTTCCAAAAGTGAGAAAAGCTTTTTCAGAGTTATTAGCACCTAAAGCTCTGGATATAATTGAACTTCCTCCAATTCCAATTCCCATTCCAATAGAAGAAATTAGAAAAGCAATTGGCAAAACAACCGTAATCGCTGCAATGGCCAAAACACCAATCCATTGACCCACAAAAATGGTGTCAACAATCATATTTAAAGACATTACAAGAATTCCTATCGTTGCCGGAACTGCTTGTTTTATCAATAATTTGCTAATTTGTTGTGTACCTAAATCGTTTGCTAATTTTGTCATAAAAATCTACAAATATCGCTATAAATATGAATTTCCATGTAAATCTATCATCAATAATTGTTATAGATATATTAAAATTTTTAAATTTGCAAAAAATAATAAAAATGGAAAATGTTTTTACCTTAACAATTACAGTTTCTGATGAAGATATAGACAATTTACAACATGTCAATAACTTGGTCTATGTGAAATGGATGGATACTATTGCCACAACACATTGGACTTATTTAACAAAGGAGAACCCCTTACCACAATATGTCTGGGTAGTGATGCGACATGAAATCGATTATTTAAAGCAGGCTATTTTGGGAGATAAAATTATTGTAAAAACATGGGTAGGAGAGACGAAAGGAATTACTTCTGTTCGTTTTATGGAATTTTATAAAAGTGCTGTTTTATTGGTAAAAGCAAAGACAATTTGGGCTATGTTAGACTCAAAAACCTTTAAGCCGACAAGAATTAGAGAAAATGTTTTAAAAGTATTACAACCTACGAAATAAAAGTATCTTTGCACAAAATTTAGATACAAAATGTCAACTTTTTCTTCATTAGGAATTCACG
>Ga0209712_10003821_pt1 | contig 12142 bp, 9 predicted proteins | sample ArcOceMetagenome_FD_187443 | JGI IMG/M metagenome (GOLD analysis project Ga0209712, IMG submission 187443) | Marine eukaryotic phytoplankton communities from Arctic Ocean - Arctic Ocean - Greenland ARC118M Metagenome (SPAdes) (version 2) | ecosystem: Environmental > Aquatic > Marine > Oceanic...
AAAATACCTTGGCTGGAAGCTATTCGCTAGTCTCGATGAAGCTCAAGTATGGATCCGTTCTGCTGGGTTGGAAGTTATCGATCTCACAAAAGAAGACAACACAACCGTGGCAACAAGTGTTTGTCAATCTGTTAATAATGGTGGCAATGATATTTCAGGAGACTGTAACTTGCACGCTGAGCAGCTGCAAATGTACAATCATGATATTAACATCAACAAGGATTTAGCGCAAAAAAGGATAAATGATGATTTATCTCAGACAACAGGTAAGACACATGTTGACACATCTCAGGTGACTGATGCCAAAATGGGGACTGTTTTAAAGGGAAAACCGGCTGAGATCAGTGCGGAAGGGTTCGACTGTGGGAATATGAAGCTCAATTTTACGGCGGAAGGTAACACCGAGCTTGCTGCTATCGGCATTCAATATGATGTGTCTACTGGAATTCCACATAAAACTGATGGCAGCTTTGCCTACATGATCGGATTCAAGAAAATATCTGGAAATCTCTGGATGCTGGACAACAGCTATTTTTTGTATCTGATACAGATAGTCATCGATCAGTATTTCACACCACAAGGCATTGAACCACCACTCTTCCTCCAAACCTTCAAGTCGATTGCCATCCGCGATCCATACAAGAAAACGTATAAACGCAACAAAAAAGGTTACGTTGACAAGAAGATCTTCTTCACGATTGTCAAAACCAGTGGAAGCTTCGATATCTCGACGTTGCTCTCATCCGCAATTAACACGATCCATAGTTTTTTCAAGGAATCCACTCACTCACCTCCAGGTCATACCTTCGTCGACTGGCTTGCGGAAAACAAAAACTCTGCGTACGAATATGAGTTGGGCAAATCTGCAAAATCCCGTGTGTCTGAGATGACCAAGGACCAACTCAAGACAAAACTCAATCTCAAACTGGTTCATGCATTTTCTAAACACAATGAGGATCACAATCAAGCTCTTGACAAGTACCTTTGTGATTCCGACATCAAAGAATTCCTCCATAATTTTTGTGGTTACAACTCTTTCGAAGAGATACCCCATGGATTGAGGAAGGCCGTATTTTCCAAGTATCCCAAGACTCCATTGCCCGACTGGAATACCGTCGAGCGCGAGGAATACTGACCTGGGGATCTAGAAGTGTTACAGAGAAGTCTTTTTATTTATTTCGCGCCAGTTGCTATGTTTGTGGTTGTGTTTGCGGGGGGAGAACCAGTTTTTGTTAGGAGTTTTATTATGAGATAAACGTTAACCATTTTTTTCAATATTTTCATCTACCATTCATAACCAACGTTGTATATTGTGTCATCCATGAAACGTCTTTTATTGCTCAGGTGGAACGAGATATCACAAGAAGGATCGTGCCATCGAGGCGACCGACCGACGACTACAACGCTCCATGTCATGGAACGGAATTATCAGCACGGAGCAAAGTTATGTTATGACACTGGTGTCTTATATCACAGTCAAGACGAACAACATCAGGCCAATACCAAGTACGTCAGAATCGTCTGAAAAAGCCATTGCCATGTTTAAGCACGCCCTTTCATCTATCGTGGCTCGCCAGGCACTTCGAGCATATAATATTATGTACCGAGGTGACTCCCTCCGAATTAAAGTAGTTGACTCTGGAGATAAATCAATTAACCATCGTCATGGTTTGATGATAGCGTTTGACGAGGGTCGCCAATCGTGTATCGTTCATCTAGACACTCGTCAGGGTGGTAGTGCAACGTTAGACGTAGGCGAAAGGAGATACATCCATCCCCAATTCCTGCTTCGTTTAGGTAATACTAGAGACCACAATACTGGGAAAGAACCCAAGTTGCCGTCGTCGTTCCAAGCTGTCATCGTCACCGACCCATTCCAAAACGTTGTACACTATCAAACGGTTACAATATTCAAACATATTCACGAGAGCCTGAGGATGTCTTTTTCTGATTGGGGAAAAATGCCCATATCAGCAACTCAAACATTCATTGAGGCAATAGAAATGCAAGAATGTATCGGGACAGACATCCAAGATGATATTCATCATTATTCGAAGGACGATCTGTTCGCCAAAGTTGATTGTCCCACACCAATACATCAACCGAACCACACATATCCACAAACTACGATCGACCACGATCAAACGAAACACGACAACAGTACACAACAACATCCATATGGAAATGATACATTTGGACAATGTTTACAGGACTTCGATTGGGACCAGTCCTGCGCTAAAGCTACTGTAACTTGGATAGATCACGTGAACGAGCTTCCGAACAAAACAAGTCAATCATGCTCATGTACATCTCCAAACGAATCTTGTGGCGAACAACACAGTTGCGGTACTGTTCGTCGGAACACTCTCTTGGTTGATAATGTCAACAATCCCTACAAGTTACTTTTATCCTTTCCATTCCGAACGAAAGGCAACATCATTCCCAATGCTGGTAAGAGGCTAAACGAGTTAGGTTCGGGCGATTCGAACATCATTAACATCACCGAGGACTCATTCATGAACAACATGAACGGCGTCCAGCTATCCATAACAAACGTTGACTTGGCGTCCATACTTCCAGGTCAATACATATCAAACAATGTGATGACCTTAATCTTGAAATGGTAAGTAGGAAATATCGAACATCATGATCAAAATATCCCAATATTTTGTTGATATTTAACAATATTTGTCGTGTATTTTACAAACAAGGATGACTGCCAGTTGCGAGAGGAAAGATTCGTACTCATTCAGTACGAAGTACACTACGTTAATGGCCAGTCAATCATACAAAAGTTACATGCTTCTCGACTTGGAAATGACAAAGGTGGACCTGTTCACCAAAAAGTACGTAATGTTTCCTTTCAGTGCATTGAATCATCAATCATTATTCGTGTTGGTGAATCCTGGTAGTAACGTCGGGAAGCTGAATGATGGTGATTGTTTAGGAACTCACTTGCTACATTTTGACCCGCTCGGAAATCTCACAACACACGACAAATCAAGCATACATCGAAAAATAATGATCCTAATGAACAAGTTGTGGCGCAATCAATCACCGTCGTCATCTTGTGAATCGCCTTTCACTGCGGTCACCACGAAAATTTACTCCGCAAGAGGTTAGTTGAATATGTATTTTGCTAAGACTTCATTCATTTTGATATCTACTGACTCATCGTTTGCAGTCCCACAACAAAATCTCGAACAGGACAGTGGTGTGTATTTACTGCTATATGCGCATGGGTACTTTTCTTTCCACAACCGAATTCACACATCCACCGACGAAGACATCGATGTCGAGTCTCTGTTGTCATCTTCGAAGGAGTTCATTTTCATCCCACTTGATGCTGATCGTTTACGTGCAGAAATCTTCTTGCTTATACGACGCCTCGCAAAGATGTTCGTGAATGATCGAATTCAAGTTGAGCCTCCTCCCGACACTGGTGACGATCATTCTTCTGGTTGTAACACCACTATTACCATGGAAGACAATTTCTGTTGGAATGGGGAGAATATTGCCGAGGAGAAAACATCGATGGAAAAACATAAGGAGAAAGTAAAAGGAATTCCACTTCCCAAGAGCCTTGACTATTCTTTTCTTGGAAACATCATCGAGGTCGGAGATGAAATACAGTACAAGGAACGGTCTGGTTCGAGTCTTATAAACGACGCTGTTATAACATCGATCAATTTGGATCCAGGTGGCAAGACGACGACTGTTCAGCTGAACAACGGCGACAAGATTATCAATTCTCTTCACCTAGTCCGAAGGATAACAATGCGTTCGGTTCTAACCAAGAGAGTCCAATACAATCCTATTTCGGAGTGGAAGGAACTCCACACCATCCACATGAATCCAGGGACCGTTCCAGAATCTGGTACGTTCGACATCTTAAATGCTCAGACGGAGTGTGAGGACGACGACGGACATCAAGATGCAACGTCCACCGATGAAAATAACTGTACCAAAGTAGATGAAACCGGGGAGATCAATCCACCAGATGTCGCCAACAAACCGGAGATGGAAAACCCCAGTGGCATCGAGGGTCGAGAAGCATGGCGTCTTCGCCGAACTGAAGCAAAACGCGAGAAGAGAAGAAACGAAGGGCTCGACAAAACAAGGACAGGCAAGACCGGTCAGTTCTTAAATTGGCTTGCAGATTCGAAGCTGGGGAAGGAGATTGCCGAGGTTAACGCCCTCTACCGTTCATTTTCCATTTACGGCAAATTTCAGGAATTGAGCAAGATGATGAAGGCCACGAACAACAAAGAATACAAAGCGGCCAAGAAAGCTGCAAAGAAGAAACTAATTAACTGGGAGAAGACGAGACGGGTGGTTCTCCCAATCGTTCTGCCTTTGGTTTATTTTGCATGCTACACCAGTGCACTTACAGGTCTAACACATGACGTTCAAGTTGATTCTGACTACGATCAGATGCAGACAAATCGCGAGTTCGAGCGTCGCGAGAAAATATTGGAATTCGAAAATACTATGTCTATGACACGAGTGTTGACTTGTTCAACTTGTATGGAGAACAAACTTAATAGTGTCCAAAACGAGATCGAAAAAGGGACTGCCCACGAGTGTAGTGGATGTAAAAATAAAAAAAAGGGTACTGGCTGAAAAACAATCTTCAGCCAATATGGTACGAGAGAGCAGGCGACGGCAATTTCAGACTGGACGAAGCTGGTGAAAAGATCATTCGCTATGATGTACCGGAAGTATTGTCCACATTGAGTATGAGTGAGAAACTTCTCATACGACGCTCCGCTCCCTTCATTCCGTCACTTCACATCTCGAATGGCATCTACGGAATAAAAGGTCATTGTGTGTCATTTCCTCAAGATATAAGTGACATTTGCGATGAGCTCCCGAGACGGAGGGAATCAATAGTCACGTTTGTCCGTCAAATGGGAAACAAGGATACGTCTGAGATGTATTTAAAACACTTGAGAGTCAACAAGGAAAAAATAATATCGGCTTTGAAATGGCTTAAAATACACCATTCAGGGTATCACGACATAACGATTAACTCAGACAATCTAGATTGGATGAAAGGAAGAAAACAATCCACGCTTGTGGAGGGCTTACCACATGTTGAACTGACTGAGGAAAAGATAGAAGACAACCGTCAGTATTGTTCAGAGGTGCAATGTTCCCGAGATAATGAAACAGATTCAGGATTTCAGTTCACCACAACGTCTTTAAACGAATCGACGACGCCACAGACTGATGAACAATTGAGACCACTGGACCAGCTAAAGGCCGTCCTCAAAGAGACAAACCAGATCGAAAAGCTAATGTTCTTTCCTCCCCACGGTGATAAGCCGGTGAAGTGAGTAATACCTTTATATGCTTAGGAAATTTTGATCACTGTGATTGAAATTATCTAATTTTTTTTATTCCATAACAGTGAATTTTCATCTTCTAGCAAGATGTTTGTCAATGCATATCCTTGGTTGTTTCCAGGGGGTATTGGCGATATAAACGACGGGGAACGGGGTCAGGTGAAATCAATCAGGGAATGGGCAAATCACCTTATTCATTATTATGATGGCAGGTTTCAGTCAGACCAATTGTTCACCCTTTACGTATTCAATACGATCCAACGACATGACAACAACAAAAATGGAGGTTATTTCTTTACGGATAAAAATTGGCTCGGCAAAAATCCACCCTCCCTCGAGGAGTTAAAAGATCAAATACGTAATGGTGAATTCAAATTTGTCAGCAAATTGCGGTACTTTGCTCAGCAAATACGTGGGAGTGATGCATTCTGGAGATCAAAGACGAACGAGCTGGAATCATGGATTGATTTTCATGTTTCACGACATCACGGTCCACCGACCCATTTCATAACATTGACTTGTGCAGAAAACTGGTGGCCTGATTTGAGGAATATCATGTATGATCTTGAGGTGGCATCGGAAAAGGGCAACGTCAATGAACATGCCAAAAAGTTGAAGAACAATGACTTCAGTGCATTGCGTAAATCGGTGGCAAAATATCCACTCTACGTGAATCAGTACTTCATGAAACGTGCCAATGAATTCATGGATGGATACGCTCGAGACGTCCTTGGTATTGAGTACTACTGGGGAAGGGTCGAATTTGCAGCAGGAAGGGGACAAATACACTTACATATTCTTGGCATAGCAAAGAACAAAGCCTATCTCCACGATTTCTACAGAGCTGAGACAGAACAAGATAAAACCGATGTGATGGAAAAATATGCGACAAGAATGCTGGACCTAACGGCAGACACCCAAGTGGACGAAAATCACGATAAGCTTGACCAAAACACCAAAGAGATAACGTCACCGCTGGGAATACGATTTGGTGAATGTACAGACGAAGACAGAGATCATCGCTTACTGGCTCAAGATTGTATGTATCATGATTGCAATGATTATTGTCTTGGCGAGGTGAAAAAAACAAGACAAGATGGACAGGATATTTGTAGGAAGTGTCGTTTTGGATTCGGAACCGAAAAACACGCAGGAGAGAGGGACACCGAAGGCAAGGGCCTTCACGAAAAAGCCAAAATCGTGAAGGACCATAAAGGGGTTGAGCACTTTTATATGCCCCGTCGTTATTCTGAAAGAATCAACCAACACAGTAGATCCTTGTTGCAGGCATGGAGAGCCAATGCTGATGTCCAATTATTGATATATCGGTCAGATCCTAATTTACCAGATGTGGGAGAAATAGAGAGTGTGTGTCGGTATGTCGTGGCTTATGCCGGCAAGAGATACAAAACATGTCGCCAGGAGATTAACATGATACAGGATGTGATACTGGGGTAAGTTGTCATTCTAATCAGGATAAATCGATCGTGATGATCGTATTTTCCTATGATGACCAGTATGAACTCGTCATCTAACAAATATTTCCTGTTCACCTACAGAACATACGATAACGATTTTGGGGGTGTTGACTCAGTCGCCAAGAAGTCACTCAATGCCATGACTTCTCACCGAACAATTCCCATACAGGAAGCTGTGCACGAAATCGACAGACTGGATCTTAGGATATGTTCCGATTATACAACCGACGTCAGCATCGGTAAAGCTCTGTACCTACGCGAGAAGAAGAATCAGAAGGCATACAAGAAAAATGACCTGGTTAGTTATTACAGAAATCGACCAAGCAAATACGACCATATGTCAATGGAGCAATTCTTCTATGGTGTCTTCCGTAAACATACGTTCTATGAAGATGGTGATACGAAACGAAAAAAATATCGAATACTTGTGCCAAAGGGCTTGAATTGCCGTCCTCGATATCCCGTAGATTACGATTATGCTAGAGGGATGCTGGTGTTACACAAACCATGGAGTGTTAAAAACCCATTAGATGAGATCCTAAACGACAAGCAACGGACAGTGGATATGTTCAAAGAAATGGTTGGGTCGAGAAGTCTACCCATACATGTACTGTCCGAGTACAATCGTGTTGTAAAATATGCACAGGAATACAAAATTGAGGCATTAGCAAAGGAAGGTACAAGTCAGGACAGGGTTCTACTTGTAAAAGATATGGACGCTGATCAACTGGAACAACACGTTGAGTGGGAACAATCATGTCATATTTCAGCCCAATCAACAACCAAAGCAAGTAACACAATGTTTCATATGACCGCAGACATAGGACTCGATTACGATTGGTCACAACTACACTTCAAGGGAATACGTGCTGACAATACCATGGAGGGTGAGCACTATACTGATTATCTCAAATCAGAATACTACGAGAATACCAGTGACGACATCATCCATCGACCAACGAAATTTGATGGGTCTGATTACGAGCTGGATGATCTATCCGACGAACAAAGAGTCATTGTAGTAACGGCGATCGACACTATGATCAAATTCCTCAACAACGATCCTGAGTACGTGCCATTTCGTGCAACAGTTCTTGGCTGTGGTGGCACTGGGAAATCCCATATAATCAACACCCTCGTATCCGTTGTTAGACAGTATACCAACTGCAATGATACAATAAAAGTTGCGGCACCATCCGGAGGGGCTGCTTTTAATATCCAAGGCTGCACTCTACACCGGCTGTTAGATCTCGACGTTGTTAAAAAGAAGTTGACCAAGAAACTCTCGGACGAGAGACAGAGCGTACTTGCGAAAAAACTGGAACGATTATTGATGTTAGTAGTAGACGAACGAAGTCTTCTTAACTCCAGTCTCTTAGCTGCGGCCGAAAGAAATGTTCGACATTGCATTTTTGGTAGACAAAACATCACTGAATCCTGGGGTGGACTACCGGTTGTCCTACTATTTGGAGATGATTATCAATTATTTCCGGTGGAAAAGTGCGGTGCGATCGAGGGGTTTGCAAGGAGAACCAAGTTTAAAATTGCAAAATCGACGAGTAAAGATCCTGCGGTACAATTGCTCGAGAAAAGGGGTGACGACATCTTCATCGACGATATGACCCAACACGTCTTCCACCTGACAAAAAACTACAGAGTTAAAGACGAGAAGTTCCGTGCATTGTTGGACAACTTACGAACAGGCGAAATCACCGAGAACGAGGCAAAGAATTTGATGAATCTTAGTTTCTTTCACTATTCACCGGATAAAAAAGACTTGATCGAGAACGACCCCAAAACTATTTGGCTCTTCACCAAGAATGACGAAGTAAGGTTGAAAAACACGCAGAAGTTAGTTGAATTGTCAAATAGAACGAAGGTACCAGTTGCGAGACTGAAATGTGAATGGTCGAGCAACAAGAAGCAGATCAATGGTGTCGCGACTGTGAGAAAGTCTCACTTCAAACAGACAAACATAGTATATTCGACAAATTTGTGCGTGAGTGCACCCGTGGCCATCAGCGGTATAAACTTTGTCCCAGAACTTGGACTGTACAACGGTGCAAGAGGAATAATCATTGATATTGTATACAACAACGTCGTTGGACCAAACAACAAACACGAATACCATCTTCCTCGATACATAGTTGTTGATTTCCCCGGATTCAAACTTCCAGCCAACATCAAACCTTGGGATTCGAACAACCCCACGGTGAGAGTTGTAATTTTTTTGTCGTTGGTATTGAGACATACTAGGATATTTACATCATTATGATTGAAATATCCTAACATCTTTAAATCCTCGTTCAAAACAAATATGTTCAGCATGTACCAATATCAATGTTCGAAATGAATTGTCAACAGATCCCTGGAAACCCATGCTGCTCAGTCAAATATTGTCCTCTTGTTTTAGCTTGGGCAACAACAGTGCACAAGTTTCAAGGATTTGAAGCAGGGTTCGATGAAAAAGATCAAATCAATCGAATTGTGGCAAATATAGGAGAACTAGATTGGGAAAAAATAAATCCAGGTACGGCATATGTTGTAACGAGCCGGGCAAGAACAGTTGGTACTCCAACGGTTGATAATCCTAATCCAACAGACTCTGCATTGTATTTTGATGGCCCAATTGGCATTCAAAGATTCGAGGATGTACTGTTTAAAGATAACGGTCAGAAAACATTGATGGTAGAGAAAAGAGAAAGATGGGTAAAATACCTGGAGCATCACAAGCTAAAGACCGACGAGATCTACAACGAAGAAAAGGTATTGAGCATGACAGAAAACGTGAAAGAAAAGATACGAGCGAACAATCATAACAACACCAAGGGAGATCTCAATTTAAAAATTATCACTATGATAACAAACCCCAACAAACAATGGAAACTGAGAAGAGATAAATACTTGGTTCGTGAGAGATGATACCAATGAAAGAAATATTTCGATATACAAAGTAAAACCATTATCTATGAAACGACACAGTTTTGATAATTATTAAAAATTACAACTAAGTTACACCGGAACCGAATTTAAAAAGGAATCAACCACACAAGTAAGCTTTAACTGTTCTTACAACACTGGTGATTATCTGTAGTGAAAGATCGAAAAGAATAATATCCACCTACGACACTGGTGATGTATTAGGAATTACTGATCACGATGATTGAAATCTCTCATTTTCTTTTGGAGCATATTACCGAATGTGTTACCGAAATAAAAACCCTTTCTTTACTGGATTCAAGGAGCAGAAGGAGTAATGTCCACCGCGGGAATCAACGTCAAAGGGGGCCACGTTGTTCTTGGTATGTCAAGAGCTTCCTCGACATCATTAAGAGCAACACGCAGATCGTTAATGACCATGTTCTTCCCCCAAGAGACAACGAAGGTTTGCACCATAGGTATCCATTCCCGACGAAGAGATCCCTCGTATTCTCCCTGGGTGATCCGCCCACTCTCCTTCATATCGTTCATGTGCGCGATGGCATCCTTGATGCTACTGTACTCCACTCCGAATAACAATCCCTCGTCTCTCGTCGCGAAGTTTGCAATAAAGATTCCGCCGGTGGTGCCGGGGATGTGGTGTCGAATCTTTATAGGACAAGAATTTAAAAAGGAATCAACCACACAAGTAAGCTTTAACTGTTCTTACAACACTGGTGATTATCTGTAGTGAAAGATCGAAAAGAATAATATCCACCTACGACACTGGTGATGTATTAGGAATTACTGATCACGATGATTGAAATCTCTCATTTTCTTTTGGAGCATATTACCGAATGTGTTACCGAAATAAAAACCCTTTCTTTACTGGATTCAAGGAGCAGAAGGAGTAATGTCCACCGCGGGAATCAACGTCAAAGGGGGCCACGTTGTTCTTGGTATGTCAAGAGCTTCCTCGACATCATTAAGAGCAACACGCAGATCGTTAATGACCATGTTCTTCCCCCAAGAGACAACGAAGGTTTGCACCATAGGTATCCATTCCCGACGAAGAGATCCCTCGTATTCTCCCTGGGTGATCCGCCCACTCTCCTTCATATCGTTCATGTGCGCGATGGCATCCTTGATGCTACTGTACTCCACTCCGAATAACAATCCCTCGTCTCTCGTCGCGAAGTTTGCAATAAAGATTCCGCCGGTGGTGCCGGGGATGTGGTGTAGAATCTTTATAGGACGAGAAGGGTTGTTTCCTCGAGCAGATGAACCCAGGTAGTAAATATTCATGATGGAATAGGTATTTGAAGCAGACTATTATCCAAAGGGTTCAACAATATTAATGATTTTACAACTTGGACACCTCGAAGATGAGAAGGGGTGTTGATCAACCACATGCCCACATGCCGGATTTCTTTGGTGAGATGAATGGGTCATCAACGATCGCCGAGCAATGTGCGTTGGAACCTGTAGTAACTTCAACGATCAGAAACGATTACCTCTTTCCCTTCCAGTTTCCGCACGATCGAATATATCCATGAACGATTACTTCTTTCCCTTCAAGTTTATCGTGGGATCCCCATTTATTTCGTAGTTGTCAAGTGAGAAAAGTAGTGATATTCTTTCCTACGTTGAGGAAAACATTACGATCAACCTGATCAATATTTCCTACGAGTTTGGGCTCATAACCCAATTTGTTGCTAACTGGGTTACATAGTACCCTAAATTAGGTAATTTCAAATTCAAACTTTCTCTCGAAATGAAAACTCTCTCTAGGTGCCCCGCGCAAGGGAAAGGGGGCGTTTGGTTTTTACAAATCCGAAAAGGCACAACAGAGCAGAACTTAGCCTGTTTTCCTTTCGCGTATTGTGTCAAAATCGGGCCCTTCCTCGCTCGTTATCGCTTTATTAGCGGTAGGGTAATCCCATTTTGGGCTGGGGTCGAAATGGTTGTCTAGGCGCGCGCTGGTATTTCGTCGTGTGATGGGATAACGCGAGACATAGACCAACCCGAGGGGCAAAATGACCGGGGGCTTGTACCAAGGACGTAGAAATCCTGTGGATTCCCACCATCCTACAGCCTAGCCGGCGGAGGAACTCCGGTATGGGGGGGGGGAAGCACTATCTAGACCTACGGCTTGTAGGTTTTTTATCTTCGCGAAGCGCTGCGGAAATGCGCTCAGGGGACAGGGGCGATTCCGCATCTCGGGGCGCGCCGCGCGTTGGCGGCGCGGATTGGGGCAAACGGAGAATTCGAACAGTGCTACAGAATCGGATCAAATCGGCTCAACCTCTCGATCTTGAGAGCGGCTCGGGCCCAAACGAATAAATGGACAGGGGGCCCACGGCCGGATCATAATATTAGCTAGCTATCTCTTTGTAA
>Ga0209712_10003822_pt1 | contig 12139 bp, 10 predicted proteins | sample ArcOceMetagenome_FD_187443 | JGI IMG/M metagenome (GOLD analysis project Ga0209712, IMG submission 187443) | Marine eukaryotic phytoplankton communities from Arctic Ocean - Arctic Ocean - Greenland ARC118M Metagenome (SPAdes) (version 2) | ecosystem: Environmental > Aquatic > Marine > Oceanic...
CATCAGGGACCGTTCCAACAATTGCCACCTTCTTATCAATCAATAAAGCAAACACTATCTGAATCAGCGATAATGCGAGCTTTTCGCCGGGACATTTATTTATCCCATGGGAAAATGCTGTCATTTTGTAATTGTCCACAGGATTTCCAATTGTTGTGGTTGGTGACGACTTATTCCACTCTATTCGGTGAGGATCAAAGTCTTCTGCGCATTTGCTACCTTTCCAAATATCAAAATTCCTGTGAGGGGCAATATGTGAAATTACAACTGTTGATCCCTTTGGTATCATGTATTCCCCCGAACCATTTCTCACAACGACGTCTTCGCAAGCCTTTCTAACGCCGCCAAGAGTATGGGATGTCACCCTCAAGGTTTCCAGGATGTAGCAACGCAACGTTTTTGCTTGGAGAAGAGTTGCAATACTACAGTCAGAATGTTGAAGGAATTTTCTTGCTTCCAGCTGTGCTTTATTCAAATCACTCTTACTACCTTCTGAATGCAAGTAGCAGAACGACTGTGCAGCTCCTATAGCAGGATTCTTATGAGCTGCAAACATAAGTCCTATCACTAGCGTAGCTGCCTCCTGTGATGAAATCTTTTCGTCGTAGAATGTTTGAAGCCATGGTCCCATCATTTCCCTCTTCGGGTTCTTGTTCCAGACGGCTTCGATGTATGCGGCAATTAAAACCTCCAATTTCTGCCTTTTCTTTTCCACGGGACGCAATACAAGTGGGCGGGCGAGTAACTTGCTCATAACAGCCGCCTTCGCAGTCGCATCTTCGACACAGTCCTGAAACTTCATGATTTCATCCAACAATATTTCTTCTTCGTCATTGTCATCAATGGACAGTCCAACTAATTGGTTCATCATGGCACGTAGAATACATCTACGTACAAACGTAAATAAATCAGGAATAAAAACCGTTCTCTCATGGCTTTGAGACTCGTATCTCTTGATTTCTTTGTGCAGAGATCTTGAAATTTCTGCACGAGCGTTTGGAAGAAAAGTGGATTCAAACTTGGACACGCTCATAATTTCATCTTTCAGAATACGCTTATGCCAAGCTGTCCCCTTGAATACGTTTGTTTTCCCCAAAGTATATTCAAAACCAAGTTCTGCTATTGCTTTTTCAGATGACATGACAGACGATGGCAGAGTTGCAACATGCCGCATAGCTTCTGGAGACGAACCAATGACAATCATGATTCGCCCTGCTAAATTAATGCGAAATATCGGCCCTAGCGTCTTTTCTTGTTTGCAAATGAAAGACGGGGGATCACGTGTGTATGCCAAGGCATGACCTAACAGTGGCACACCTCCTTTTGCCCACGGTATGTTGCAGACAAATGAGTTTTGATTTGAGCTTTTTTTCCAGAGCCATGAAATAAAGGCTGAGAGTACAATGGCAATTATTGGTATCGTGTAGTATGACGATAGTAGTGGTGAGAGGTCAGTTTCTTCACTCATTCTAGATATGATATGTTAGAGAAGAAAACTACTTTTATGTTGTATCTTATCCTTGGGTACTATCCTTGGTTGTACCGTATGTATGTACGTTTTAGCTATCTTCAATCTACTAGCTAAAAGAGGCTGAGAGGAGAAGAGGAGATCGACGCTCGACGACAGAGGCTACTTCAATCTCCATCATCCATCATCAAACGTAGTGTATCATATTATGATACAACATCATCACATCACGTAAATTCGAAAATATAGCGCACTTCAAGGTCAATGAAATCATCATTACATCTGTACACCCTGTTCCATATTCTTCATGCTGCTGGAGCATTTCATGTGAGCCGCTCAATCCTCAGAAGTCCATCTTTACTTTTTTCAGAGAAAGAAAGCCTTCCATCGACTTATGATATTTCACTACCTGCAGGATTACGAGGCGAAGCAGTCCGATCTGCTCTCAAATCAGATCGAGGAGTATGCCTTGATTTCACGTCTTCGTCAAGCTCCGTAAAAAATGTGGGAGTAGTCAAGGTTTCAGGAAAAGGAACAACAGGGTTTCTCAATAATAAGCTGAGCAATACCTACGCTTCCAAGCTCGATGAAGAGATCGACCGATATGGCCCAAATGGTCTAGAAGTCAAGATAGAGCGAGGCATTGCAAAAGAAGGAGGCCTGCTCAATTCAAAGGGACACATTATTGACCGGATCAATGTATGTACATTTCCTTCATCAGATGGAATTGAAGCTTATATGATGACATCACCGGGGCATGCAGGTTCACAGCTATTTGATAGGCTGGATCCTTTCATTTTCCCATTGGATGGGGTCAAATTAATAGACATGTGCCCAACTGAAATCAGTCAGACCCCGGGTAGATCTCAAGTATTTACATTTGCAGCTACAAAGGTTGAGACGGCCAAAAATTCCATCAAAGAGTCGGTTCTACCAATCTTTGATGAGTGGAACCTAGATTCATTCTTTTCCTTCCCCGCAGATAGAAATGATTGTATTAGGTATTCTCTATCTAAAGATGACGATATTTCTGTCGAGCTTCTTATTTGCGAAGATGTAATGTTGCCATCATGTGTTTCAAGAGGCTACACCGTGGTAATATCAGATAAGGCGCAAAATGACAACAATGTAGGTTCTCAAGTGTGGGCACTCGCAACGGCCGAATTAAACTTCAATGGACCCGTCGCTCTTGGTCCATTGGAATATGAGACTCTCCGGATTGAGGGTAAGTGGGTTAGGGGGGTCGAGAGATAATCCTTGTATTTCTTGGTCTTACAGTATACGATACTGGTTGATTCACAACTATTTTTTCATATGTTCTTCAAAAAAGGTGGCCAACCCGGCTTTCAGGCAGAAATGACGGGGCATTTGAAGAAAGCCGACGAGAAAGATGAAAACAGCGTAAAAAATACAAAATCAAGCCCACTCGAGCTCTATCTTGAACACGTTGTGGATACTGGCAAGGGATGTTATCAGGGACAAGAAGGAGTGGCGGCGCTACTAAAAAATAAAAGAGGTTTGCCTAGAACCTTGTATTCTGTGGTATTTCCAGAAGAAGATAATTACTACGAGGGTCAACAAGATGAGGAAGAATATTCAAATCATTCGAAGCGCATCCCGAACGAGACAGAGATCCCAACAGCTGGTGATAATTTGTACGTTTTGGGATCTAATAAAACGATCAAAGTCGGTACCTTGACAAGTGTTGCAGAAAGAGGAGGAACATCCATGCCCGAAACGGTAGCATTGGCTTTGGTCCGTAGGTCAGAGACCATCCTAAAGAAGATGCAAGATTTGGACCTCGAGATTGATCGCGATGGTGGTTCCAGTGAACAAGCGTTTGATGTTCGAAATTACGATGGCTCCAGCGGGATCATGATGCCTCCACCTCTTGATCCTCTTGATGGCCTCGAAGTAGTCTTGGATAATGGAATGACGAGAGGATTGCTACGAGTAACTCCTTTGAGAAAAAACAAGGCAGGACAGAATATATTTGAAATTGATCAATGGGCCGCATTTGATGATGAGGGACAGACCGATTCTGGATCAGTAATGGGATTTGTTCCAAATAGCGATGACGAAGGGGTAGAGATTATAAGCGCACCTGTTATCGACGACGATGGCAACGATGGAGAAGATGGCGATATTGACGACTCAAATGACGACGAACTTAAAGCGGCCATTGAAGCTGCAAGGATTGCGGCCGATGATGCGCGTAGAAAAGCTGCAAAGATGGAAATGCTAAAGAAGAAGGCCGAGGAAGCCATAGCTAAGAGAAAGGCCGCGAAAGAAGCAGCTCAAGCCAAAACCGAGACAGAAGAAACAGTAGATGTAGCAGCTACAGCCTCCGAAGCAGAAAGGAAAGCTGCAAAGATGGAAATGCTAAAGAAGAAGGCTGAGGAAGCAATGGCTAGAAGAAAAAGTAAAAAGGAATAACCCTTCATCACTGAACTGATTGTATTTTCCACGCATCATTCGCAACACCACTGAATCATCAGCAATAGGTCAAATTTTAGGCAAATACCCACCTCCATTTATTGGCTTAGCTTTGAATATCAAAGTGCAAGCTTCGACGTCTGTAGCATGTTACATACATAATAATTGGTTGTTTGGTTAGTATACTATAACTCAGAAGTATGATTAACATACGCATTTCCATCGCAGAGCACCAAGTCATCTTTCTCCTCAGACAAGAGATATTTCACCCCTTTGCCTGATCCTACGATGCTAGTGGTAGGTTTGATTCTCTAATCCACTCATTGTATTAGAGTTCAACATCAGATCTGCTTTCCTTGTTCATCTTGCACTTTCGGTTCAAGCTAGCAGGACATAAAGAGTGAGGGATATAATCTTCATTGTTACTGCATCCCGCTTGAGGCTCTACATTTAACGCGGATGTGAGAAGGACAACGCCCTTACAAAAAAAACTGGCTTCGCTACAAGGCTGTCTGTTACCTTGCACGGATCACATCTACCAGATACAATTGATCTGCATCGACACATTCGTTCGGTATCAGAGGCTCGTCTGTTCTGACCAAAGTGGAAACCGCAGCCGCTTTTTCTACTCTCTTCATGAATGGTGCGCTCAAGCCGTCGCTGACTTCTTCTTGCTGGTCATCTGCTATCTTTTCAACAATTATGAGCGGAAGGATTTTACCAGGTTCGTGTAGTTCAAAAACCAGCTTTCGGTCGGCATGGGCTTCGGCTTTTTTTGCCAATCGCGTGGCTGATCGGAGGAAGCTTACAAATACAAGCCAACTTTGTGTAAACACGTTGAATTCCTTTGGGGCATGAATTCAAGATCATTTTTCTAAATAAATTAGAAAAATCATGAAGCAGTTACTGTGACTCGTTGAATGTCGGTTATTAGTTATTAGGTGGAATTGCATTTCCCAACATCAGTGAGATACTTTTACTGTACGAACATAATACCGAAGCTGTACCGTATGACTTTTTTCATACCGTACCGTATGTATTTACCACCTCTTACTATCAACTATCAACTCTGCAAGCGACAAAAGTTCTACTGTACTTGCGAGCTTGGTGTACTGGGATCCATACAACAGAACGACGAAACACATATTTTTACCATTCATTTCTTTCATTTTAGCTTGATTTGATTCAACCATCCCCATCATCATAACTAGTAAACCAAAACTAAGTTTGAAGGAGTTCTTTCGTCACCAAATCCATTTCAGAATTCGAAAAAGCTTCGAAGACATACAAGATACACAAGCAAGCACACTCTCAAGATACGAAAATCCTATTGAGCTGTGCCATCATTCAAACTAGTCTGCCTGCTAGAAATGGACGTAGATAAAAACACGAAAGGTCCGGATGCTTTCGATACCGCGAAGGAAATATCTCAATATCGAAACGCAATCGCTAATCCTACACAACAATGTTTGCTGACCTGTTATATCCCCCCTTCTCGCGTCGGGGCAGTGATCGGGCGTAAGGGAAATACGATACTACACATCCAAAAAGAAGCTCTGAAAAAGAGCTGGGGTCCAATTCGCTTGAGCATTGTTTCTGGAGCAAATTCTAATTCAAACGAAAATGCAGACAACAACGAATGCGAACATCATGCCGATGGCAAAGAAATGGAAAACAGTTCTTCAGAAAAGGTTCTTGACACAGATAACGACGGAGACTTGTGGACGCCTGTGATGATCAGAGGCGATCCAAATGGAGTCTTTGCAGCAGCCAAGATGCTTATACCCTTACTTCATACTGGTCCATCAGACGCAATTTATGAATATGATACCTCCTCTGACATGGATGATGTGGTCCTCGATGTTCCCATCCACCGTTCTAAGCATTCTGCAATCATAGGCAAAAAAGGAATGACAATAGCAAACCTGAGCGCTGATAACAATGTTCGAATCATGGTCCCCCACCGCAATATGGAAAAATCATCATCTGGTAATATCAACATTGTGCAGCTAGAAGGTGACCTCTTCAAGGTTGAACATTGCCTTGCCCAAATGCTCAAAGTGGTTTGCAGCCCTCCGCCATCGTCAATCGCAAATGCTACGTCAAGCTCAAGCCGTCAAGGACAAGCAGAAGAAGTTTGTCCAGGCAATTGTCCAGGAATTACAATTGAAGTCACTTCCAAGAAAGAATCCAAATTCTCAGAGAAAACAATAGCAGTCCCACCAGAGCTATACCATCTAGTGCCGTCTTTGGGTAGAATACGAATCATTGGAAAATCAACCAACACTGTCATCAGGAGAAAGAAACTTACTGAAGATATGGAAGATCCAGATGAGGTGGAAAGTGAAGAAGGCGACGAGTCGGACAAGTCTGAATCACCTAAAAAGAAGAAACCAGACTCTCCATGCGTTACTCTCCTTATTGTTAGCGGGAAAAGCAGACCAGTTGAGAATGCCACCTTGCAACTGCAAAAAATATTTTCCACGAGCTCCGAATCTGAAGACGAGAAGGAAGGGCTTGACTCTGACGCAAAATCTGAAACTGGACAGCAACGCAGGGGAAGAGGGAGAAATCGACATGGTAGAGGACGTGGTAGGGGTTCAAAAAATAAAAGGTGATGAGACGAATTACGCGTAATACCAATACCATGAGATGAATGACACATTCATGTACGTGAACGCGTAAAACCATGAGACGAATGACACAGTCATGTACGTGTACGCGTAATATCAAACAGCTAAAGTTAAAACAGTGAATTAACTTTCTACCACATAGTATCATCAATCGCAACTCCAGCTGTAGCCCCAGTTGACAATTCAAGCTTTGGCACGACATGAAAGCGAGTATGAAGATGCTTGCGTGCTGTGCTGCAAGCATCTGTAGCTAGTTCACCTACTAATGTCCAAGGTGTTATATCTTGCATGAAGCTTCTAGTCTGCTCTACACGACTTCTCGTTTCAGATGGTCTCTCTCGCTTTGTATCATCTGAAGCGTGAGTTTGGCCTCCACCATTCAAACACCCCGATGGACATGCCATTGATTCTATATAATGGTATCCGTTCATTTTCATTTCGTTTGTTGAAACCTTCGACATCATTATTTGAATATTTTTGAATCCATATGCAGTTGCGAACTTCAAGACTGCTTCATCGTCATCACTTTTTTGTTTACATGAATATGTATCGTCAGAATGTCGGAAAAGACAAACTTCATTGGAATCAGCAATTGCATTTTCAGCACCACTGTTCTTTCCTCTGGAACGAATGCGACGATTAGTACTTCCTTTGATGTTATTGCCAAGTTTCTTCCATGGTAATGGCGCATTGGCTGGTATGCTATACCCGAACAATTCACTTGACGCAAATCTAAAAATGAAGTCCGCGTAACTTCCAGAACCCTTCATTGTACCTGTAGCAGCATTCTGGGCATTGCCACTCTCAACTTCAGCGACAATTTTGCTTGAAGACATTGGCAAACTACTGATGTAATTTTGCACTCGTTTCAATTGTGCATCAGAATCACCGTCATTTAAGTCGACTTCGACTTCGCTTTCCGTCGCAGCCGTAGCCGCAGCATCAGCCAGAACAGTAAACAATTCATTTGTAGTGATCACTAGATCAACATCTGGCACAAGCGTCTCGTGTTGCTCATTAAAGGTTTCCCAAGCTAGATCCTTTCGTTCAGCTTCAAGCTTTTTATCATGACAAGGCATGATGGAAACGTGATAAGTCGACTTTTGAATGATATCATCATCCTTACCAGTTGACAGATCGATGGCATCTTGAAGATCATATCTACTCAGTGGGTTCATCAGTTTGTGCACATTGTGTTTGATTAAACTGCCAGCAATGGCCATTGGGCTTTTGACCGTGCACAGATTTGGAACGACATCCACTACCGTCTTTTCAATGTAACATACAAAACCAGGACAGCTCGACGCTAACATCGGTAGAACGTGTTGGTCTTTGATGGCTAATGACGAATCCGCATTACCGGAATGTAAAAAGTGTAGGCGAGAATCACCTCCACCATCATGTTTCACCTCGACGGCTTCAAGCTGATCGGTCGACTCTTGATTCTTTCTCAGGAGAAATCGCGTCTCTGTCGCAGACAAAGCAATAGAGGGAGTAGACAAGTTTATTCTATCATCAATCGCAGCAGGAATTTCCTTGCCGCACAAGTGCTTTTGTCTTTCATTGCTGCCGTGGATATATCTGTAACGATGGCAAAATTCTATTGCCGATTCTAGCAATGAAATTTTCTGGGGTATTGCACCATCTATCACTACCTCTGCATTAAACCTTTCCGAAAGAAAACTTGCCAATTTTTGGAAGACAATCCTTCGTGCGCTACTGCTATTCTTCCCGTCATCATTTCCTACTAGAGGCAAAGCTAAAACTCTCGTCAAGTCAGCGATCACCGCAGGGCTAATTGTAAAAACAACCCTCTTATCATTTTGCGACGTGGAACACTTTTCAACCAGACGTTTTACAGAATGTTGAGTGACTAGAACGGCTTCTGCAGAAGTGATGCAACCACTGCACGCTAAACAATCTGCAACAGAAACAGTTGCTTTTGCAACTTTTTTCTCTGGCACTCTCGCATTCACCGGCAACTGTAGATCATCATCGTCTAATGCATAAGAAAGAGTTGGTCGCTTCTGCACTGTTGAACTATTTTCTTCGGCCTGCAATTCTGATGGTGCTTGTTCTCCAAGCTGGAGGGGATTCCGTCTTCGTCTCCTTACAACTCCTCGTTTTGTGTTCACTGTTCCTGATTGCGACCGACCCTTTGCATCTTCTCTCTTTTCACCTTCATTATTTGTTGATTTCTTGTCTGTGAAAAGTGGATTGATGCAAGCTTGGGAAGGATTGATGTAGTCGTCAACATCAGCGAGCGTAATGGACATTGTTTGAAATAGATGCGACTGAGTAAAGATCGGAGATTTAGATTTTTAGAGATCAATCGCGATGGTGTTGTTGGTTGTTATAAGTTGGATGTTCTTGCTGGTTGGTTCGCATTCTTGGTGTACGTGTACGGTACAGTACCGTACCAGAGTATGTTAATGTGCTGTCTGTTAAACGGAGATATATTATCCCTATACGATTGGGAGGTTATGAGTACAATCCACAAGCTCGTATAGCTCACTACAACAGTGTCTAACTAACCAACTCACTAAAAGCATCTATCTATCTAGATCTCTGCTTATAAGGATACAGTCCCTATACTTTACTCTAGTCTTTCAATTTACTTGAAGGAATTAAGGTTTCTTGACCGTTACTAAATAGATCATCCACGCTACTCGCTCATCTTTCCCCTTTCACTGATCAATCTCATTATTCCTTGCTCACTTCAAATACCGTACTGAACACAACTGTATAATCATTACTGTCAAAGTGCCAATTTTCTCTTTGATGACTTTGAACTTTGTGAACTGTAAGTCAATATTTAGATGTTATGAGTATTACCCACTATCATACTTGTAGTATAATAGATGAGGAGAGTGTGTCCTCATAGAGCGATAGGCTGCTTAAGGCTCATTGGGAACACATCATCCTCGTCAAGTTCAAAGTCATCTTCGATGAATCTGGTCATTCGTGATGACTTCCAAAGAAGAAAAAGCTTTTTGAGGCCTTTCATAAAACTGAAAACTGCACAGATCAAAATCAGCTATCAGCTGTCCATAGTCCATAATAAGACCTGGTACCTGGTACTTAAAGCCAAAGCTTCACATTTCAGTTCAGTGCTACAACATTGCACTCATCATATTTGGTGTCATCTGTAGAACAATGACATGTATAATGCGCTCAACGATCTTGGTCGTTCTTCTAGGCTTGATAGGAACACAGGGCGTCCACTGTCAAAGTTTTGGCGACGATGAAAACTATATCGTGCCAAATTTCACATTCAATGAGCTGCAAAATGGATCTAGAGATAGCGATCTCTTTGAAATACTGACAACCACTGGCTTGTTAGCGATTCGTGTTCCGGCTAATGAACCAGGAAATCTGCTCAGTGGGTTGTGTAAGTGCGCCGATAGCATCGGACCAAAAATTCATGGAGGTGATAGGCGACTTCTTGCAGATGGGTTAACCTCCCGTTCAACAATTGCAACTGCCACCAAAGGCACCGATCAACCCCTTCCCCTGCCTGAAAATGATATCAAGGAATTGTGCGGTGTGGATACTTATTCTGCTTTGGAGAGAGCTAGAGATTATGTTTCTCATGTTACATCTGATGCCTTCATTCCAACCCTAGATAGGTTGATTGAGGGGTCATCAGGAAACTCTTCCAATCCAATCCTAACTAGAAAAAATGGCAATGGATATTCTTCCATTTCCTCTATTGTGGCTGATGCTGTGAATCTTGAGCACTTCCATTCTTACTCAAAGAAGAATACCGAGAGGAAAGAGGAAAGCGCTGCTGTAGACGAGGCACTAGATTGGCACACAGACGGCGGACTCTTTCTTGCCTTTCTACCTGCCCAGTCGTGCACTTATGGCGACAAAGATGATTCTTTCCGTCTCAAATTATATGGATCAAACATCGAAGCCAAGGCTATCTTCCCCCAACCATTAAATGGGGAAGTAATTGTAGCAATCATGCTTGGTGCTGGCGCAGAACGTTGGTTAGATACTCCAGAATCTTTAAGGCTCCGCGCTACGAGGCACTCTGTGAAAATGAGAAGTGGCGATGAGCGCGCTTGGTATGGAATGATGCATCTTGTCGCCTCAGATGCCATCGTGCAGACTTCACCTGAGATCACCTTTTCCGAATTCAAAAAGTTCTCTTCTCACAGTGCAGGCCGTCGTTTTGGTGACAAAGCTCACCCAAACGAGATCGCCGTTGGTTGCGGAAACCATGACGTTTCCGAAGCTGTATTAGCCGTTGAAAGCTATTCTGTCCCAATTCGTCGTCGTCTCCAGCATGTTGGTACGTTCTACCTTTTGGATCTGATTTCGCCTTTTATCTCAACAGATACATGTGCATGATACTCACCATATTCTTCACTTGTTTAGGCGGACCCGAGGACTGTAACAACTCTGATAATTTCTTTTGTTGGCTGAGCTGTCTTGACATTCCTGATGACAAACCTTTCAACACTCATGTTGCAGCGGGAGAATCACTCTACTGCCTGGACCCGTCAATTCTTGCAACTACAAACGATCTTCAACAAGCCGTCGCCGCATGCGCCGATGAAGTCACTGGGCAACCTGGAGGCGTTATGAACACAGTTTGCGCAAATTACTGGCATGAAACTGAAGGTGGTATCCAATCTTACACTTTGCTCTACACCGACTACGAAAATCAAAACATGAAATACTGTTATGGAGGAACTGGCATGCATATGCAAGGTTTCGAATGGGAAGGTTCAACCTGCATTATATACCTTTTTAATTCTTGGGTGATTTCAACAAGAGCTGCATTACTCGGAGCTTGTATAGGAACCATCGCCTTTGGAATGCTCGTAGAATTTGTCATTCAACAACGGCGCTCGATTCTAACGAAGTTAGGAAAAGGAAAGAAGAAGATGGTTTGGTCAGCATTCTTATACGGGGCCCAACTTACATCCAGCTACCTTGTTATGCTCGTGGTTATGACATTTTCTGGACCTCTTTTCATAAGCGTTATAGTTGGTTTGGTTTCTGGGCACTTAGTGTTTAATTGGAAGCAAGTTACATGTCCAAATGGCTCAGGCAAAGTCTGCATGGAAGGAAGCACGCCGTGTTGTGCCAACGTCTTGGACGACGGCACCTTAACGGAAAATGGCAGCGCACGGCCAATATCAGCGCGTGAAACCGACATAGACGACCGTCAAGAAGGATTTAGCAACAATGAAACTATCCAAAATTGTTGTGCGTAAAACTGACACAGACGACCGTCAAGACGGAGTTAGCAACAATGAAACTATCCAAAATTGTTGATAGAATCCAATCTCAATCTCGAGAATTGCCCGCCCAATGATTTCACGAACTGATAATTATTTTCATGTACCTTGAGAAATCCAATTTCCTTTTAGAAATTATATTCATGAACATTTTATAACTCGTTTAGATAGAATTACCATGGCTTTTATTGCAACGCATATCAATATTAGAAACTATTTTGAACTTTGAACTTATGGAGTTTCTCTACTCCCATTTGTGACTGATACCTATGTCTCTCATCGTTGTCATTCTCTCCCAACCGTCGATAAAGCATGTGTTGGCAAGAAATTGGACCTTGTCGATGCAA
>Ga0209712_10003823_pt1 | contig 12134 bp, 11 predicted proteins | sample ArcOceMetagenome_FD_187443 | JGI IMG/M metagenome (GOLD analysis project Ga0209712, IMG submission 187443) | Marine eukaryotic phytoplankton communities from Arctic Ocean - Arctic Ocean - Greenland ARC118M Metagenome (SPAdes) (version 2) | ecosystem: Environmental > Aquatic > Marine > Oceanic...
TTAGCAACTGTTAGATCTACCATACCTAAGTCTTTATGTTCAAAACTCATTTGCATTGTAGGCTCGCTACTTACTCTTGATTGAACAATATAATCTTGGATTTGTGTGATCACGTCAGCTTGATTTGTATTTGTTAATTGAGAAACATCAAATGCTTTTCCTCCAGCTACAGAAGTTGCAATTTTAGCTGCATTATTCTGTTGGCCACCACTTAAATCTGGTGTTGATTCTGAGCCTGAACCGGCGTCACTTTGAAGCATCAAATCTGATACTTTCAAAGGTGTCGTCTCAGTTGTTTGAACTTGAGTCATTTTCGGTGCATCTGCTTCAATATTTTTTGCAAACATTGATTTCGCTTCTGCTGATTTATAAGGATTTGCACTGGCATTAGCAAAGACTTGTTTTCTACCAGAACTTTGTTTTGCAACAAAATCATCTAAGTTCATCAAACCTTTTGTTGCATCACTTTCTGCAGCTAGTTTTTGTGAAACTTGACTTTGTGCTTGCGCTTTAGGAACAGCAAACATTGATTTTCTTTCGGGAACAAAAGCTCTTGAAGCATCTTCAGTTGTATGCGTTTTTGTTGGATCTGCAGAAGCCTCGGGCTTTGCAAATATTGATCTCGTAGAATTTAATGCTTTTTCTTCATTGTTTCTAGAAATCTCGTAAGATGATAATGCTCTTACTTCTTGGCCTTGTGGATTCCCTAGTATTGAAGATTGATTCGGTGTTTGAGACTTAACCTCTTTACCAATCTCTAATGCTTTTTCATCCAACTCACCAAGAGCATTCTTAGCTTTAGCCAACAACTCTGAATCTACTTCACCTGCTTCTTTTTCGCTTTCACCTAATAAAGTTTTAAAATCTAGATTCCCTGGATTTTCACCAACTAGTTTTGCTAACTCTGGGTTTTCTGCGAGAAGTTCTGGAGAAATCTCAAGTTGTTGCCCTAACGCCGTAAGCACATCCACTTCCCCAGTTGAGACTCTCGTCCCTTGGGCAATTGAACCTTGCGTAGGTGTTGTTGCGTTTAAACTCATTTCACTTCCTGTGTTTGTGTGTTTATTTTGTCTTCTTATTTTAATAGATGTACATCCTGTACAAACTATCTCTCTTTACTATTTTTGCATATTTAAGTACTGCTTTTGAAGTCGGGCAGAAACTTCCTTATCCATTAGGTTAAAAATCTTCGAAGCCTTCTTAGGATCAATTTGAGCCAGTATTTTTACAGATATCAGACTGTCTTGCACAGATAAAACCTCTGCAGCTTTTAGAGGCTTCATATTACCGATAACACTAACCATCTGCTTGACTCTACGAGCTAAACCATTCTTATTATTATCGATACAACCGATTATTTTACCCTGTCTTTTTTCTAATTCTAGGATTTTTCTTGTTAAAGTGGACTCGGAAATTTTTATTTGTTCTTCACGTGTCGAAAAAGTTTTTTCTTTTTCATCCATTTTTTTTTCTCGCAGTAAAATTTCCTTGGTTAGTGTTGCAATAGATGACTTTTTTATTCTATTAATTTTTTCATTTAATAGCTTTTCAACTTTTTCGTCAAAATCGCTTTGAGTGTATATTTTTTTATCATCAGCTGCGTGGGCTTTAAAAAAAACGACCATTACAATTAATAAAATTAAATTTTTCATAGTTCCTACTTTTATTTTATATATTCGCTTTATTAAATTGAGTCCAGTTTTGAACTTGTTCTTCAATTTCAGCATTCATTCTTTTATCTAAATCTTTTTTATACTTCTTTTGATCTTTCTCTTTCATTTCTTGAATCACTTTAACATCTGCTCTAAATTCATTTAGTCTTGCATACATTTGTTGAACTTTTGATTCAAACTGATTTATTTCTTCTTCTATTTTTTGAATATGTGTTCTTTTTCCTTGAACAAAATAGGGATGAAATCTTGTCTCTAACCCACTTGCCCCACCTACTAATGATTGCTCCTGTAACTCGAATGCTTCATTAATATCTTTATTATGCTGTGACACTTCCTCTCTCAAATTTGTTAAGTGGACCTGTAATTGCCCAATATGCATTTTACATTGATCTTCTTTGATCTTTCTAATTTTTAAAAGTGCATCTAGTTTGAATTTATATTTTTTCATTTAAGCCTTATTAAAGTCTATCTAATGATGGGTCACTTCCCATTTGGCCTTGGCCCATAAAATTAGGATCTGTTGCTGATTCAGCACGTCTAGCAATTTCAACCATACGATCGTAAAGATCATCAATTGTTGAAGACTCTTCCATGCGCTGTTTAAGTAGCGTCATGATTTCATCATATACAATTATGGCCTTATCGACTTTAGGATTTGTTCCTCTAGCATATGCACCAACATTGATTAAGTCCTCTGCTTCTTTATAAGATGCCATTAAATCACGAAGATGACCTGCAACTATCGTATGCTCTTTCGTTACACATTTATTCATAACTCTCGAAATAGACTCTAAGACATCAATAGCAGGAAAATGGTTTTTAGCAGCAAGTTCACGGCTTAAGACAATATGCCCATCACTAATAGCACGAACAGCATCAGCGATTGGCTCATCCATATCTCCACCTTCTACAAGTACTGTATAAATGCCTGTGATTGTACCGGCCCCTTTTTTTGTTCCGGCTCTTTCCATTAATTTTGGAAGCTTAGCGAAAACACTTGGTCCATATCCTTTTTGTCCAGGAGGTTCCCCAGTACTCATTCCTATTTCTCTGTTGGCCATAGCAAATCTTGTAACTGAGTCCATCATCATAATAACATCTTGATTTTGATCTCTAAAATACTCAGCAATAGTAGTTGCTGTAAAAGCAGCTTTAGATCTTATAAGTGCATTTGTATCTGAGGTTGCAACGACAACAACAGATCTTTTTAAACCTTCTACACCGAGGTCTGATTCAATAAACTCTAAGACCTCACGTCCACGCTCTCCAATTAGAGCAATAACATTTATATCTGCAGAAGTGTTTCTTGCGATCATACTCATAAGAGTTGATTTACCAACACCAGATCCGGCCATAATAGCTAAACGCTGGCCTTTTCCTGCTGTAATAAAGGCATTAATAGCATTTACACCCGTATCAAGAGGTTGCCTTATTGGAGGTCTATCTAGAGGGTTTATAGGCTCTCCAAATATTGATCTTGATTCAGCTAATTGATCACTAACAATTGGCCCTTTACCATCAATAGGATTCCCTTGAAAATCAACAACTCTTCCAAGCATACCTGGACTGATTTTTATAGTAGTTGTTAGATCTCTTAAATAGACTTTTGTTTGTGAATTTATTCCTGTTATATCTTGGTAAGGCATAACTTTACATTTATGTCCGTCAATTCCAACAACTTCACCTAAACATGATTCACCATTTTGAGTCACGAATTCTACACAACATCCCATAACGGCACGAGGCAGAGTTGCTTCGTAAATCATTCCATGACTTGATAATATTTTTCCAATATTCTGGTATGGAGTACTAGATTCAAATTCTTTAATAATGGGTCTAAAATCTAAACCTTTATTATTCATTTGTTCCCATGTCCTCTGAATCAATTCCTACAGACTCAAATAGCTTATCGATTGATGCTAACTGTGCTGTTATTGTTCCATCTATAACGCCAACTTCAGACTCCAGAATAATTCCTCGGCCTTCCATATCTTGTTCGATTTCAACTCTTACATTAGTCATCTTACCCATTTTTGATTCAACCATCTCAATCACTTCTGGCATATCCTTAAAGTCTTCAACGTTTACTTTAATTAATAGATTAGATTTAGTATTTATCTCTAAAATTAATTTATCTAATAGACGGTGGATATATTCTTTTTCTTCAACTTCTTTAAGAATTACCCATTTCGTTAGGTTCTTAACAACTTTATAAGCATCATCACGAGTATTTTCCATTAACTCTTTTTGTTTAGAAAAAACTTCTTCTAAGTATTCAGAAAGCTTTATAACTTTTACATTATATTTTTCCAGAGCTTCTTTGTATGCAGCTTCCATTCCCTCACTTCGTCCAGCACTTACACCTTCTTCGTGAGCTTCTTTTTTAAGAACTTCAAGCCTAGCAGCAACTTCGGCACTAACTCTATTTTCAAAGTCATCATCTTCTTGTGCACGAATACCTCTATGCTCACGAACTCTTGCATCTATTGTAAAGTTTGACTTTGACTCGCTTTCTCGCTCACCGCGAATAAGTTCAGGAGTTATATTATTTTTAAAACTACCAGCATCTTTTAATGAACGAAGTTCAAATTCTGAGATTGCATTGTCACCAAGTTCCTTATCTTGAGGGACTAATTGCCCAAAAGAAAAAGTTTTAACCTCTGATTTTGTATTTTTAAAAACTGCCATTTATTCTCCAAAGCATATGGTTATTAAACCATTGCATCACCTTCTCCACCTCGGGAGATAACTGCTTTACCTTTCGCTTCAAGATCTTTAACTTGTTGTACAATTTCTTGTTGCGCTTTCTCTACATCTGAAAGTTTTGTTGGTCCTAGGGCCTCTAAATCTTCGGTTAGAAGAGTCGCTGCTCTACTAGACATATTTCCAAATATTTTTTGCTTAACTTCTTCAGGGGAAGTCTTAAGTGCAATAGTAAGTTTTTGGTTATCAACAACCTTAAGTAATTCTTGCATTCCTTTATCATCACAGAAAACAAGGTCTTCAAATACGAACATAAGTTTTCTAATCTCTTCCGCAAGTTCAGGATCTTTTTCTTCAACTCTGGCCATAACATTTTTTTCAGAGTTTTTATCCATCATATTTAACATATCTGCGATTGGTTCTACACCACCAAGTTGTTGTGTATCGATTGAACCAAGAGTTGATAGTTCAGTTTTAAGAACATCATCAAGTTGTGCAATAAGTTCAGGAGAAACGAAGTCTAAGTTTGCTACTCTTAAAACTACTTCTGCTTGAAGTCCTTCTGGAAGCTTTCTTAAAACATCAACTTTTCTTTCTGTTTCTAAGTGAGCAACAATTAATGCAATTGTTTGTGGATGCTCATTAATTAAAAAGTTTGCTAAGGTTCTAGTATCTACAAGTTCTAATGATTCAAGTGTATTTGAAGTACCTACTTCAACAACTTGTCCAAGAAGCTGCTTGGCCCTATCTTCACCTAGTGCACCAAGTATGAAGTCACGCCCTTTATTTTCTGAAAAGAGTAAGTCTGCATCTTCATTCAAATTTGAATAGAACTCTTCAAGAACTCTCTTAACCATCCAAATTGGAGATTTAGTGACACTTGCCATTTGATTAATAAGTCGTTTTACATCATTGTCTTTCATGTACTTAAAAATCATTTTTGCAGGACTTGGTCCCAGTGCACTCAATAAAATTGCTGATTTATCAAGACCTGTTAGTAGAGCGTACTCTACTTCTGGATCAAGGGTTTTTATGTCAGCCATTATTAGCTCCTCTTAACTTTTATCTTTGAAACCGCTATTAAGCGATCTCCTTATTAGCTTCTTGTGAGTGAATCATCTCGTGAATAACCTGTGCTGCTTTCGCAGGGTTTGCTTCAACTAAGTTGATGATTCTTTCTTTAATCATATTCCCTTCAATCTTCTCAGGGTTCATTTTATCTTCAATGGTAGGAAGTGCATCCTCTAAACCAGGTAACTTTTGATTTGCCTGAATTTTTTCTAGTTCTTCAATTGTTTTTGGTAAGAAATCTTCTATAGACTCAACAGTGTTTTCTGTCACCCACTGGATAAATGGTCTTACTACGATAAAGAATAATAGTGTTATTAGTATCCCGATCATTAAGTACTTTGTAAGGTTCTTAATGATTTCTCTATTCTCTCTTTGTCTAAGTATTGCTTCTGCTTCAGATAAATCTTCTTTAGCAAATTCCATATTTTTAATTACTATTGAATCTCCACGACCTTCACTCAATCCTACTGCAGAAGCCACAATTGCTTTAAAGTTAGCAATCTCTGCAGCACTCCAAGGCTCATACTTTGAAATTGGAATACCATCTTCATTAAGGAGAACTTCACCATTTTCATCAAGTTGAGGGATTCTTTTTCCATCAATCATTACTGCAACACTTAAGTTTTTAATCTCTGCAGTTGGCTTCTTAGACTTCGTTATAGTTTTAGGCACATTATAGTTTCTAGTCGTTAATTCTTTGGCTGTATTACTGCTTGTTGATGGAATACCTGGCTGAGGATTCTCGCCTGGAATATTACTTCTTGCTCCTGGAATTCCCTGAGGAGAAGGTCTTGTTCCTCTAAAGTTTTGCTTGTTAGCAACCTCTGATAGAACTGCTGTATTCTCTCCATCATAACTTGTTTGAGTTTGGTATGACTCAGTAAAGTCCATTTTGACATTTACTTTTGCTATTACTTTACCTTCTCCAACAACTCTTTTTAATATTTCTTCTACTTGACCTTCATATTGCCTATTAACTTTTGATTCTAGAGCTAACCTACTCGCAGTATGCTGGGCCATAGCGTCGCCTACATTTTCAGTTAATTTAGATCCTCTTGAGTCGATGATTACTACATCTTGATCTCGCATCCCATCTACTGAAGCTTGAATAAGACTTTGTATTCCTTTAATCTCTGAAGGTGTTAAAGTAAATCCTCTTTCCATATCTAATACTACAGAAGCACTAGGTGGTTTTTTCTCTGAAACGAAGGGTGAACTATCAGGAAGAGAAAGGTGAATTCGAACTCTATTAATCCCTCTAATATGCTTTATAGTTTTCATTAGTTCGCCCTCAATAGCTCTTTGCTTATTGATTTTCTGAACGAAACTAGTTGTACCAAATGCTTGTTTATCAAATACTTCGTAACCTAAAGTAGAAGTAAGGTTTACACCTTTTTTAGCAATTTCTAATCTCCACACAGGTACTTGATCTTCAGGAACATAAATACTTTTACCATCGTCTTTAACTTGGTAACTGATTTTTCCACCTTCAAGTAACTGAGCAATACTTGCTGAATCTTCTTTTGTTAAGTCAGTATATAAAAGTTTATATTGAGTTTTAGACGCCCAGATAACTAACGTTGTCATAACAGCAACAATAATAAACCCTATTCCGAGTAAACTAATTTTTCTGTTTGTATCTAGTGACGAAAAAAAGTCATTAAAATTTTGTGTAATTTGTTTTATAAAATCTTGCAAGAGAATCCTCCTGATTCAAAAGCTTATCTTCTAGAGCTTAGCTCTAAACCTGCATCTTCATAATTTCTTTATAAGCATCGATTACCTTAGAACGAACTTGATTCATCGTTCTGAAGGCAATATCGGCTTTTTCTACAGCAAGAAGTGTTTCATGTAAGTTTTGACTCTTACCACTTGCTACCTGTTCCATTGCTTGGTTTGCTTGTACTTGTAAATCATTAACTTTACCTACGGAATCTAATAAGAAGTCTCCAAATGTTTTAGCATCAGGTTTGTTTACTTCTCCAAATGATTTATCTTTAAAATCAACTTTGTTTCCAAGCTCTACACTTTTTGACCAGTTCTTCATGTCATAGCTTTTTAAAGTGTTTTGCATTTGTCCATATGGTTTAATCATAATTTACCTTTTATTAGGTAACTCTATTTATATAGAGTTACTATCTACCTATCTCTAAAGCTTTCATTGCCATAGATTTACTCGTATTTATTGCTGTAATATTTGCTTCGTAAGCTCTTTGCGCTGAAATCATATCTGCCATCTCTTTCATGACATTTACATTCGGCATCGCCACATATCCCTCATCGTTTGCATCAACGTGAGTAGGATCATATTTCAGAATAGGTGGCTCATCTGTTGATACGACTTCAGTCGCGTGCACAGTTTGTGCTTGAGCGTCTAATTCCCCTTCAAGGATATCGGCAAAGTTATCTCTTGCAGGTTCTGAACCAAATACAACTTCTTTACGACGGTAAGCTCCGCCCTCAGCAGTTCGAGTTGTTTGTGCATTAGCAATATTTGAAGAAATAGCTTCTATTCTTTTTCTATTGGCCGCTAATCCACTGGCACTAATTTTCATACTTTTAAGTAAATCCATTTAATTACCTCTCTTACCTTTCTGAGCTTAGAACATATTTTTTAAGACCAATTTTCTTATTCATTAACTGAATGAGAGTGTCATACATGATCTTATTTTCGGCCATTCGAGCCATTTCGTCTTCGCGGTTTACAGTATTTCCACTTTCATTAACAACTCCATTAGGATCATTAAAGACTTCTGGTTCAAGATTTTCAAATCCCCCACCACCAACATTAAAATGTCGATCATCTCCAATATTCATCCCTTGCTGCCCATCAACATCTAAAGCACGTGCTAAAGCTTTTTCAAACCCTAAGCGTTTTGCTTTATAACCAGGTGTTTCAGCATTTGCGATATTAGAAGATATTAACTCCTGTCGCATTTCTCTGAACTTTAATCCTGCTGCTAGAGCCTGCATTGTTTTATCGTTAATTTCCATGACTGTCCTCCTCTGTATACTTAAGCTTTTATTATCTTAAATTTACAAAGTAGTTATTCCCATCACCTCTATACTCATTGATTTTATTTCTAAGTGTTCTGATAGATACACCTAAAATTTTAGCCGCTTGAGTTCTATTTTCAGAAGTATGAATTAATGCTTTTTTGATTAGAAGTTTTTCTGCTTCTTTTAAAGACATAAGTTTAAGTCCGTCATCATTTGAATCAGTTGATTCAGCTTCAGCTTTTCTTTCACCTAACTCAATTGCATTGATATCAATGATACCGTCAGTTACATTTGCAACAGTATTTTCAATAACTGATTTTAACTCAGCAACATTATGTGCCCAGTAAAATGAAGAAATTTTATTTTTAGCTTCTACTGAGAATTGAGCAGGAGCTACACTGTTAGCAATTGCCCAATTACTAGCAAAATGATTTGCTAACATTTCGATATCAGATCCTCTTTCTCTTAAAGGAACTAAAACAATTTGTGATCCTGAGAAATATGTATAAAGAGCTCTGTAGAATCTTCCAGCACCAACATACTTAGATAAGTTTTTAGAAGTTGTTGCCATAATTCTTACGTCAAGGTCATAGTCACCTAGCTCTTGAATAATTTGGTAAAGTCTTTTTTGAAATTTTTCATCTAATGCATCAATATTTGATAAAACGATTGATCCACCATTTGCTCTTTCTAAGATACCTTTGTTGAAACTTCCTGTTTCTTCATCTCTGTATCCTAAGATTTGGTTTTCAACAGTTTTTGCGTCTTGAGAACAATCTACATCTAAAAACTCTGCCGAAGCTCTTACTGACGATGAATGTACAAATTGGCAAAATGATTTTTTCCCTGACCCCGATTCTCCTACTACAAGAACTGGTGCTTTCGTTACAGCAACATTTTGAGCGAACTCTAATGCCTTAACAAATTTGGGGTGATTTCCTACGAGTTTAACTGAATCTTGAACTTGTCCAGCTGTGTTGGTTTCTGATGCAAACATTAGACCTCCTGTCTTTTTTATTGCCGTAAATTGATCCTAATCAATTTTTTATAATGTACTATTTTCTATAGCAAGAGTTGATAATTCAGTTCTTGCTAAGCCTTTTAAATATTCCGGTGTATCCGTACTATTTATCAAAGACTCTAAAATTTTCTTTCCATTCGCTTCCTGCGAATTCTGGATATGTGAAACTCCATTTAAAAATTTCACTCTACTTTTATAAGCTGTTTCCTTATAAGCTGCCAAGAATTCTTTTGTCTTTGTAAGTAATAGTTTGAATAGTTTTGTTCCTTGTTTTTCTGTAGAGCCAAAAAGGGACTCTATGTATAGGTAATCAAATCTTTCTAACATTGATTTATACTTCTCACCTTTAGTTCTTCTTAGATCATTTGTAAGAGCTGCGACATTCTTTCTAAAGCGTTTTGGATCATTTCCTTGATACAATGATTCAATGTAAGTCTTAAGCATTGTTTGGCTTTGTTTGGGTGATAATACGTTGTTGATATTTGGCTTAACTAGTATGTTTTCGTAACTAGCTATACAACTAGTATATTCTTTTAAGTTGTAGCTCACAAGACCATTGTAAAAATTATAGTTGATGTTCTTCTTACCTTTAACTGTACGTAAGTAGGCTTTAAGTCCTTTCCAGTCCTTAGTAATTTTCAATTTCTCAATTTCAAGTTCAACAATATAATCTGCAATTTTTATGTTTTTGTGGTTTTTCACCCATTTTGGAAATGTTCTCACTTTCGTTTCTTTCAATGATTTCAAACGATTAAACTCTCTTTTAAATGATTTATCGAAACCTAATCTTAAGTATGAATCAGAGATGATATAGCTTAAGTAAGTACTCTTAGCTACTTTCTCTTCATATTTATTTTTATATATTTCCCATACCTTTACGGCCTTTGAATAATCTTCATCTAAGTATGCTTTTTTAATTAGGCCTAAAACAATTTCAGCCCCTTCCCCCTCAAAAGTTCTCTTATCAATTAACCTTAAGGACTCTACTGGTATTGTTGAAAGGTATGCTATCGCTTTACTATAATTTTCAAAGTTAATCATTGATCTAACTCTTACTAGCCATAATAGTTTTCTAAGTTTTTCATCTAGAGATTTTTTCTCTGCTGGTGATTGGTCTAAGAAGACAATCGTTTCTTTATCTTCATCGTTTGGATTTCTTTTTCTTGAAGCTCTAACGGCCACATACCTAAGTTTTGATTCATATCTAATTCTTGCATCTGAAGCACTGTTTATAGAATTTTTATAAAGTTGTAATACTTTTTTAATATCTTTATTAAGTAAGTCATAACTTAGTGCAATTCTTAGTCTAGAGTTTGAGCTATTTTTATAAAATGAATACTGAGTTACATATTCATCACTTAAACGTATTGCTTTCTTATACTGGGCATTTCTAAAATAAGCTTCGGCTGTATTATAAAGGATTGCAGGGTGAACAGGCTTCGCTAATGATCTCTTATTTGCTTCATAAAGATTTATGACCTGAGTTGGTTTTCCTTTAGCTAAATTTACAAAACCGATATAAGCATAACCTTCCTGTTTTGGAAGAACTCTTATAACTGCTTTATTAGATAGGAATTCTTGAATTTTAGATAATTGTTTTAGGTTTGCAAGACTATAAAGAATAACTCTGGAGCTATAAATAATGGCTTCATCATCAAACTGTTCTGTTGAAGAGACATATAATCTTTTAGCTATTTGAAGAGCTTTTACATAGTCTTTTTTGTCTAAAGCATATTGAAGAATATATCTATTTGCGGCCTTCTTAAGCTCATATTCCTTAGTTCTTTCTGCTACTTTTGTTAATAAGTTTATTCCTGCTTGGAATGTTCCATTACTAGAGAAGTTACCCTTTAAGTAGCTAGGAACAGACTCTCCTGCAGCTTCTAGAGTCTTAACTTGATCAAGTTCGTCTTCAGTTAATACTTTTGTTTTAACAGTTGGCTTGATTACATTTCTAATTAACGAGTTTGCCTTTAAGAAATCATTCATCTCTTTATTAGTATCTTGACCATATGAGCTTTCATAAAGATTAATTGACCTAGTCATTAATCCCCATTTCTCTTTCCTATATAGATTGATAGTAAGCTGCATATGAGCTTCTTTTTTATCCTTAGAAAACTCTCTATCTTTAACTTTATATAAGTAGTCTGGAGTCTTTATAGAAACAATAATATCTTTTTCTAAAGGTGGGATAAAAGCATCATAGTCCCAAACAAAAGCAGCTCCATATCTAAAGTCTCTATACCCAGTTTTTTGATTCTTTGCGATTATATTTTCTGGATCAAGAACATTTCCACTAATTCCAACGTCTGTAATCTTAGAAATTATTTTTTTCTTAGTTGTTTTTTTCTTTTTACTTATTCTTTTTGATTTTGGTTTTGCAAGCTTTAAGATCTGTGGTCTTTTAACAATCGCTGCTTTCTTTGTAATAATGGTATCTCTGTTTTCCCAAAAATCGACAACGTAGTTATTTGATTGATCTTTTTAGAATGAAAACAATTCTATAGAGTCATTAGCTAATTTTACAGTTAACTTAGCAGGCTCAGCCGGTAACTTGTCAGCTTTATAGGTAAAACTTTTAATGTATTGTTTTTTCTTTTGAAGCTTCAAGAGGTCTGTTATCAAGTCGTTAAAGAGTTTTCTATCAAGAGTTTGAATAACTAACT
>Ga0209712_10003824_pt1 | contig 12133 bp, 7 predicted proteins | sample ArcOceMetagenome_FD_187443 | JGI IMG/M metagenome (GOLD analysis project Ga0209712, IMG submission 187443) | Marine eukaryotic phytoplankton communities from Arctic Ocean - Arctic Ocean - Greenland ARC118M Metagenome (SPAdes) (version 2) | ecosystem: Environmental > Aquatic > Marine > Oceanic...
TTTGCGTTTCTTAGTCTCTATCAACAGACAGGCTCAGCCGCTTATCAGATAGATCATCATTTCATTCTTAACGGTGGTATATATCTTCCTTTGGCCGAGTTATCCGCTGCCCAGAAATATTTGATCCTGCCAGGGTTTGGTCAGTTTATGACGCGCTTTATTTTAACCCCTGAGCGATTCACAGCGGGATTGGCCAAGGTTTATTCACCTGAGCTAACACAGCAAGAACAGTTGAATATGTCGTCTACGTTTAAGTACCAGGGCGGTACTACGGTATTTCCGAAAACCCTCAGATATCTTGAGGATCGGCGCAAACTTGAAAAAACCTGGCTGCAGACCCTGAGTCGCAGCGAGATACCCACAACGCTCATCTGGGGTGAGCTAGACCCGATTGCGAAAACAGAGATTGCCGATTTTGTATGGGAGAACTATTTGCGCAATAGAGACGCTGCCTCTTCCTATTGGCGCCTGCCCTGTGCCTCGCATTACCCGCAAAATGATCAGCCGGACATTATCGCTCAGTTGGTGCGTCAGTCCTTATCTGCTGAAAGTGCTGCCTTAAATAGAGTCCAAGATTTGGGCTGCGCTGCCGTTCTGGTAGAGGGGATGCCACATAAAGCAGCTCGTTAAAACAAGTCGTCGAAAACTGTACCACCAATCCTTTCCTCCTAGGCATGGGATTTAGCCATAAGTACTTTGCAGCGGACAATTTATTGTTGAGCGGGTACACTCGCAACTCTATATAAATCAATGGGTTATACCCACTCGACTACTCCCACTCAATAGTTGGGCTATATTTAGTGCAATAAAAACAATAGGTTACAAGCGCTATTAGCAGGTTTGTAACTCGTTTGTAAATCAGCGTACTCATGCGGTCCAAGTCATCACTTAAACTGTCCTTTCATTATCAGTATGTTAGCTATTATGGGTTACAAACGTTGTAACTCTAGTGCAAACCATAATGTGTCCCAAATAGAGACAAAGGCATCCATCTTAGGTGGTTTTATGGGTACAGAAATCACAATTAGACATTAAGTCAAATTCCCTCAGACAGTACATTTATTTCTTCAGACATTAGATAGCCTGAGAAAAGGCTAGCGTTTGAACTCTTCAGCCGACCTGTCTTGACTCGACGTTAATTGCGGCAGGATTAAAGATACACAGTCAGCGTTTTCTGCGGCGCATCGCAGTTAATCAACGTGACCTTTTTATGGCGAATTTTGTAAGTGTCACCCTCACTGATTAAATGGTGCTCATACTTTCCGCCAAAAGTATCGTCACATTTTATTTTTATGAGCAAAAAGCCCTGTAAAAAAACCCAATTCTCAGTTACGCCGACCCTACCCCGGGGGTACCCCCCCCTTTTGTCAGATGGGACTCCTGCTGTTGGGTAGTATTACTAATACGCTTGAAGGAATTAGCGTAGTTACAATTCAATACCTACCTGCTCTCCACAACATCGAATATAAATTATATACAGCAAATTCGTCTTTTAAACCTTACAACTCCCTTATAGAGCCTATATTCACCTGAAGTTAACAGCCAATACTCAGTCTGCAACAATAAAAGAAAGCCGCCTTTAACACTGAAGTAATACGGATCTGTTTTTGATACTAAAGATCGAACAAATCATGAAACTGCGGCATAAATTCAGGTAGAAACCCTAAGTGACTTCAACCTAATAGTGACGCTCAAGATATATTGTGCTTTAACTGGGGTGTCATTTGAAAAGGCCTAGCCTGTTAACAATGCGTTCAATCACATATTCACAACTGCCAGTTGATCGTACCGTAATTGTAAATATAAATACCATAGACCCAGAACCATTAAGAATATAAGTCTCATCACTATAAAGTCGGCGCTCTTGTTACTGAAATACATAATATTGGTTTTATTAATGCTACAAGTATTAATCCTCGGATACAGAGAATATCCATACGGCTTTATAGGACTCACCTGGATTCAAGTAAATTACCCCGGTATCATTAAACCCAATCTCAGCCATATTAAAGCCATCTACCATATGGCTAACGGGTTCATAACAGAAAAAATTTTGTCCTGCGGGGCACCATATAATCGCATGCCGTAGCGAAGATGTCGTTGTAACCCTAACTCGAAGCCCACTCGAAGGCCAGATAATCTCGGCATCGGCCGATTGGCCAAAATAAGCGCCGGCCTCCGGAAGATCTTTTATGTCAATACCACAGTGCATTTGGCTATAAAGTTGATTGGCAATCAACCGAACAGGCATCAAATCACGATCTAATTCCCATTGAGACTCCAAGTTGCATATGATTTGCGTATCATCTTCGCGGCTAAAGTAAGGATGCAGACCCATACCAAATGGACTTTTTACCATACCAACATTTGTGATTTGTAGGGAAATTGAAAGCTCGGTGTCAAGAAGTCGAAATACTTGAATCGCCGAATATTTAATCGGCTGCTCAGCGGTAGGACCAAGATTCATTTCAATATGATGCTTACTTTGACTGGTAACGTCCCAAGGTCGCATCCAAGCATCACCATGGGATGCATGAATTTCTGGAGGACAGTTCAAGGGGTAATTATATTTAGTGCCATCAAAAATAAAGCACCCATCACGCAAGCGATTCGAATAGGGCAATAATGGGAAGCACGACGTATCAAGAGGTGATAAACCGTCCGTAATGTCGGTCATGCAGCGTCGAAATATCGGATGCGTCCCGCCGCCATTTATAAAATCAAAACCAACAACAGCGCCGCCAGTGGAAGGACTCACCTCTAACCTAAGATAATCATTTTGAAGAATTTGACCACTCATGTTAGTAGATAACCTTTAAACGTCTTTTGGTCAGTGAAATCTAGATTTCTCTAATAAATTTAAGTGGAATTACTGACTCGCAATTGCGTAGAAAAAACGATATCTTTCTGCTTAGGCTCGCCATCGCTAAGACTAGCGAGCAATGTCTCGCCGGCGATCCGGCCCATTTCAAAAGCTGGAGAGACAACCGTTGTCATCAAAGGCTTAGTATACTGCCACGCTTCAAAGCCGTTAAACCCTGCCACTTTAATATCTTTTGGCACTTTAAAGCCGAGTTCTTCACACGCGTGCATCGCCGCTACGCCCATAGCATCAGTAGCCGCCACTATAGCATCCGGCTTATATTTTTCCATATATGAGCTGACTACTTTTTTCACCTCGAGGTATGATTCGGACATCGAAATAATCGTTTCACAAGTCACATCTTGGCCATTCGCCTCAAGAGCCGTTCGCAAACCGATTTCACGTTGTTCCACCGCCGACCAGTCTGTCGCCGGACGGATAAAAACAATATTTTTAGCTTTTTTAAGCAATAAATGTTTACCTAGCGCATAAGCCCCAGACATATCATCCTCTCTAATAATGATGATGTTGGGAGAACTATTTCTATCAACCTCCTGAAAAATAGCAATCGGTTTTCCAAGTTTACTAAGGAAGTTAACGTGTTTATCCCGCAGCTCCTTCGGACCACTTAATATCGCACAAAATGCATCATTCTTAAGCTTTCGCACAATATTAGCTGTCTCAAATTCCTCAGGGGAAACGCCTTGAATATCGAGCGAGTAATCAATAGAGCTTAGGTGAAGACTTAAGCCACCTACCAACTGCGAAATAAAGGGGTCACTCAAAAAGTTCGGATTACTGTCCGAAATGACAAACCCGACAGAGCGACTTAGGGAGTCCCTCAAATTCTGAGCACTACTGTTAGGGCGATACCCCAGCGTCTCGATAGCATCTAAAACTCGTTTTTCTGCGTCTCTCCCATAGGTACTTTTTCGTTTCTTTACAACATTCGTGACTGTCATCAAAGATACGCCTGCTAAGGCCGCCACATCACGTATTGTGCTATTAGTTTTGCTCACCACAACTGCCGCCCTTTAGAAAAGTATAAATTTAATTTTGTGATCATAACTAATCAATTTGAGTTGCCGTAACTGCGCCGTCTATTGTTAAACAATGGCCGCTGATAAAACTCGCCTTCTCTGAGGCAAGGAAGATAGCTCCATTAGCTATATCCTGCGGAGTGCCCAAACGCCTTGTGGGCTGTTTATCTATTATGGCTTGTCGCGCAGCTGCCGGATCACTCTGTTCGGAAAACATTGCGTCCATAATAGGTGTATCAATATAACCTGGGCAGATTGCATTAACCCTGATGCCTATGCTAGCACCATCCTTTGCTAGACACCGGGTAAACGTATCAATCGCCGATTTACTGGCGCAGTAAGCTGGGGCTCCAACTCCACCCGCGCGGCCCATAATCGACGACATATTGATTATAACCCCAAATTTTTGGGCTTTAAACACTGACCAGAACTGTTTGCATAGAATATACATGCTCCGCACATTAATATTGAAGACGTTATCCCAGTCTGCTAACTCTAACGTCTCTAATTTTTTGTTCATATTAATGCCCGCATTATTGACCAAAACATCAACACGACCATAATCAGCAATCACGTTTTCAGCAAATCTTATCGCGCTCACTTCAGAACTGAGGTCAGCGACATAGGTTGATGAGCCAGTATGCAAGGCATTCGACTTAGCAAAGGCTGACTTGAGCGCGACCCCGTTAATATCTACGCCACAAACTATAGCACCCTCTTCAGCAAAAGCATGCGCTATTCCTAGACCAATACCGCTAGCAGCACCGGTGACGACTACGATTTTCCCGCGGTATTGCTGTCCCATATTCATATTACCATCTACAGAAACAAACTTGAAAAGTACGCCATTGCACCGACATTTAGCACCAAAAAGACTGACGACCAAAGTATTACACTGTTGTACCATTTGGTGCCTAAGCCTGACAACAAAGTCTTAGGGTTTTCAAAGACAAGGATATCCGAAATCTCTTCGTGAGATTTGTTTGGCTTTCCGAGTTTACTACCAACAATGCATGAAAAAACAGATGCTAACCAGATGATACCAGCCTGATTCATAAAGGGATAAGACCAGTCAGGCATATCGGCATAGGCACATAAGATTTTCAGCATTGCTCCGACAAAGAAACCACCCATTATGCAGCACATTGCTCCCATCGCATTGGCACCTCTCCACAATAACCCCAAGAGAAATAACGCTGCAAAAGGAGGCGCAATAAAAGCATTCAAGGTCTGCACATACTGGAAAATACCACCACCTACAAAAATCACACCAAGAGCCATAAAGATTCCCAGAATCACAGTGCAAATTGATGCGGTAATGCCGAATCGAACAAGCATAACGTCATTTGCCTCTCGATTAATCAATGCTTTATACAGATCAAACGTCAGCACCGTTGAGGTTGAATTTACAACTGCACTAATTGTGGACTGGATTGCACCGAATAGAGCAGCTAATAAAAACCCAACTAGACCGACAGGTAGAACCTCTGCCGCCAGGGTTATTAAACTTTTATCGGCTACGATCTGCACTTCATTCCAATCACCTAATAGCAGCTCAGGATGCAGCGCAAAGAGTATCAAACCCGGCAGTACGGTTATGTAAGGTAGTATCAATTTCACAAAACCGGCTGACACAATTCCCATACGTGCATGCCACATATCCTTGGCACCGAGAATTCGCTGAACAATAAACTGGTTGAGCACGTTATACCAAATGCTAATAGAAACAACCGTAAACAACAGGCCGGTCCATGGCGTTTGCGGGTGAGCTGGCGCTTGAATAACAGATAAACGATTATAGTCGCCATCGATATTCAAGTTATTCTGGACATTTGCTAATGCTTGCTGCCAGAGGCCTTTATCTCCTCGATTAAGTTCTAACACCTTAAAAAAGCCATCAACAATATTACCTGAGTCGGTAACATGCATTAACCCCAGAGACGTAACTATCGCCATACCAAAAAACATAACAAACGCAGTGAAAAACCCCGTCCAGGCAACGGATGCCAAGCCGCCATAGATAGCCCAAATCCCAGATAATATTCCGGTAGCAATAATACAAAAAACCAAATCCCAGCCTGTAAAAGCACTCAACGCTAGCCCGCCGGTATATAGTGTAGCAGCCATAAATATGACAATATTTGCAACAACTGTAAATATTGCAAAGACATAGCGGATACTAGGGCTGTAACGTCGCTCAAGGAATTGAGGAATAGTCACGATCTTTGATGCTGTAAGAAAAGGGATAAACAAGAAGATAAGAAACAGAAACGTGAATGCATTGATCCATTCCCAAAGTGCGGTTGAAACTCCGAAAATCAGAGTTGCACCTGCCATTCCGATCAGCTGCTCAGTGCTTATGTTTGCGGTGATATAACTTCCACCAATGACATACCATGGAAGCCTCCTCCCTGCCAAAAAATAGTCTTCACTATTTTTTTGCTCACCCCTACCAGATAAGAACCCAACCGTTGACAGAATTATAATAAATGTTATAAAAATAAAATAGTCTAAAGAATTTAGCAACATCGCTAAACCGCTCCCTTAAAGTGAGCATCTAAAAAGATTATCTCTAGATGCAGGGTTAATTCGTAAATGGATTGTGGTTAAGAGATTTTGTTATCTGGCTTATTACGTTTTCAGTGCTTTTTACAATTTTCTCCATACAGCCTTTTTCAAAAAAAGCTACGTTTACCTGATAACAATCTGGAAGATCATAAGCATCTTCTGAAGGGAAGTAACTGAAATAGCCATTAACGATATTCATTACGCCAATAGCCATCCCGGGGAAACGTTTTCTCATCAATATTTGAAAAGCACTGTAAGCTTCACCATTGAGGGCGACCAAGGCAGAATTACCCAATATCCACACAGGAAAACGGATGACGCGGCTAGTTTTGTCTCCCAGCTCTTGTCTAAGCAGACGGCGTCGCTGAAGCCTTTCAATCATGAAACCTCTTTGCTCCTGGTCTATCTGAGCGTCAATTTCTTTCAGGGAAGGTAAATCTCGGTAATTGAGCTCAACAGCGACCATTTCAATCGCAAGTTGAACGCTCGCTGGTTTTAATTTAAGACTCCAATGCCCCAATGGTGCTCCAGACTGCTCAACTCGATCGTGCTCAAGCTGCATCTCAGCTGGTAGCATACTGGTAAGCGTTTCTAAAACGGCATAGCCAATTTCCTGACCATTTTTATCAGCGTCATTAGGATTCGATGAATAGCTTATTCTAGGTGTTAACTCTCCTGATGCACCGTGCATAAAGACACAGACTGCGTTGACATGTTCCGCCTCGATGACTTCTCTCATCCGGCCTACATAATCTGGTGATATCTGGGTATTACCTCCGCCAAGTGATACCGGATGACAGGCATAATTTATCAAGACGGCCCGAATATTACCGCAGCTATCAACAACTCTACCAACTAACAATGTGTCATCTACGGCCTGATCAGGGTTTAAACCAACAATAGTGGTTAGCTTAGATTCAATCAATATCGGCTGATCTCTATTTACCGCTAACCTACAGGTTCCGTAACTCCAAGATAGGCAGGAGTGACATGCGTTTAGCCGCGCCTGTGCGACAGCTTCGACTATGCCCGAAATAATTTTTTCTCTAAATTTAGGTATTAGATGCCCACCAGGCTGATCTATATTAATCAAATTAGTCATCGGGACACTATGACTGTGTGACAAATGTAACAATAGCTGGCTCTCGTCTAGCCCGCTGCGACTAAGAATCTCGGAACGTATTTCCCACTCCTCTTGATTACTCTTCCAAAATGACAGATCCGCTGAAATGAGAAATTGGTTAAGTCCTGTCTCGGAGTTACTAAACATGATACTGGTTGCATAGAGAGGTCTATGTACACCGCTAGCGACATCATGAATTGAGGATCCCCAGCTACGTGAGAATATCCCTACCGGCGGGGTTATATCTACCCGGCCCACACCTATGTCCCCGGCAAACTCAGGGTGACTGATAGGGCTGCTACTCGGTTCCTCATTACTGTAAATTGAATCGGCGTTAAACATGTCACCAGTCTCCTACAGAGCCATCACCATAAAATACTCTCTGCAAAACTTCTTGCTTAAATGGGTGTTTAGCGACTTCCGCTTCATTGATCTCAACACCCAAACCGGGTTTATCACTTGGTCGGACGGTACGAGTCTTTTCATCTGTTATGTACCCAGCAGTCACCACATCTTGGCGCCAGGGAACATCAGAATCTACCATTTCACAAATCGCATAATCGGATGTGGCGAAGCCAAACTCAATCGATGCAGATGTGCTAACTGGTCCCTGAGGATTATGCGGCGCTACAGCAACACGATGTGCCTCTGCTATGGCGGCAATTTTGCGCGCAGCAGACAGGCCGCCACAATGAGTAATATCAGGCTGGATTACGTCACATGCGCCAATAGCCAATAAGTCCTTAAATTGAACCAAATGGGTTAAACGCTCACCAGTAGCAATTGGTGTTTTAACAGCAGCCCTGATAATCGCCATATCCTTGGGCGTTTCTATCCAGCAAGGCTCCTCAAGAAAATATAAATCGTAGGGATCAAGAGCTTCTGCAAAACAGCGGCCCATTGTCGGTGACTGTCTCGCATGACAGTCAACCATGATGTCAACATCAGGGCCAACAGCCAAGCGCATTGCCTCTACGGCGGAGGCGGCAGCATTTACCGCCTTATTCCCTTCAAGTGCCATGGTCGGCGGGACAGCCATCGATTTGAAGGCGGAAAAACCACGGTCGACCGCCTCCTCAGCCAGTTCCGCAAAACGATGGGCATTATCCATTGGCGTTTCATAGAAATCTTCCATCTTTCCGCCGCCGAGATGACAATATAGCCGAACATGATCTCGCACGGGGCCACCCCACAATCGGTGGCAGGGAACACCATGTATCTTGCCTAAAATATCCCAAAGTGCGAGATCTATACCTGATATCGCTGTTGCCCTGACAATCCCCGAACCGTGCCAGAAGTGCTGCCGAAACATCGACTGCCACAGATGCTCAATCCGAACTGGGTCTTCGCCGATTAAAAGTGATGCCATGTCCTCTACCGCACCGACAACTGAGCGTGTATGCCACTCGAGCGTCGCCTCTCCCCACCCAATTAATCCTGGCTGGTCGGTTTCAATTTTTACGAATATCCAGTTGCGCATTCTTGCATTGCAAACAATGGTCTTTACTTTAGTTATCTTCATAAAATGCGCCCGCCGATCCTTAATGTCATAAGATTTTTGTTATTTATATAAAAAGAGGCATTGCAATATAGCAACACCCCTCTTCATGTTCCTAAGATAATTTCAGAAGTTAACTAAAAGCTTTTACTAATTTTTAATCCAAATGTTCTAGGACGGCCGGTAGAAACAAAACGCTGACTAGAATCTCCGTTAGAGTAAACGCCAGGTCCTCCTGGTAAGGAAGTAACGCCTAAATGTGTAATTTCATCAGTCAAGTTATCAATAAATGCCGTGAAATCCCAATCTTCATAACTAGCACCTAAGCGAAGATTCAATAAGTCATAAGCTTCTAAATTAAATGCATCGCTTGGTCCCGCGGCAACATCACTGAAACTACGCTCATCAGAATGCACATAGTCAACTCGAATGTATGAGTCATTCCCTGCGATCGCCGTAAGATCATACTGGACACCTATTGAGACAGCAAAATCAGGAATATTTTTTAATGGATCACCTGGTTGCGCTCCCGGAACTCCGGCATTACCCTTAGTTAACTCATGATCATTTGACTCCGCAACCAATCCAACTTGCCACTTATCACCCACTATCGCGGTCAGCTCGACTTCTACTCCTCGTATTTCAGCTGCGCCTACATTAGCCACAATTGACGCACCGCATGTATCATCGAACGCAGATAGAGAGGTAGAAACCTGCAGATCTTCCCAATCAATTTGGAACACACTTGCGTTGAGCTGAATTCGATTATCAGCAAATTGCGTTTTTGCCCCTAATTCATAATTCCATACCGAATCAGACTCAAACGCTCCCGCATCAGTTATCCCTAATTGATTAAGTGCATTTTGGCAACCTGTTGTACTGAGATTTCCAGCAGGGTTGGCTCCACCAATTCTGAACCCCTCGGCCGCACTTGCATAAATCATCACATCATCAGATTGATTCCAGGTCAAAGCCATGCGAGTCGTTGTTTGATCTTCATCGATTTTCTGCGATGCCAGTGTGTAACCATCAGGCGTGCTAGCTCCAGCAAAAACATTACCAAAATCACGTCGAGTTGAACTCAGATCCTGTTTGGAGTTTCTCGCGCCAACGCTGAATACAATACTATCCGTCAAGGAAAGGCTCAGATCAACAAAAAGAGAATTGTTTTCATAGTCAGAATCGTATTCACCCGCCCAAACCCAGCGTGTCCCGCTCGGCGGCAGCAAGTCATTCGCGCCCCCGCTTGCCATCCAACTCGGGCTCACCGGAACTGCGCCAGTAGCCAACCGATCTTCTTTTTGGTAAAAATATCCCACTGACCAGTTCAGTCCAGATAGCATATCCGCAGATCCATCTAAACGAATCTCCTGACTAAAAACGTCAATATCCGCTTTGAAGTTTACTGGCGCGGTACCTGGAACCTGGGTGTTGTCATCACCACCAAGCGAACCATGAACAATCGCCGAGAAATCGGTTGCATTCGTGAATGTTCGATTTAATTTACCTGTCACTGAATGTAGCTCTGCAAAACCTAAGTCATAACGGAGCTCTAACTGACTTATCGCATACTCCGTCGAAGATGGCTGTAGTATAAATAGCTCAGTTGTTCTTTCATTCATGCTGCTTGACAAGGATGGCTCATAATTACCCAATGAGCCCTCATCCTTAGATTGAAAAAAGACTGAAAGCGTAGCATCAAATTTTTCGCTGGGAGTGTACTTTGCAGCGAACTGGCCACCCACAGTTTCGACATCATTAATATTTTCAATAACATTTGGAGAGGACTCCCCCACGTTGTAAATCACCACATCATTGCCATTAATTGGCCCGCTGGCGCCGCTACCAAGAGCACTACCGCCTCTCTGAGCACTGGGGTTACCAGTTACCATCCGAGCATCTATAAAGCCAGAGTCCGTGAAGGAGTAGGCAGACATACGGACTGCAAGAATATCTTCAATTAATGGAATATTCACCACTCCACTCAATTCAGAATTTTCAGCCCCATCCGTTGTATAACCAAGTCCTGTTGAAATTTTTCCGGTGAAGCCGCCGGCATCGGGCTCATTAGGTATAACCTTTACAGTACCGCCCATCGACGCGGCTCCATACAGAGTACCCTGTGGCCCCTTTAGGACCTCCACTCGCTTGACATCCATCAGTCGAGGGTTAAACGAATATGCGGGCATTTGACCGTAAATAAAGCCAGTAGTAGCAGTCGCTATACTTGTCTCCATATCGAAAAGTCTCGAATTAGCAACACCTCGAACGGTGATGTCAGGCCCTGAGCGCTCACCAACGAAAGCAGTCCCGGAAAAAATCATCCCTGGGACAAAGTTAGAATAGTCCTGAATACCCTCCAAACCTCGAGCAGTCAGTGACTCACCAGATAATGCAGAGACGGATGCCGCCACGTCTTGAAGGCCTTGCTCACGCTTTTGCGCCGTAACTATTATCTCTTCGAGTCCAATTCTGTTCTCAACAGCTTCTTGGGCATATAGGTTACTACTTGCACACACTACGCCGATAGCCGCCGCCAAAACTCGAACCGAAGGCCCTTCTAATTTACTATTTTTCATATCCAATACCCCTAAGGAATTATTATATTTATTTTATAGTGAATCGCACTAATACTTTAACGTTAAATAAATGCTTTAAAAAAACAATAAAAAACTTAACGGAAGAACTTTAACGTTAAATCAAGTTTAAGTCAACGATCACAATAGATAAAAAAATCTGGTGGTAGACCCGCCGGTTTTAAAGATCGTTTTTTATTTGATACACTTTTAATACTTCACAAGACTTAATCAATAACCGACTCGGAGGCAATATTATTTGCCCGACTGAATCGCACCTCAATTACCAGCTTTGTAAACTGTCGCCCTATTAATCCAGCTACCATATCAGGTCACGTAGCAATTCCCTTCACATCGATACTATCCGAAACTCCAGAACTTTTTATCTCACAGCTGATAATTCGATTAGACCGGATCATGCGCAGTAAATCACCCTACTAAGGTCGACGACCTATTAACCCGATT
>Ga0209712_10003825_pt1 | contig 12132 bp, 11 predicted proteins | sample ArcOceMetagenome_FD_187443 | JGI IMG/M metagenome (GOLD analysis project Ga0209712, IMG submission 187443) | Marine eukaryotic phytoplankton communities from Arctic Ocean - Arctic Ocean - Greenland ARC118M Metagenome (SPAdes) (version 2) | ecosystem: Environmental > Aquatic > Marine > Oceanic...
TAACGCCATTATTTATTCCCCATGCGGCTTTCATACCAAGCTCTATCTTCACGAGCTAGTAACGCAATTGACGCTACTGGCCCCCATGTACCGGCCTGATAAGGTTCAGGTGGTTCGTTGCTGTTTTTCCAAGCAGCGAGGATACCATCAACCCACTTCCATGCGGCCTCTACTTCGTCACGACGAACAAATAAGGCTTGATTACCCAACATGACTTCCAATAACAACTTTTCATAAGCATCTGGGATACGTTCATCTTTGAACGTGTCAGAAAAGCTCAAATTCAACTTGGATTTTTGCAGGTCCATTGACCCCCTCCCAGTGAGTCCTGGCACTTTATTCATAACAGTCACTTCAACCCCTTCATCAGGCTGCAACCGAATGGTTAACTTGTTTGGGGGTAATTCAGGGAAACTGTCTTTAAATAAGTTATGGGGCTGGCGTTTAAAGTAGATCACCACTTCACTGGTTTTATTAGGTAAACGTTTACCCGTGCGCAAATAAAATGGCACGCCAGCCCAACGCCAATTGTCCAATTCGACCTTTAATGCAATAAATGTTTCCGACTCGCTGGATGTATTTGCATCAGGTTCATCTAAATACCCTGGCACTTCTTTACCTTTAATAAATCCACCGACATATTGACCACGAACAGTATTCTGACGAACATTGCTAGCATCAATAGGGCGTAACGCTTTAAGTACTTTAAGTTTTTCATCGCGAATGCTATCTGCATCTAGATTGGCAGGTGGCTCCATTGCAACCAGAGTCAGAATTTGTAACAGGTGGTTTTGCACCATGTCACGCATTTGCCCCGCTTCGTCAAAATATCCCCACCGGCCTTCAATACCTACAGACTCGGCAACACTAATTTGCACATGGTCGATGCAATTGTGATCCCAGTTAGTAGCAAATATCGAGTTGGCAAAACGCAAAGAAATCAAGTTCAGAACCGTCTCTTTTCCCAAATAATGATCAATTCGGTAAATTTGACTTTCATCAAAGAACTCTGCGACTTGATCGTTAATCACTTTTGATGATGCTAAGTCATGACCTATTGGCTTTTCTAAGACAACACGCATACTTTTATCGATGATTTTAGCCGCTTTTAATCCAAGACAAATATCACCAAAAATTGAAGGAGGCGTAGCAAAGTAGCAAACCATCATTCGCTTAAGATCGACATGCTCTTTAAAAGCCTTGTAACTATCTGGGTTTTTCATGTCGACTAATACATAGTCTAATTTTTCAGAGAATCGCTTCCAAGTATCTTGGCAAAGCTCTTCTTTAGAAAAGTTTTCAATACTTTCTTTAACCAGCGCCACATATTCTTCTTTAGTGATATCTTGACGAGCCACACCGATCACTTTTGTTTCGGCATGCATCAAATCAGCTTTTTCGAGTTGATATAAAGAAGGTAAAAGTTTGCGTCTGGCCAAATCGCCTTTTGTGCCAAACAACACGAAATCACAAGGTACGAATGAATTTTCCAAAACCATTTTTTCTGCCTACTTATTTTTGATAGATAGTGTTAATTGTCATAACAGATAGTCGTTACAACCCAATCACCAACGTATAACGCAAAACTTAACATCATATGTAGTAAGTTTACAACTTTTACAACCTTTTAGAGGTTAAAATTGTCATAATTAGTGTTTTAGTCCGTTAGATCGAAAGAATTCCTGTTAAAAAATTACAGCTATAGTACTCTAGACAGATAAGCCAAGCTTAATACCCGCACTTGAGTGAAAACATTATAATGAAGTTTTTGATGCGCGCATGAATATTCTAGAAAAAATAACCCAACATAATTCTGTCTTCAGTAAATCTGAGCGAAAGGTTGCAGAAGTTATATTAGCGAATCCACAAACGGCAATTCACAGCAGCATTGCCACGCTAGCAAAAATGTCAGGCGTAAGTGAGCCAACAGTGAATCGCTTTTGCCGCAGATTGGATACCAAAGGTTATCCCGATTTTAAATTACATTTAGCACAAAGTCTTGCTAATGGTACGCCTTATGTAAATCGTCATGTTGAAGAAAATGATGGCCCTGAGGAATACACCCATAAAATCTTTGAATCTACTATGGCCTCTCTCGAAGTAGCACGCCAATCAGTTGACATAGCCGTTATTAACCGTGCGGTAGACTTATTAACTCAAGCCCAAAAAATATCTTTTTTTGGATTAGGTGCTTCAGCCTCAGTTGCCCACGATGCGTTAAACAAATTTTTTCGATTTAACGTACCGGTTATTTATTTTGAAGATATTATCATGCAGCGTATGAGCTGTATGAACTCCGGTGAAGGCGACGTAGTCGTCCTAATTTCTCACACTGGCAGAACAAAAAGTTTGGTAGAAATAGCCCAAATAGCCAGAGGAAATGATGCAACTGTGATGGGTATTACTTCCAAAGATAGCCCACTCGCTAAAGAATGCAGTTTGGTTTTATCTCTGGAAGTTCCAGAAGATACGGATATGTATATGCCTATGGCCTCCCGTATCGCTCAGCTTGTACTCATTGATATTTTAGCGACAGGTTTCACCCTTAGAAGAGGTAATAAATTCAGAGAAAATCTTAAACGTGTGAAAGATACTTTGCGCGGTTCAAGATTTGATAAACGCGGTGATTAGGTAATAACCAGCCTCTTTTTTTTAAAATGGAGCCTACAGGCTCTTTTTTATTAGAATAATTTCACTTTCTGATTAATTTACACTACTATTTTTGTAATAAAATTACAGTTTTGTTAATTTATAACTATCTAATTTTCAATAACACTATAATCAGAACCATAGATTTATAGAAGCTTTGCTTAATTTATTGAACTCCGCCCATTCTGAGCAGCATGAATTGCGAAGATGGGCAACATATGCGCCATAACAACAGAGCACCCAAATTATGTTAAGACGAACAAAAATACTTGCTACCTTAGGTCCATCTACAGATACAGTGGAACAAATTGAAGCGATTATTAATGCTGGAACCAATGTAGTTCGAATGAACTTTTCTCATGGAACGGCCGAAGATCATATTAACCGAGCAATAAAAGTTCGTACAGCAGCTAAAAAATTAGGCAAATACGTTGCCATTTTAGGTGACTTGCAAGGGCCAAAAATTCGTGTTGCTAAGTTTGTTGATGGGTCGATTATTTTAAAGATTGGTGACCACTTCGTTCTAGATGCAGATATGGGCCGTGATGATGGTCACCAGCAAGCAGTGGGCATTGATTATAAAGCCTTACCTCAAGACGTAATCAATGGGGATTTATTGTTACTTGATGATGGACGTATTCAACTCAAGGTTATTAATGTTGAAGGTAATAAAGTACATACCGAAGTCACAGTTGCCGGTAAATTATCGAATAATAAAGGCATTAATCGTCAAGGCGGAGGTTTATCTGCTGAAGCACTCACCGCTAAAGATAAAGAAGATATTGTGACCGCAGCAAAAATTGGTGTGGATTATCTGGCGGTATCTTTTCCTCGTTCTGGCGATGATTTGCGTTATGCCCGCCAACTCGCTGAAAAGGCCGGTTGTTATGCGATGATATGCGCAAAAGTAGAACGTGCAGAAACGGTTGCCTCTGACGAAGCCATTGACGACATTATCGAAGCATCTGACGCAGTGATGGTGGCTCGTGGCGACTTAGGTGTTGAAATTGGTGATGCCGAATTAGTCGGTGTGCAGAAGAAGCTTATCGCTCGCTCAAGGCAGCTTAATAAAGTTGTGATCACCGCCACACAAATGATGGAGTCGATGATAACAAGCCCGATGCCTACTCGTGCAGAAGTGATGGACGTAGCGAATGCAGTATTAGATGGCACTGACGCCGTCATGTTATCAGCCGAAACAGCCGCAGGTGAGTACCCAGTAGAAACGGTACAAGCTATGGCACGTGTTTGCGTTGGCGCAGAGACGCATCCCAGCGTCACTATTTCAAAGCATAGAATGGATGAATCTTTTAGCTCTGTAAGTGAAACAGTTGCCCTAAGCGCTGTGTATTCAGCTAACCACTTAAGCACTATCAAAGCAATTGTCTCCTTAACCGAAAGTGGTAGCACACCTTTGTTGATGTCACGCATAACAACATCGCTTCCCATTTATGCAATGTCTAGACACGAAAGTACACTTAATAAAATGGCATTGTACCGTGGTGTTATGCCCGTGTTTTTTGATTCAAGAGGCAGTGACCCTGGCCAACTTAAAAATGATGTAGTGGCCATTTTACTTGAAAAAGGCATTTTGGAGCCAGGCGACCAATTCGTTATGACCTACGGCGATGTAATGGAAACAGTCGGTGGTACCAATGCTTGCAAGATTGTTACAGCCTAGTAAAAACATATGACTAGAACAATCTAGTGACTGTTCCGGATATAAAACGAGTCCCTGAGGCTCGTTTTTTTTGTGCCATTAATTAATAATTTTCGCTATTTATCAATAAAAAATATAGTTAGCCATTACCCAAATAAATTAAAATTATCGATGATCCCCATTACACTAAACACACTTAAAGTAATAGGAGTGCGTAATGAGTACAAATAAAGAATTCGATATTATTATATATGGTGCAACGGGTTTTACAGGCCGTTTGGTTGCAGAGTATTTGGTGACACAGTACGCTGGCGATAGTTCAGTAAAATGGGCAATGGCCGGAAGAAGTGCTGAAAAACTCGCTCAAGTGCGAGATGAAATTGGTGCACCTGTAGATACGCCTTTAGTTGTCGCTGACTCTGAAGACTTAAACTCAATCCAAGCAATGCTCGACAGCACAAAACTTGTGTTAACGACTGTGGGTCCCTATCAATTGTACGGCTCTGATTTGGTGGCAATGTGCGCTAAGTCTGGAGTAGATTACGTAGATTTATGTGGTGAGCCGGTATGGATGAGTGAAATGATCCCTGCCCATGAAGCAGCAGCGAAAGCCAGTGGCGCACGTATTGTGTTCTCTTGTGGTTTCGACTCTATACCATCCGACTTGGGTGTGTATCACTTGCAACAACTAGCCAAAGAAAAATTTGGTCATCCTATGCCAACAGTAAGATGCCGAGTTAGAAAGATGAAAGGGACCTTTTCGGGCGGCACAGCAGCAAGCTTTAAAGCAACTCTAGTAGCAGCCAAAAAAGACCCTGCAAAGATGCAGGCCCTACTCAACCCATTTTCTCTCACTCCCGGATTTGTAGGCGCCAAGCAACCTTATGGCAATAAACCTTATTACGAGGAAGACTTAGGCTCTTGGGTGACACCTTTTGTGATGGCAGCTATTAATACACGTAACGTGCAGCGCTCTAACTTTTTGTTAAACAGCGAATATGGAGACGATTTTGTATATGACGAAATGTTTATGACAGGACCAGGCGAAAAAGGCGAAACTATTGCCAACGCAATGGCGAATGACAAAAGCATGGGCGGTGACGGTGGACCCAAACCTGGTGAAGGCCCCAGTAAAGAAGAGCGGGAAGCCGGTTTGTACGACATGGTATATGTGGGCTCTGACGAAACAGGCAATGTCATTAAGGTAGCCGTAACAGGCGACAGAGATCCCGGATATGGCTCTACATCAAAAATCATAGCCGAAGCCGCTATTTGTTTAGTAAAAGACGCAAGAGAAACTAAAGGGGGTATTTGGACTTCAGCTCCTGCGATGGGCGACAAGTTGATTAAACGTCTGGTGGCAAATGCGGGCTTAACCTTTACGCAAGAATAGGCTGTAGCAAGTGGGCTAGGCATGATTTGTCAGCCCACATCTACCTATTGATGGATGAGTTGAAATATAATTTTAACGACTGGTTTGTGACAATTGCAGACATTCACCATTGGCTTTGTGACAGCCTCAAATAGCAGTTTGCCGACGAAGTTTTAATTCACCGATTATCATTTTAAAAGGCAGAACTCCCTATTAAATTAGGTTTATTGACGGTCGACACTGGGGGCGATAGCGGACATTCAACCGATATAATAAAATGAGCTCCCTAAACTAAAATTTTCTCAAATAAGTTAGATGTCTTTTATAGTCATAATATTCCCCTATATTACAGCTATGGCTAATGGCACGTTTTTTAGAGCGATACTCCTTGCTTTCGTCTTTTAGTCTGAAGTATCACTCAATCTATTTTTATCACTAAAGAAGTCCTATCGAATATCTTTAGCCTTTTAGTCACAAAACCTTCATAAGTTGCTAGGTAAGCTTCTTGCTAATAAGGTTATCGATTGCCACCTTACCTGAGCCTGAAAGTGCCAGTGAAATACTAGCGGCAAGTAAGGCTAAAGCAAATTCGTAGCCGTTATTAGACATGAACAGACCGTTCTCAAAGTGCACAGAGAAAATGGCCACTACCATGGTAGCGGCAAGTGCAATTGCTGCTGGTCGTGTTAGCAATCCTAACAGTAAAAATAAGCCACCAAAGAACTCAGCACTGCCCGCTAATAAGGCCATCAAAAACCCAGGTGCTAAACCAATTGATTCCATCCATTGTCCGGTTCCTTCAATACCATATCCACCAAATGAGCCAAATAGTTTTTGCGCGCCATGTGCTGTAAAAATAATACCAATGGGTATACGTAATGCTAATGCGCCAAAACCTGCGTTTGAATGTGTTGCTTTTTTAAGTCGTGCTTTCATGTTGTTCTCCTGACTAATCAATTGAAAAGTGGTGTGACTAAACGACTTATCGTTAACGTGTAAATTCATTTATTGTTTGTTGCGCCTGGGCTAAGCGTTCGTCGCTACCAAGCATATTCAGACCCTCAGCATAGATAAAAGTAATATCTTCCATGCCCATGAAGCTAAATACATCTTTTAAATACTGCGTTTGTGAATCTTTTTGAGTACCTGCATAAATGCCACCGCGACTGGCAACCACAATCACCGTTTTGTCTTTTAATAGCCCTGCAGGACCGTTTTCAGTGTACTGAAATGTAATGCCGGCTCTTGCCACTCTATCGACCCATGCTTTGAAGGTAGACGGTACCCCAAAATTGTACATTGGCATCGCCACTACAATGGTGTCGCTATTTTTTAGCTCTTCAATCAAGTCGTCTGAAATAGTAGCCAAGTCAGTCTGCTCTTGACTACGCTGTGCAATGTCTGTCATCCATGCGCCCATTTCGGCTTGCGTTAAATGAGGCAAGTTGTCTTTTGCTAAGTCCCGTCTAACTATAGTCACATTGCCCTTGGCATTAAGCTGTTTCACAAGAGATTGTGAAAGCGTATTTGAATGACTTTGCTCGCCGTTTAATGAAGATTTAATCAATAATATGCTGTTCATTGCTGCTCCTAAGTTATGTATATTATGTCTGTACCAAAACCATGGCGTCATTATTCAGTAGGAATGACCAAAAGAAAATTGGTAAAATACGCACGTATCGTTCTATTAAAACGAATGATTACAGAGCCTCCCTTTATATGGGCTAAATCGCTAATAATCATTCTGTTTAGTAGAATGGTTTGTTGCTTTTATACTAATATTCTTATCATAGCTAGAATGATACTGTTGTAAGCAGACAAAGTTTTTACACGATTAGAGGACACATCATGGCAACAGTATTGAATGCAACAACACATGACTTAGGCGGTTTACACGTAAAAAGAGTGTTACCTCATCAAGATAAAAAGATGGTCGGACCCTTTATTTTCTTTGACCAAATGGGTCCGAATGATTTCCCTTCGGGACAAGGCATAAATGTGCGACCACACCCACATATTGGCCTTAGCACGCTCACCTATTTGTTTGAGGGCAGTATTTTGCACAGAGACTCCTTAGGCACTAATGTTGAAATACATCCCGGTGATGTGAATTGGATGACAGCGGGCAAAGGCATAACCCACTCAGAGCGAGAAACCCTTGAAGTGAGAGCTAATAAGCACACTATTAACGGATTGCAGTGCTGGATTGCGTTACCCGAACATATGGCTGAGCTAGAGCCATCTTTTACTCATGTTAAAAAACACCAACTACCACACCTTATACACGAAGGTATAATGATGCGGCTAATTGTGGGCGAGGCCTACGGTATGAGTTCCCCTGTTAAAACTTATTCACCTATGTTTTATATTGATATAGTGGCAAGTGAAGGCAGCAAAATTGACAGACCCCATGCAACACAAGAAACCGCAATATTTCCGATTAGCGGTAAAGTAGACATAAACGGAATGACCTTCGGCGAGGGTGAATTTGTCTTGCTCGATGACACCGACGCCGAAATAACCGTTCTGGAGTGCGGACGCTTTATTATGTTGGGCGGTGAAAAATTCACTCGTACACCACATTTACACTGGAACTTTGTATCGTTTAGGAAAGAGCGAATTGAGCAAGCCAAAAACGACTGGGAAAATGGTCGGTTTCCTAATGTGCCCGGTGACGACAAAGAGTTTATTCCGCTTAAGCATAAAATTACCGTGCCTAAATAATGGGTTAAAGAAGGAATAAACAATGCTAAGAATATCATTAGAGCAGTGGCGTATGTTTCATGCCGTGGTTGAATTTGGCGGTTTTAATCAAGCATCGCAAGGGGTATTCAAAAGCCAGTCGAGTATTCACAACGCAGTAAGCAAAATAGAAGATTCTTTAGGAGTTAAGCTATTTTCAATCGAAGGTAGAAAAACTGTTTTGACCAAAGAAGGCGAAATGATACTAAGACGCTCACACTATTTATTAGATGAAGCGAAAAAGGTAGAAGCCATTGGCATGAAACTCAGTCAAGGCGTAGAAACACATTTGAAAATTGCAGTTGACGAAATATTTCCTCGTAAATTGTTGTACGAAACACTTGAAAAGGTATCAGCCCAATTTCCATTAGTCCAAATTGGGCTACTTGAATCAATATTAAGTGGTGGGACCCAAATGATTGAGCACGGTGATGTGCAGATAGCAATATCACCTAACTCTCTTGGTGCTGGCGCAAGCGAAAGCTTGTGTCATATTAAATTTGTGGCGGTTGCAAGCCCGAACCATCCACTACATGGTTTTGACAGAACATTAACCTTAGAAGATTTAAAAAGCTGTAGACAGATAGTAGTAAGAGATTCCTCTCAGGACACGAATAAAAACAGAGCCAGTGATGGTTGGCTTGAAGCAAATCAGCGCTGGACTGTTAGTCATATGCAAAGCTCGATTGATATGATCACAAAAGGCTTTGGATTTGCGTGGTTGCCGCTAAGTTTAATTGAAGAGTATCTTAATAATGGCTCACTAAAGCCTTTGAACCTTGACCGTAATAGTGAACGCTCAGCTCAACTATATTTAACATTTAAGGATAGTGACCGGCTAGGTCCGGTCGCGCATTTTTTTCTAAGCGAACTAAGGTCACTTTGTATCAAATTACCCAACAAATAGTAGGACAAGATCATTCTTTAAACTAGAACGAAAGGCGCTATTTTTACTAATTTTAATTTTCTAAAACAAACGTTAACATTAGCTCCATCAAATCAATCGGAGACATTAACAAATGAAATATATCAGAAAATCAGAAGATAGAGGCGTAGCTAATTTTGGTTGGCTACAAAGTAAACATAGCTTTTCATTTGGTCAATATCACGACCCTAAACATATGGGCGTATCGGTATTACGCGTTATTAACGACGACATAGTTATGCCTGGACAAGGCTTTGGTGAGCACGGTCATCGTGATATGGAAATAATATCTTATGTTATTGAAGGCGCATTAAAACACGATGATAATACGGGTAATAGTTACGTAGTGCCTGCAGGCGATGTTCAACGCATGAGCGCTGGCGGCGGTGTGACTCATTCAGAATTTAACGCGTCAAGCACAGACAAAGTAAAGTTCTTACAAATTTGGATCCAGCCCAATGTTAGAGGCATTGAGCCAAACTATGAGCAAAAAACATTGCCACAAAATGGCGCGTTAACTACTTTAGTAGCGCCAAATGGCGAAAACGGTGCGTTGGCAATCAATCAAGATGCGAGAATTTCGCGCTTAGTTTTAAAAGAAGGCGAAAGCATTAACTTGAATACTGAAAAGCGTATTGGATATCTTCACATTGTGAAAGGTAACATTACCGTAAACGAGCAAACATTTGGCGAGGGCGATGCGTTTGCTGTTGAGCCGAAGACCGAGTCAAACATAAAAGCCAACACATCACTTGAAGCGCTATGGTTTGATTTACCGACAGTGTAACGGTCAACTACGTAATACGCGCAGATAAGCATGGAAATATCAGCAGTATTCCTCATCGCATTCGTAGTATTGCTAATAAGTATATCTAAATCTGCTTTTGCGGGGGCACTCGGCGTTTTTGCGGTGCCCCTACTCATGCTAAAATTTAGCGCTGTTGAAGCAATAGCATTAATGCTGCCGCTACTTATCATTGCTGATGTAATGAGTGTCCGCAGCTTTTGGAAAAAGTGGGATGCGCAGATACTGCGCTCGCTTATACCCGGTGCAATAATCGGCATCGTCATTGCTAATGTCATGCTTGATTTTGTTAACCCCGACCATTTACGCGTTATTATAGCCATCATTTGTATTGTGTTTGCCATTAAAAGTATCTGCTTTAAAAAAGTAAAACTGACCTTTTTAAAAAGCAGATTAGGCGCTTATGTTATGTCTGCAAGTTCAGGTATAAGTAGCACTATGGTGCACGCTGGGGGCCCACCCCTTATTTTATATTTTTCAGCCATAGGTTTGTCACAAACAAAATTTGTAGCAACCGCAGCCGCTTTTTTTGCCATTATGAATATTGGTAAGTTCATTGGCGCTATCAGTCTAGGTTTGTTAAATAGTGATGTAGCGTTTACGGCACTTGCGTTTGTGCCATTTGCATTTATTGGCAACGGGATTGGCGTGAAAATAACCCAAAGGATCAACAAAGCAGTATTTCTAAATATTATGAATTACTTACTACTTATACTCGGAATATGGTTACTGCTGACATAGCGTCATATTCAGAGTCGTCAATATAGGTCCTCAACATACAAAATTAACGCAATACCAAACAGGTTCACAATTTGAGTGCACCTTTTTACTACTGACTTCGTTTCTATCATGCATAATTTGTATACTAATTATGCATGATGCTGTGATGAGTAGACTACTTTCTTTATTGCTTTTGTTTACGGTGTGCACGTTAATTAACGGATGCACAACTGCACGGTTTATGGTGCAACAAAACCCAACAATAAACATTGCGCAAGCTACTGGCATGGCAACGTTGCCAACCCTGTACTCATTAACCACAGATGAGCTTAGTCACTATTGTTTATCCTTGGTAGACGATATCATTGTCATAGACCCTCGCTTAATGCCTGCGGTGTTAGGCGAAATTGGCTTACCAATAGTGACTCGTAGGGACAATACAAAAACAGGACTTGATTTATTTGCCCCCCTTGAAGGTGTGTATGAAGACGCTAGCATCAATTTGCACAACATACAGTTGGTTGATGGATTGTTTTTTGAAGTTATTCTCAATATCAATACCTTCAATACCGATATTATTAATACACCGATCGAAAGCAAACGTCCTACGATTAATATTGGCAGCAATCAGTACACGATAAAACATTCTCCCGGCGCGGCTTTTCTTTCGTTAATAGAACATGCAGATATTGATGATTTTAACTGGCTAGGATTTGTGTCGGCACAGGAGGCTGAAAAACGACGTGGTGTCTTCGCTGTGGGTGGTATTTCACAAACAAAAATACCAAATATCATGATCCACGGCTTAAATTCTGACCCTTTAATTTGGCGTCACCTCACCATGGCTATTCTTAACGAGCCATCGCTAATCGAAAAACACCAAGTTTGGCATGTTTATTATCCATCGGGCCCACCGCACTTTTACAATGCTGCTCGAACACGGGCTAATTTACTCAGTGTAGTAGAGGCCTTAGGTAACCCTGAACTTACAAAAGAAGCCGTTATCGTTTGACATAGTATGGGTGGGGTGATTGCAAAACTGTTAGCTACGAAAGCCGACTTTGAATTATGGGACGCCGCGTTTACAAAGAGACCAAGTGAAGTAATCAACCCTGAAAACATTCCATTGAAGAATATTTTCATGTTTGAGCCTGTCTTTGAAAATAATACGGTGTTTTTCTTAGATACGCCGTTTAAAGGCTCTGAAGTTGCTAATTCCGCCATTGGGTATATTGGTGCTTTTTTGGTCTCATTACCGA
>Ga0209712_10003827_pt1 | contig 12130 bp, 7 predicted proteins | sample ArcOceMetagenome_FD_187443 | JGI IMG/M metagenome (GOLD analysis project Ga0209712, IMG submission 187443) | Marine eukaryotic phytoplankton communities from Arctic Ocean - Arctic Ocean - Greenland ARC118M Metagenome (SPAdes) (version 2) | ecosystem: Environmental > Aquatic > Marine > Oceanic...
GCTATACATAATCTTTTGAACAACGAATTAGCATGAATTGCATTTATAAAAATAAATAAAGTGTAAAATACTTTAGTTTATTATACCATTTTTGTCAATTTGAGTTTGATCCTGGCTCGAAATAAACGCTTACTAAAGACATAACACATGCAAGTTAATTATTAAAAGTAAACGTACGGGTGCTGAATATATAAGTATTTATCGATTATTTTGTTTAGCTTATAAAAAATTAAGTTGTTGGTGAGGTAATAGCTCTACCAAGCTTATAATTTTTAGCTGGTTTGCAAGAATGTACAGCCACAATAGAACTGAAAAAGGTCTAAACCTTTATAGGGCAGCAGTGGGGAATATTGGGCACTGAGTAATAGCTCGACCCAGTTATTTAGTTCAAAAGATTTGAAGGCAATTGTTGTAAATTTTGGTTGATAAATCAAATTATGATATATTTTATCAAAGAGCCTCGACAAACTCTGTGCCAGCAGTCGCGGTAATACAGGGGAGGCTAGTGTTATTTTTATTTATTTGGTGTAAAGTATGGGTAGCCGGTTTATTGTGTTAAATATTAAAATTAAAAGCTTTTTAATAATATTTATAAGTTTAAAATCTTAAACCAATTACAACTTAAAATAGTGTTTAATTGAAGTTATTAGAATTCTAAGTGTAGGCTTAATACCCCATAACATTTAGCGGAATATTCTAAGTGAAAACGAATTTCTAAGTTAAACTGACGGTGAGCTATGTAAGTGTGGGAAGTAAACAGGATTAGATACCCTAGTAATCCACACTGTAAACGATGAATATTAAATTTTAGATCTTTATTTATTTAGAATTAAAGCTAACGCGTTAAATATTCTACCTGAGGATTACGGCCGCAAGGTTAAAACTCAAAGGAATTGACGGAAACTTGAACACGTGGTGGAACATGTAATTTAATTAGATAATACGCAATAATCTTACCTACTTTTGCAAAATAGCTTTTTAAGAAATGTTTGTATATTTAATATATAAAATCAGCAAAAAATAATAAATAAACTTTTTTTAATTATATGCCTCAAATTTTTAAATTAGTTCAGAAGTATTAAATAAGTTAAGTAACTATTAAACTTTATTTGTTGATTTATATAAAAAGTGACAGGTGTTGCATGGCTGTCGGCAGTTAGTGTTGTGAAATGTTAGTTTAATTACAAATAACTAACGAAAACCTTGTTTTTGAATACAATGTAATTCTTAATTAAGAATTGCTGTACGTAAAAAAGAAGTATTGAAAAAATACTGTAATTAGGAATACGCCAAGTCGTCATGATCTTCATAAGTAGGGCTATATACGTGTTACAATGGAAATTACAACTGAGTTTGCTTTTAATTAATAAGTTAATTAAGGCCAATCTTAAAAAGTCTCCTTAATTCGGATCGTTGTTTGCAAAAAACAACGTAAAGTAGGAATCACGAGTAATCGCAAATCAATATGTTGCGGTGAATTAGTACCCAAGTTTTGTACAAACCGCCCGTCACATCCAAAAATTTAACTTTAATCGAAGGTATTTTATTTTTGATTATTTATTAAGCATATTAATTGAAATATTACCTATATTAAAGGTTTAAATTTGGATGAAGTCGTAACAAGGTAACTGTAGGTGAACCTGTAGTTGGAGAATTTGAATATTAAAAATATATATTTTCGTTGCTTATTACACTAAATAATTATTTTCTACAAGTTTTTGTTGGGTTTTCTTTCGTTAAAAACTTAGTATAAAATGTTAGAACTGACAAGCAAATAAAGCGGGTGTAGTTTAATTGGTAAAACTTTAGTCTTCCAAACTAGTGTTGTGGGTTCAAGTCCCACTACCCGTAATTTTTAGTCTAAAATTGCAATCTAATTACACTATTCCAATGGCGGAATTGGTAAACGCGTCAAATTTAGGTTTTGAAGTTGTATGGGTTCAAGTCCCATTTGGAATATTCTTATAGATTATAGTATAGAACACATAGCTCAGTAGGTAGAGCATTGGATTTTTAATCCATTGGCCTTGGGTTCGAGCCCCAATGTGTTTATTTTTTAAATTGTATTCTTGGTAGCTCAATTGGTAGAGCGTATAACTGTTAATTATAAAGTTATGGGTTCGATTCCCATTCAAGAAGTTAATTTGGTTTTAAATATAAGGCTAAGTAACATAATTGGTTAGTGTACTAAATTGCAAATTTGGGTATGATGGTTCGATTCCATTCTTAGCTTAAAAGGGAAGTTAGCTCAATTGGTAGAGCGTATTGTTTACACCAATAAAGTTATTGGTTCAAGTCCAATACTTCTTAGTTAGTTTGAATATTCATTATTGGGGATATAGTTTAAATGGTAGAACATGTGCTTTGCATGTATAAAGTATGGGTTCAAGTCCCATTATCTCCATTACCAATTTTTTAGAGCCCTTTTCGTCTAACGGTTAGGACTATATTTTTTCATAGTATAAATATGGGTTCGATTCCCATAAAGGGTAGTAAATTAATTTTTATTTTGAAAACGTTATTAATGCTAAATAGTGTAATGGTAGCACAATAGACTCATTTTCTATCGGTATAGGTTCAATTCCTTTTTTAGCAATCAATATTTTTACATTTACTACCTATTCTTATACGAACAGGTTATTAATTTGTTGTTTTACTTGAATATTTAGTATTAATGGGGTGTAGCCAAGTGGTAAGGCTGCGGCTTTTGATGCCGTGATTCTGAAGTTCGAATCTTCATACCCCAAAAATAAAAACCTTATTTTCATAATCTTACAGGTATAATCTAAAATAATAACTCTTAAAGGCTTTTCTTCTTTAGTAGAGTATAAGTTAACTTGGGTAGCTCAGTGGTTAGAGTTTATGATTGAAAATCATATTGTCAGTGGTTCGATTCCACTTCCAAGTAGATTTAGATTTATCGATCAAAAAAGCTTGCTTGGCGGAATGGTAGACGCATTGGATTTAAAATCCACAAATTACAAGTTCGACTCTTGTAGCAAGTAAAAACAATTTAAAGCTTTCTCTTAAATACATCGGTGGTTATAGCTTAATTGGTTAAAGCGTCAGTTTGTGGAGTTGAATATTATGGGTTCAAATCCCATTAATTACCCGTAATTACTAGTAAAGAGAATGGCTGAGTGGTTAAAGGCGTTAGATTGTAAATCTATTGAACTGGTTTCTACGAGGGTTCGAATCCCTCTTCTCTTAAAATTTTATATAGTTTATTAAAAAATTAAAACACATAACGTGATAACTATAAAAAAATTTAATATTTAAATGGTTTTATATAATAAATAAAGATTTAATCGCACGAGCATGTGAATTTTTATTTTAAGTTTTGATTCGTATAAATAATTATAGGTGAAATCGTTTAGTGGTTATAACGTTGCAATCATAATGCAAATATCATGGGTTCGAATCCCATTTTCACTTACGAATCATATTGATTTGCTTTCATATCAAAATATTGTTATAAATTTTTATTTTAGGGCTTATAGCTTAATTGGTTAAAGCTATGCGCTCATAACGTATAAAATTGAGGTTCGAGTCCCCATAGGCCTACTGGATAAAAACACTGGTATAATCGTTTTTTCGTGTTTAATTTTGAAATCTTTTTGAACTCAAAAATGTTATTAAAGAAAAAACAACATATATAATTAGTTTTTTAACTAATAAACGTGTTAAAAACAATGAGCAAACAAATTTAAGAGTATGGTCTATTGTTTTCTTATCAGTAATTAATTTTAAATTTGTAAAATGCTAATTCCTAAAAACGTTAAATATAAAAAAATACACCATAAAAAATGAACAAAAGCTTTAAATTTTTCTTGCTCAATTAAATTAGGTACATTTGCCATAAAGCCTTTAGACTTTATACGTCTTGAATCAAAGCAGATACAATTACTTAATAGAACTATATCAAAAGTTATAGGTAAGTCAAGTAAACTTTGAATATATATTTTTCCGAATAATACCATCACTAAAAAAGCAGAAAAGTCTAGAATGGGTAAAGGGTCTGGGAATATTAGTTGTTGATTTTATCCTTTGTTACCCGGGGATTCTTTATTAGAACTCGAATGTGTTGATCTAAAAACAGCTTTAAAAGTGTTGAGAATTTGCAATAACTTATTAGCTTCAAAGTTCAAACTAGTCAATTTACAAAAACGTAACGTTTAGTTTCGATTAATATTATGTGTTTTTTTGATGGGTTTGCTGAGTGGTTTAAAGCGTTAGTTTGCTAAACTAAAGTCATATTTATATGACCATGGGTTCGAATCCCATACCTGTTAAAAGAGTTATAGGGAGTATAGTTTAATTGGTAGAATGCTAGCCTGTCTCGCTATGTAGTATGGGTTCAAATCCCATTACTCTCGGTAAAAATAAAAAATAATTCTAGTTACTTAATTAAAGTTTTAATACTAAAAGTAGAGCTAAATACATCTGATTATTGGATTAATCTAACTAAATCAATTCCAGTTTAAAGGTTCAAAAATAAAAAAAATTACTATTGGGGGGTAGCTCAATTGGTAGAGTGTGTGTTTTGGGAATACAAAGTTAAGGGTTCAAATCCCTTCTTCCCGAATTTACTGATTAAAAGCATCTTTTTTTCTTAAGCTTAAATTAAGATTTTTATTTGTTATACAAAGTCAATCTTTATTTCATAGTTAGTGTTAATTGTTTTCTTTATTACAGTCGATAAATACTTTACCTTTTGTAACTTGATCACAAAGATATAACAGTAGGTAAAAAAATGTTTTTTTTTATCTTTTTTAGAAGTGGTCTCATTAACTAATGTAGTTCAATAAACATGTTTTTGTTAAAATAATTAAAATATTAAATTTAAATAGTAATAAAATTATTTATAAACTTATCAAGTTAAAATTATTTTTTAATAAAGTTAAAGTTTTAATTGAAACAACTTAATAACTAAAATAAAAAATCAACAGAGATTATATAAGTAGTGGCGAACGAACGTATAAATAAAACAAAGATACTTATAAATAAAAAAACGCAAATCAAGAATCAATTAAAGTTTTAAGAATAACTTACACTTTCAGGTTAAAGTCCTTTTTATTTGATTAACGCTATGCTTAAGTTGCTATTTTTATCATAGGTTTTTTGATATTTAAGTTAATTTTATGATTTTTTGACGAACAACATTTTGTTCTATTAAGTATTTTCAACTTATTTTGATTTAATATTATAATTTTAACTATAGTTTTATATAAAGCTTAATATAACGTATTGCATTTTTATAAGTTTTTTAAAGTAAGTTTAGTAAATAAATTGAATATAGGGATTTAACCATTCTCTAAGTTTAAATATTTGAATATGTTTGATAGCGTAAAGTACCGTAAGGGAAATTTGAAAAAAACCTTATAGGGGTGAAATAATTAAACATTAAAGGTTAATATTTTCAGCTGTAATCAGTGTTCCTTTGGCATAATGAATTAGTAACTTAATTTTAGCGGCGAATAGAGAGAATTAGTCAAAAAGCGATTGTTTGATCTATGTTTTGAAAAAAAAATAGTTTCTAAAATTAAACCCGAAATTAAGCGATCTAAATGTTTGTAAACAGGATTAAAGGTTAAACCAAATACATGTGCAAAATGTTGGGATAACAAACATTTAGGTGTGAAAGTCTAATCAAGCTTAAAAATAGCTGGTTTTCCACGAAATTTATTTAAGTAAAATGGTATTGTTTGCCTATTAAAATGTAAAGCTCTGTTTTTTATTAAGTCTTTATTTTAGTTATTAATGACTTAAAAAAAGATAAACTATGAATTTTTAAATCTTTTCAATACTAAATAAACTTTGAGTAACAAGGTTCAAAGTTAAAAGGGAAACAGCCCAGATTATCGGTTAAAGTTATTAAACATGCTTTACGTAGAAGGAAGGTTTTTATTAAGACTATTAATTAGTTAGCTTAGAAACAGCTATCTTTTAAAGAAAGCGTAATAGTTCGGTAATATAAAATTAAATAAAACCCTTCTAAAGATTAAAGTAAATATAGCATGTACTGAAACCATAAATTTTGTTTTTTATGCACTTGACTCATTCAAGGCTTAACTTTAAAAGCTTGGATTATTTGGTTTACTTTTTGATAAATAGTGCTCGTTGTGCTATATTTAGTTATTTAAATAAGTTTTCCTTAAAAGAAATTAAAAAATAAAATGGTAGTGGAATACTTTGTTTTAAGTAGCATTGAAAGATCATACTATCAAAAGAATAAAGGCTAATATTAGTAATTAAATAATGTTATATCAAATAACATAACCCAAAGTTATAAAATTTATAAGTGAAAGATTAACTTCTTATATAAAATCTGTTCCTAAGCATTAAATTTTTAAATTGTAAGCGAAGGGCTTCTTAACCTTTAAATTCACCTTTCTTTATAAATAAGTTTGTAAACTATTATTTCTAAATAAATATATAAAGTTTAATTTTTTATGCACTTACGTAAAAATTATAAATTAGAAAGTTAAAAAGGTTGGCAGTATTAAAACTGACACAAGTTATTTGGTGTAATACACTAAGGTTTAGAATTAGCAATTTCTAAGGAATTCAGCAAAATTACTTTGTAACTTCGGGAGAAAAAGGGCCCATCTTTTATACAGGTGGGCGTATATTAAATAGTGAAAACAACTGTTTATTAAAAACACAGGACTTTGCAAATTTTTATTATGATGTATAAGGTCTGAAATCTGCCCACTGCTTTTACATAAGGAAAATTATAGTTGTTTTTAACCAAAAGTAAAGTAAACGGCGGTCGTAACCTTGACGATCTTAAGGTAGCGAAATTTATTGGCGGGTAATTTCCGTCCTGCATGAATGATTTAATGATTTTTACGCTGTCTCAGGAATTTGTTCTATGAATTTGGAATTTTTGTGAAAATACAAAAAATTTTAGAGGGACGAAAAGACCCTGTAAACCTTTACTATAGCTTTTGATTGGTATTATTATTTTATTGTGTAGATTAGGTGGTAGTTTATTTACTAAAATTGAAAAACCACCCTTTAATTTTTTAATATCCTTATTTAAGAAAATCATTTTACTTTTCTAAATACAGTCTAAAGTGGTTAGTTTTACTGGGGCGGTAACTTTCTAAAAAATAACGAAAGTGTATTTAAGGTAAATTCAGTTAAGTATCTATTTGACTTTTGAGTGTAATAGCATAAATTTACTTGATTTATTGTTGCTAAATTTTAGTAAGCTTACGAGCTTCTAAAGAATGTAAGTTTATTATAGTGTTCCGATAAAATTGAATGGTAGATTTATCGATAAACGGATTAAAGGTACTTCAGGGATAACAGGCTTATAACCTCGGAAAGTTCAAATTAAGGAGGTTGTTTGGTACCTCGATGTCGGCTTATCATATCCCAGGGCTGTATTAGGTCCTAAAGGTTAGGTTGTTCACCTATTAAAATGTTACATTAGCTGGGTTTAGAACGTTGTAAAACAGTTTGGTCGCTATCTTCTAAAAAATCAAAGTTTAAAATATGCTGTTTTAGTACGAAAGGACCGAACAGCGGTAATCCAGGATGGAATTATTGTAATTATTTTTGCAAGTTGTTTAGTTAAATTACTGGTTTATAATTACTGAAAGCATATAAGTAAGAACAACAATTTTTAACTTTTAAAAGATTTTATTAAATGCATAAAATATATAGGCTGAATTAAATGAGTTTAAATTTGCGTTGTTTGGCAGCTATTAATTTTAAATTTGCCATGCCATTTTCAGTACTAGAATCTTTTTACTTCTAAAAGCACTAAATTATCTTCGTTTTTTTTTTACTTTCGAATAATAATAATTTATAAACGTATTCAAGTATTTTTAATGATGAAATTAAACAAAAATAAAATTTTAATTAATAAAAGCATTTGCAAACAACAAACAATAGGTACAGGTAGTGATAATAAAAACACACTTTTATTTGATATAAGAAGAGAATTTATGAATGATTTTTTAAATATGGATAATTATTTTTGAGATAGTTATACTGATAAGTATAACCGCTATAATGACGAACTTGGGGATCTTCATTTAGATGATCATGGTTATGTTGTTTCAGTAGGTGATGGTATTAGTCAAGTTTTTGGTATAGAAAACGTTATGGCAGGAGAAATGGTTGAATTTACGCGTAGTAAAATTAAAGGTATGGCTTTAAATTTAGGTAGTAAAGGTGTTGGTGTTATTATTTTTGGTCAAGATAGAGAAATATTACAAGGTGATTCGGTTAGTAGATTGTCGAATATAGTAAGTGTTAATGTTGGTCCTTCTTTATTAGGAAGAGTAGTTGATAGTTTAGGTAATCCTATAGATAGTACTAGATCTTTAAACTATGTAGGTAAAAGCACTGTTGAAGTAAAAGCACCAGGTATTATGCCTAGAAAGTCTGTTTCTGAACCTATGCAAACAGGTATTAAAGCAATTGATAGTATGGTTCCTATTGGGCGTGGTCAACGTGAGCTTATTATAGGTGACAGACAAACTGGTAAAACAGCTATAGCTATAGATACAATTATAAACCAAAAAAATATAAATTATGATTTACTTAATACAACCAAACATTTATATTGTATTTATGTTGCTGTTGGTCAAAAAAGATCGACTGTAGCCCAAATGGTTAAAATTTTAAACGAAGAAGGTGCTTTAAGCTACACTTGTGTTGTAGCAGCAACAGCTTCAGATGCCGCGCCTTTACAATTTTTAGCACCATATGCAGGTGCTACTATTGGTGAATGGTTTAGAGATTCTGGATTGCACGCTTTAATTATTTATGACGATTTAAGTAAGCAAGCAGTGGCTTATAGACAAATGAGTCTATTATTACGTAGACCACCAGGAAGAGAAGCTTATCCATCTGATGTTTTTTATTTACATTCTCGTTTATTAGAACGCGCTGCTAAATTAAATGAAAATTATGGTGCTGGATCTTTAACTGCTTGCCCAGTCATTGAAACTCAAGCGGGTGATGTTTCTGCTTATATACCGACAAATGTTATTTCAATTACCGACGGTCAAATATTTTTAGAAGCTCAACTTTTTTATAAAGGAGTTAGACCTGCCGTTAATATAGGTTTATCTGTAAGTCGTGTAGGTTCGGCCGCTCAAGTTGGTTTAATGAAAGCTATTGCAGGATCTTTAAAATTGGAGTTAGCACAATATAGAGAAGTAGAAGCTTTTGCTAGTTTTGCTTCTGATTTAGATGAAGCAACCCAATATAGGTTAAATAGAGGTGCTCGTTTAATTGAGTTGTTAAAACAATCACAATTTCAACCTATACCAGTTGAAGTACAAATAGTATCGATTTATGCTGGTATGAAAGGCTTTTTAGATGGTTTAGATGTTACGAGTGTAGTTAAATTTGACTCAGCTTTACGTAAAGCTGCTTATTTAGACAAAGCTTTATTATCAGATTTAAGTATTAATAAAAATTTTGGAGACTCACTAAATAGTTCTTTAAGTAATTTAATAAACAGTGTATTATCAACTTTTATAAGATAAAATAATTGATTATGTTGGTTAGAGAAGTTTATTTGAGCTTAATTATTTATGCAATATTTAGTCTTTTTGTAGTTTTAATTTTATATGGAGTTTCTTATATGATTTCAATTAAAGCGCCTAATATTCAGAAATTATCGATTTACGAGTGTGGTTTCGAGCCTATAAATAGCCCGCGTACGAAATTTAATATTAAATTTTATTTAGTAGCTTTATTGTTTGTGTTGTTTGATTTAGAGGTTGTTTTTGTGTTTCCTTGAGCTGTTAACTTATATTATTTAGGTTTATTCGGTTATTATACTATGATTTTTTTTTTATTTGTGTTAACTTTAGGCTTTATTTATGAGTATAAAAAAGGTGCTTTAGAATGATAGTGTTTTTAAAAATTAAATGCTTTTAGCCAATACAATTTTAGCTTCTCCATTAGAACAATTTGAAATTTTTCAGATATTAATTATAAATAACTCTGTTATGTTCATGCTTTTCTCTTTTATATTTATTTTTTGTACCTTCAGTTATTATAGTTCGTCTCAATTATTAGTGCCTAATCGTTGGCAACGTTTAATAGAATTACCTTTTCAATTTATAAAAAGCATTGTATCAGAAAATATAAATATTACCTACCAAATTTATTTTCCTTATATTTATTTGTATTTTTTAACTATTTTATCCTATAATTTATTTGGTATGATTCCTTATAGTTTTACTATTACGAGTCATTTAGCAGTTACTTTTTATTTATCTTTATCTGCTTTTATAGGTATAAATATTATCGCGGTAAAAAAAAATGATATAGCAGTTTTTAACCTATTTTTACCAAAAGGTGTTCCTTTTTTAATTGTACCTGCTTTAGTTATTATTGAGCTTGTTTCATATATAGCCCGTGTATTTAGTTTAGCTATTAGATTATTTGCTAATATGATGTCTGGTCATACGTTATTAAAAATTTTAGCTGGATTTAGTTGGTCTATTTTTTCCGTAAATAGCTTTTTAGCAGTATTTTCTTTAGCCCCGACTTTAGTCATTGTTATAGTCACTTTTTTAGAGATAGCTATAGCAGGATTGCAAGCTTATGTATTCGTAACTTTGTTATGTATTTACATAAATGACATACTGCATTTACATTAATTATAATCTTTTAGTTATATAAAGAATTTTTATTCTCAACAACAATTAATGCCTCAAATAGATAAGCTTCTTTTTTTACCACAAGTTTTTGGTTCTTTTGTATTTATTTTTTTTACTTTCATTTTTTTAATAAAATTTGCAGGGTTATTATTAGCCAGTACTTATAAAGTGCGTAATAATTTAACTTTTGGTGCTATGAGTGTAAACTCCATTGTTAAAAGTATTGTTACATTACATTTAACAAAATATAGTAAATTAGTTGCTTTATCTTTAAAGATTAAGTCTTTATTATTTTTTTGTTTGTTTGTTTAATGAGATTAATATATACGCCAATTATTTCTATTGTAAACAATCACTTGATTGATTATCCTACACCGACTAATCTTAATTATAATTGAGGGTTTGGGTCTGTAGCAGGGTTATGTTTAGCTATACAAATACTAACTGGTATTTTTTTAGCTATGCATTATACGCCACATATTAATTTAGCTTTTAATAGTATAGAGTATATTATGCGAGATGTTAATAGTGGTTGATTTATTAGATACTTACACGCAAATGGTGCTTCAATGTTTTTTTTAGTAGTATATATGCATATAGGTAGAGGTTTATATTTTGGTTCATATATAAAATCTAATTTAGCTCTTTGATGTAGTGGTGTAATAATTTTTATATTAATGATGGCTACAGCATTTATGGGTTATGTATTACCTTGAGGACAAATGAGTTTTTGAGGCGCTACTGTAATAACTAATTTAGCTAGTGCAATACCTATTGTAGGTACTCCTATAGCAGAGTGGCTTTGAGGAGGGTTTTCAGTAGATAACCCAACATTAAATAGATTTTTTAGTTTACACTATTTACTTCCTTTTTTAATTTTAGGTTTAGTTATATTACACTTAACTTTGTTACATTTAGCAGGGTCTACCAACCCTTTAGGGTTAACCACTAACTTAGATAAAAAAGGATTTTATCCTTATTTTTATATAAAAGATTTACTGGGATTTTTAATTTTTTTTTTTCTTTTTGTTGTAATTGTACATTTTTATCCGAACATTTTAGGGCATTCTGATAATTACATTGAAGCAGATGCTTTAGTAACTCCACTTCACATAGTACCTGAATGATATTTTTTACCTTTTTATGCTATTTTAAGGTCTATTCCAGATAAATTAGGAGGTGTTGCATTAATGGGTTTAGCTTTAATTATTTTGTTGTTAATACCTTTTTTTTCTAAGCCAGTAAGCAAAACATTTAAATTTAAACCTTTATCTCAAATATTTTATTGACTATTTGTTTGCAACCTGCTATTATTAATGTGATTAGGAGCTCAACCCGTTGAAAACCCTTTTATATTTACAGCACAAGTGTGCACTTTTTATTATTTTTTCTATTTTATAATAATCAATCCTTTTTTAGTGTTTTTTGAGCTTTTGCTGTTAAAAAAATAAATATTTTTTTAGACTACTAGTAGCTATAAAAATAATTGATAG
>Ga0209712_10003829_pt1 | contig 12126 bp, 13 predicted proteins | sample ArcOceMetagenome_FD_187443 | JGI IMG/M metagenome (GOLD analysis project Ga0209712, IMG submission 187443) | Marine eukaryotic phytoplankton communities from Arctic Ocean - Arctic Ocean - Greenland ARC118M Metagenome (SPAdes) (version 2) | ecosystem: Environmental > Aquatic > Marine > Oceanic...
TGCAAAGGAACTCTCAGCGTTCGGTGAGTGTATTGCCATCCCGTCTGATTTGTCCTCTGTTTCAGGAATTGAAGAATTTGTTGCCGAGCTCAGCAAGCATGAAAAACAAATCGATATTCTAATCAATAATGCTGGCGCTGTCTGGGCAGCTCCGTTTGACTCTTTCCCAGAAAACGGCTGGGATAAAATCATGGATATTAACATCAAGTCGATGTTTTTTATGACACAGAAATGTCTACCGCTGTTGAAAGTGGGAGGAACAACTGAAGATCCATCACGTGTCGTCAATATTTGTTCCATAAATGGCATTCGTAACTCTGGCATGCCAACTTATTCTTATACGGCCAGTAAGGCTGCTGCTGTGCATCTCACCACTCATCTGGGGACAGATTTAGCCGCCTACAATATTAATGTTAACGGAATTGCCCCCGGGTTTTTCCCCAGCAAAATGACCAAGGATGCCGTTAACAATAAGGACATTTCAGACAGAATGGTATCCAAAATTCCAAGACAAAGAATGGGTACGCCTGAAGATATTGCCGGCACAGCGATTTATCTTTGTTCAAGGGCTTCAGCCTGGGTCTGTGGGGAAACCATTGTCCTCGACGGTGGAATGATTTCCGCGGCCTGACCGAATAAGCTAGCCAGCCACTTTTCATAGGCTTGCTTGCTGATTTTATCTTCTATGCAAGGACGCAATTATTTGAATGTAAATTTATTTTGCAATTAATGGATGAAGTCATTAGCTGACTTTGATTTGAGGTGGTTATTAACGTTTCGCAACTCTCGTTCGACCAAAGTGTTGAGGAGTTTGGCTAATGATTATCAGATAATACTTAAGCTTTTATATGGTGCCTAGCTCACCAGTCGCATAGAATTAGCGCCTGTAAGAAGTCATTAGTATGTTAGCTTTGTTGGTGCTGCTGGTGGCTTTGGGCAAGACGCAAAGACAATGTTATGGCTTATGTATGGTGGGACAATGCTGCCACTTAAGACATTGAAGATTCGACTAAAAATAGAGAAAGTTTTTTGAAAAAATTAATTGGGTCAAACCTCATTGCTGAAGCTAAAACGCTATCAAAAGAATACTACGCCAAGTAGCTTAAGTAACAAAGATGGGCCGATGACTGCGCCGATATGAGGGATCCATATGGCAAGCCTTTTCATCACTTGAGCCTATTGACCTTCACAACCACTCCTTTACTAATGGCAATGCTAGAGCCGTCAGTCTTTAGCAAACACATAAAGTCATCTTCTGGTTCGTCATCCAGTGTAAGAGGGTCCGAAGGAGCAGGGAGTTCGTTTCGCGGGTTCCCTTTGAACACCCGCCTGACAACATAAAAAATAATACCAAGGAGCAGGGCGCTGAAAATGATATGAAAAGTGTATTCCATAAATTAACCCTTAATATTTTAAAAAAATAATAACACGAAATAATTGGCAATAACCTTTTTTCATTGCACCTACTGTGACGTTTATGCAACTTTTCACGTCTTTCAAACTCACTACATGTTAAATACTTGAAATGACTTCTTTATTCTTCTCATCGTCAATTATCACCGAATTTAAAGGGGGTTTTAGAATGAAAAAGAGATTGCCCGTTTCTAGTGAATCAATGTAATTTGAATCAATGGGGTCAGAGACATTGATTTTCTAATTTAGCCATCTTCACTTACGTTATTCCTTTATTCTAGTGGCTTTGCTGAAGATGGCGAGATTACCTCGATTAAGTTTGGCGGGTATTCCTCAGCATGTTGTCCAGCGTGGCAATAACCGTCAGGTCAGTTTTTTGCGGAGCAAGATTACACCGTTTATCTTTATAAACTCAACGATTACGCAAAAAAGTACCAAGTGAATGTTTACGCATTCGTATTGATGACCAACCACGTGCATTTACTCATGACACCAGAAACAGAAAAAGGTGTGAGTCAGCTCATGCAATCTGTGGGGCGGTATTATGTGAGGTACATCAACAAAACCTATCAACGTACAGGCACGTTATGGGAAGGCCGATATAAATCTACCTTAGTCGATAGTGATTACTACTTTTTGTTGGTGAGTCGTCACATCGAACTTAATCCGGTTAGAGCTCATATGGTGGCGCACCCTGCGGAATATCCCTGGTCAAGTTACCACGGCAATGCACTGGATAAAGATATAGCACTACGGTCAGCCCATCACTGTTATCAATCACTTGGCACGAACAAAGAGGAACGCAAACAGGCTTATAAATACCTGTTTGAACACCACATACCTGAACTGAGGTTACAGGAAATACGGGATGCAACTAATAAAGCCTGGGTATTGGGTGAAAATCGGTTCAAACAACAAGTTGAGCAACAAACGGGAAGAAGAGCAGTGCCACTAGCCAGAGATGAGGATAGAAAATTCAAGTGTTTTAGAGGCATAGTGTAAATCAACGTCTCTGACCCCATTGATTAGTGATATGAGTGGCAAATGTGGCAAATGTGGCAAGTGTGCGATACACAATACCCAGTACTTTTCTCATGATGAGAGGATAACTGGCAAGCAAAAATCTAAGTTGATAAGGGAAGCTCAATACCCATTGCCTAATGGGCTCATGGGGCAACACATCATCAACCAGCAAGGCGGTGCTTTCTGCCATTCGCCGCGCACCCCGCACCCCGCATGCGTAATGTAATTGACATGCATTATAGTGTCAGGTTATTTTTACAATCAGGTGCAGATAAAGAATCAATTACCTACGTAAACTATTGTTATTTATCAATTATTTAAAGTGGTGCTACTTTTGCATATTTAGTCTAAGATAAATTACTGTTCAAAATTAAAACACCACGGGAAAGGTTTTAACAATGGAAATAGAAAAAAGTCAGGTCAGGGAAATAATCAAAAAAGATCTCACTGATATTTTAATTCGAGTTGCGCTGGTTGGTTTTTTGGTTTTCATGAGCCTGAAGATTTTTAATCCATTTATGGGGATTATGTTATGGGCTTTGATTTTTGCCGTGATATTTTTTCCAATGCATCAGAAACTAGCCGCTAAAATGGGTGGTCATCAGGGACGTGCAGCCATTGTTTTTGCTTTTTGTGGTGTACTATTTCTGGGTGCTCCTACTGTCATACTCAGTAGTTCCCTAGTGGATTTTGTTCAGGAAACTCATGCTCTATATTCAAGTGAAACCATTAGTGTTAAACCACCATCGCCCAGTGTTGCAGAGTGGCCGCTTATTGGTAAAAAAGTTTATGATGTCTGGAGTAAAGCAGCAAAAGATTTACCAACATTAATCAAAAAGCTTCGACCTCAACTGGAAGGCTTTGCTAAATCTGCCTTAGAGTTTTCAGCAGGTATAGCTGGTGGACTGATGCGATTCTTATTATCAATGATATTTGCAGCAATTATGCTGGCCTATGGTCAATCGGGCAGTGATGCGATTTTGAAAATTATTAATCGATTAGCTGGTCACAAAACAGGGGCATCTTTACATAAACTTTCTACGGCAACAATTCGTTCTGTTGCTATGGGTGTTGTTGGTGTTTCGGCTATACAGGCGCTGATTTTTGGTATTGGTTTTATCTTTATTGATTTACCCGGTGCTGCCATTGTCGCAATGCTTGTTCTTGTTTTGGGTATTGTTCAATTACCAGCCATTATATTTACAATTCCAACGGTCGCCTACATTTGGTGGAGTGGTGACTCCTCGGCTATGAATATTGTTTTTACCATTTATTTTGTTATTGCGGGCTTTGCTGATAATGTGCTTAAGCCGATATTTCTTGGCCGTGGTGTCGAAGCCCCGATGCCTATTGTTCTAATAGGTGCTTTAGGTGGAATGATGTCTGCTGGACTCATTGGTCTCTTTATCGGTGCTACGTTTCTTTCACTGGCTTATGTTATTTTTATGGCATGGGTAGATGATGATAAAGTGAAAAGTTAAGTTCTGTAATTGAGAGCTCCTAGCGAGTGTTTCTCTGACTTGTCCGATCTGTTGTCGAAGTCTCTCTGCTCTAAAAATAATTGAAGATAGTAATTAATGCATACTTTGGTTCAAAAACGTTTTTATAAAATCCCGGCTTATTTAGGCTTATTGTTACTATCTGCCTGCACAACTCTCGGCCCTGATTATGAGGAGCCTGTTGTTGATTGGTTACATAAATGGCAACCAACAGCTTATGGTAATGTCTCTGGGAAGGGGGCTTCTTCAGAAAATGCTTTAGCGCAGAAAAAGGAAGATAAGCAAAGTCACACAGACTTTGAATTTTGGTGGCGTATTTTTAATGACCCAGTTCTCAGTAAATTAATAGAAGAAGCCAAACAGGGGAATTATTCACTTCGTATTGCAGGCTTGAGAATATTTGAAAGTCGTGCTCTTCTTGGAATTGCTAATAGCGGTCTTTATCCTCAATTACAGCAAGTTAATAATAGTGCCAGTTATGTCAACAATCAGTCGCATGGTGGAAATGCGACTATTAAGAGTCAGAGTTTTACTAATTATCAGGCAGGCTTTAATTTAGGTTGGGAACTGGATTTCTGGGGACGTTTTCAACGTGGTATTGAATCAGCCGATGCAGCATTCTTTGCTTCAATAAGTAATCAGCAGGATGCACAGGTTTTGTTAGCGTCACAGCTTGCCAATGCTTATTTCTCCTTTCGTACAACTCAAGCTCGTTTAAAAATTGCACATCAAAATGCTAAAGTCCAAAAACGTAGTTATCAAATCACCACTCATATATTTGAAAGTGGAGAGGGTCCAGAGCTGGATTTACAACAGGCAAAAACACAATATTTAGCAACGTTATCAACCATTCCTGAATTAGAGATCGCACTGGCGCAAACTCGTAATGCAATTGCCATACTGTTAGGTAAACATCCAGGTTCGCTTCCCGACCTTGAATTATCATCATCCCAATATCAATGGCCTGTTATTTCCCCTGACTATTTTCAGTATATTCCTGCTAATTTATTAACCCGTCGTCCTGATATACGAACAGCAGCCTGGCAAGTTGCCGCTCAATCTGCACAGATTGGCGTGGCTGAAGCGGATTTTTATCCTGCTATTTCATTATTTGGCACCATTGGTTGGTCGGGCAGCGATCTGATAGGTGCTTCGAATACCAGCAGTCTTGCTCTTGGTCCGAGTTTTACCTGGAATATCTTGGATTATGATCGTATTGAAAACAATGTTCGCATACAGGACTCTCGGTTACAGCAATTAATAGAGAACTACCAAAGTCTGGTTTTACAAGCCGCTAAAGAAGTCGATGATGCTTCCTATAGTTTAGTGAAAACCAACGAACAAAAATTACTAGTGGATAAAAGCTTGAATGCCTCTCAGCGTGCTTTAGCTCTGGCTAACATTCGTTATCGTGAAGGTTATTCAGATTTTCAACGTGTACTGAATGCTCAACGGGCAATGTTTGCTCAGGCGGATCGTCAATTACTCACTCAAGGCAGGTATATTAGAAATATCATAAACTTGTATAAAAGTATGGGCGGTGGTTGGTCAGAAATGTCAATTGATGATTTGATTTCAACTAAGGTCAGAGAAACAATGCAACAGCGAACTGATTGGGGAAATTTATTGTCGGCTCCTATCCGTTTATCTGAGGAGCTATCTTTATCACCAACTATAGCACCTTCTTCAACAACATCAGAGAATCCACAAAATGAGCAGTAAAAACCAACAATCGGATGAAGCAAAATCGAGTACTGATGAGTCTTCGTCTGTAGACAATGCTGCAGAAGAAAATACAGTAAAAAAAACAGTTAAAGCCGGTACTTTTATTATTCTAACACTGATTCTATCAAGTCTGGCTTGGTATCTTCTTGCTGACCGATATACCCCTTACACCCAGCAAGCCCGAATCGATGGATATGTTGTGGGAATAAGCTCTGAAGTTTCAGGAGTAGTCAGTCAGGTTTTGGTTAAGAACAATCAAATCATTGAAGAAGGTCAGATCCTTTTTGATATAAAAAGCGCTCAATTCGAAATTGCCTTGAATAAAGCTCGTTCTGATCTTGAAAATGTGACACGTCAAATTGCAGCTGGTACTGCAGGTGTTGAATCGGCGGAGTCAAATCTTGCAGCAGCACGGGCTAATAAAAAGAAAGCAGAACAAAGTGTTAATCGTCTTGAGGGATTGTATAAGCAAGATCCTGGAGCTATTTCTGTTCGGCGTTTGGAATCATCACAGTCTGACTATGCACAGGCTTTGGCAAAGGTTTCAGGAGCAGAAGCAGAAGTCGTGCGAGCTATTGAACAAAAGGGCGGTGAAGGTGAGAATAATGCTAAGCTAAAAAGTGCGACAAGTGCGGTTAATAAAGCGGAACTTGATTTAAAACATACCACGACTTATGCCTCATCTGCGGGAGTGATTACTGATTTACGGACTGATGTGGGTCAGTATGCTAATGCTGGCAATCCATTGATGACCTTCATTTCTATTCATGATATTTGGATTGAAGCACAGTTTACTGAAAACAATCTGGGGCATTTAAAAACGGGCAGTGTGGTTGAATTCGTGATTGATTCACTTCCGGGTGAGGTGTTTTCAGGTGAGGTGCGTAGTATTGGATTGGGCGTTGCGGTAGGGCAAAAGCCACCTGCTGGCACGTTACCTACTATCAATAATAATCGAGATTGGTTACGCCAGTCACAACGTTTCCCCGTTATCATCTCATTTGATGTAAAACAGAGCGAATCACTCAGGCCGTTTATACGTATCGGCGGACAAGCAGAAGTGATTGGTTTTACACAAGGTCATGAGATATTAAATACACTTGCTAAGTTCTATATTCGAATTATGAGCTATTTTTCTTATGTCTATTAAATTTTGGTGTCAAACTGGCTTAAATAGCAAGATGTCTGTTTAAATGCACATCCAAGCAAGGCGTATTTTTCGTTTAACATTAACACCAGCTGTTGCCTTAGCGATTGCCTATGCTATACCGACACCAATGCCATTTATCGCACCATTATTTGCTTTGTTTTTGACTGCTATGCCTGGACCACCTTTGGGCATTAAGAAATTATTCGGTTTAGTTATATTGGTTTTGATGACTTTAGGGATGGGAGTACTTCTGATTCCATTGCTTTTGAATTTCCAGGCCACTGCATTATTGCTTGTTCTTGTCGGTTTATACTTCAGTTCTTATCTCACTGTAAATCTTAGTAAAAATTTGCTGGGGACATTTCTTGCGATGGGAATAACAATGATTTCAGCTGCTGGCACTGTGAGTTATAGTCTTTCGGTCATGATGATTCAGGCTCTTATTCTGGGGATTATTATTGCGACAATAAGTCATTTTTTTGTCTATTTATTTTTTCCTGAAGATCCGCAAAATTTGATTCAACCCGATCAACCTCAAGATGAAGCATCTTCTGATTCAAAAGGAGTAGTGCAATCTAATTGGATCGCTATTCGAAGCACTTTGATTGTGTTCCCTGCTTATTTAATTTTATTAAGTAACCCCATGGCATACATGCCAATTACAATGAAGGCTGTTATGCTCAGTCAACAAGCGTCAACATTGCATACTAAAAATGCAGGTATTGAATTAGTCGGCTCTACTTTCTTGGGTGGTTTGTTTGCGATTGTTTTCTGGTTTGCCTTAGGGCTTTGGACAAACTTGTGGATGTTTTTTTTATGGATGTTACTTTTTTGTCTTTATTTATCCTGTAAAATTTATCAACTGATTCCAACACGATTCCCAGCATCATTCTGGGTAAATACAGGGGTGACGATGTTAATTATGCTTGGACCTGCTGTTGAGGACAGTGCTGGTGGTAAAGATGTTTATGCCGCTTTTTTTAGCCGACTTGTCTTATTAACGTTTATTACTCTTTATGCCGTAGTAGCGGTGTATTTTTTAGAATTGTTAAAAACAAATCGTAGAAACTCACTATTTAAAATTAAAAGTTCAGATATTTGAATTCAAAAAAATTAAATTAAAGGCATTTTGTACTTATGATCATTAATATTTTAATTGGTTTTTTCGTTATGAACGTTTGCTTAATGGTACAACTGGCTCTCTTAGTGTATTCCCTTCGTTATTATTTCAAACATCGATTTCAGCCAAATTTTCAATCAGTTCTTCCTGATTTAGTGGTTATTAGTGGTGTCATGCTGCTTCTACTGATTGGTAATTTAGGGCAAATTGGGGTCTGGGCTATATTGTTTATGTTTTTGGGAGAGTTTGAGAATTTTGCCGATGCTTTTTATCACTCTGCTGTTAATTTTGGATCACTTGGATATGGTGATATTGTAATGTCAATAGAATATCGATTATTAGGAGCGCTGGAAGCGATTAATGGTGTTTTAATGGTGGGGGTTTCTACTGCAGCGTTAATGACACCTTTTAAAGATGCTATCCAATCTTCAATTAAAGCCAGGAAGGTACAGGCAAAATAAAACGTCTTATGAATGCCATTAAAATACATTGGAACAAAAAGGTTATTTTATGGTTGACTCTTTAGGCTAGGCCAACATGGGGGGGGCTTTTACCGTCGGCGTGCGCGACAAAACAAGAGTTACGCAAACGCCAACTATGTTAGCAGGACCTAGCTGGAGATGGGGCCAACAATATTGGGGTATGAATACTCCCATTTAAACTGAGTCAACCTGCGTTTATTCTGAAGGTACAATAGCAATTGATGTTTTTGACGCCAAGCGAAACGCCCCGGTATGGCATGGCGTTTCGTCTAAAACCCTATCAAGTGCAGAGAAAACAGCATCAGAATAGTTTGTGAATGAAGCGGTGACGGTGACCTTGAAAGCTTTCCAGCTAAGAAGTAGCCCTGTTTAACAATGTTTGTAAGTAAATCATATATTTATGATTGCTGGTCGCTGCAAAGCTAACAAAAGAAGCTGTCGCATCTGTCGCAAAAAAAGGACAATTGCCAGAGCTATTATGGCTGTTTTATGTCCCCAACATAGTAATAGACACTCCAACTTTGTTTAAGCAAGCCTTCCGTAGGAATCATTTGAGCAGAAATACTTATACCTTTGTCAGCATTATCAAATGCTACCCTCAAACCTTTTTTATTATTGCTTGGTGACTCTGTCATCTTCCAAGAATCATCAATACAGGCTGCGGTTTCACTTTTCGCAATGTCAAAGTATTGTTGTGCGACAACTTCGTCAGGTACTTCTAGCTTGCAAGAGTATGTTGCCACTTGATTACCCCACGATATTATGTGGCAATCATTTCCAACAAGGTGGTATTTGGCTGACCAACTTTGGCTAATGCGCGTGCTAATCTCCTTCAGCTTGATTTCTCGAAAATCGTTGCCATAAGAGGTGACTAGGGCTTCTATTTTCTCGCAAGCAGTATAACGCTGAACTTGTTGATTTATGCTTTCGTCAGCGAGATTAGATTCTGTCGTTGTATTTAGACAGCCTGAAATCAATGTAGCACTCGTAATTAGACCCCAAATAGCAGGCAGTTTCATCTTTCAAATCCTTAAAGTTAGTGTTCTTTTCCAAGCTTTATTAATAAATACAGGCAATTGTCAATACAAGTGCTATTAAACAATGCCCTTCGCTTACTTAATAATTCTGCATATCATCCTGCGCCAATACTCGCAGGGTAAAAAGCGATAAAGTTCGTTCAGCTCGTTAAAGAACGCCTTCACGCTTGAGCTCAGAAATCACTTTTGCAGTAACTTCTGATATGACAGTTTCTATATCCATCTTTTTAAAACTGGTAGATTCCATGCCTAAAACTCGATCTTCTCTGCCCACAACGTATAGGTCGGTAGCTAAGATGACCGTGGTCACAATATCAGTTTCAATTTTAGTTTCAATTTCAGTATATTCAATCCTAAAATAGTCCGAAAAATTCCGTGTCGGGTCTCGTTTAACGGTATATTCAGAACGTATTTCAGTATCTTTTAATTCAGACTTCATGGCGACAAGACTTGTAACCAGTATCCCGTCAACGCCTAGTTTTTTAGCCAATGCAATGGCTGTCTCTCTATTCAGTTTTACGCCTTTATCAAATGAACTGAGTGCACCATAAGCTTGAAACCCCTGTGCCTTCAATTTATCTCTGAGACGATGCTCAAATAATGAGTTGTTGTTTGTATGTTTGCCCGCTCCAATAATCAAGAACGAGCTTAGAGGCTTTTCGAAATCCTTTGCCTCATATGTCTTGACTATTTCAGGGGCTTTTGTGATAGAACATGCAGTTATGATCATGGCTGTAAAAATTATAGCCAAGGTCTTACTTAGGGTAAAAATTTTCATTTAATCTAGGCCTTAAAAGTTAAATTAGCGGGCAGGAGTTGAAGTCAAATTAATTACACGTCCCTTATCTTGCTCGTGTAAATGTTTAAATTGACTACGACCCCATTAGATTCGGCAAAGACAAAATCAGCCCAGCTGTTTCAAACAGCAGTAGTATGGTTTTTGCCCAGTCATTGGGGTTGACGTTGAAAGCACAGAATCCAGTCTTTCTCACTTCGCTGTATAAATCGATTTACCGTCCTTGACTGCTATGTCTTTATTTATCGGGCAGATGTTTTCAGCACTAGCAACGCAGGAGAAGAGGAATAAAACAGCCAAAAGAAGCTTGCGAATATGAATTACATAACGACTTAGTATGAAAATTTCATAGTAACAAAGGGCTGAAGTCATTTTGTAAACTCTCTATACCTGATTGTTATCAATAGCTTACCCTCTTTTTGATAATAATTTCCAGAAGTTTTTCTGCGGTTACCATGAGTTCACAGTAACAATAGCAATTGAATTAACCTCAATCCCTTGTCATATATAGCCTGTAGCTTTATCTCCATCTTTGTAGAATGTGGATTGCTGAGCATTTTCAATAACTACACCATACAAAAAAGGAGTCAATGATGGCTAAGTCACCAATCAATGGGTCAGAGACGTTGAGTTACCCCATTGATTACACAAATCATGTAAGTAAATGCCTGTCCATCGATATTCGCCACAACTACGTAACCCGATTGTGTTCAATCGGTATACCCAAGAGGATGATTCAGAAATTAGATTTGTACTTAGATGTAGCTATGTCAGATTTAAATGATGTACGCGACCAAGCAAGAATGAACTCCAACAGCAACGGCTAAAACTTAATGTGGTTGTCATGCTTTGCGAGGTAATGTACATTTTAGGCTCACAAGGTCGTGTAAATAAACTCTGAAGGAATAGGAATGATCCAACTAATAGCATTTATTCAGATCCTAATCCAAATAATTACAGTTCCTCTTTACTTGTTAGGGTTCTATCTTCTTTACTACATGATATTTGAAGACTTCAAACTTGGGTTTATGCTTATTTTTGCTAATGCTGTTTTTGGATGGCTAATCGTGTTCATTGATAATGGCCTAACTTTATATAAACTGAGACTAAGGGTTTACGCCTCTTGCGAAACGGAAGAGATAAAGGAGGAGATGAAAAAATTATTCAAAGATGGAAAATTCTAGCAAAGCAATCGAATAACTAAAAGGTACCGCTGAAGTTTTAAGGTTGGGCTTTGGGAGGGGAGAAGCGCCTCCCGCTGTTGTGCAGCCTATCGCACCTTTAGTCGCCAGCAGTGTTTTTGCTGAAGTGTGGTTTGAGCGAATGATATTAACATTCTCAATTTTAGTTGGCTTTGCCGCATTATTCGTTGGCTTTCACAAATATCATCGACAGCTTTACCCTCTTTATTCTCTCGCACTAGGTGGGTTAATATATTGGAATAAGGACATATTTGGACACGAATATGAACCCTTCACTATTGCGATTGGTGCTTTCCTGATTATCGCCGCTCATGTAACTAATATACGTTTATGTAAAAGCTGTGAAGATGGATGTGGGTCAAAAAAATAATATATAAACTCTGCTTGGCCGCAGTAAGATCCCGCTACGATTTATAAAATTAGCATATTTCTTTATAATAAAATTTAATTATTGGCATAGGTAGCACTCATTTGTCATTTCCTTTTTTATTAAACGATGTTCTGACGGACTTTAAACGTTCGCTAGCCTCTAAATTAATGTTCGGTCTTTCTGTTGTCGTTTCAATTGGCCTTCCTCTGTCACTTATACGTTGGCTAGAAATTGGTTTTCAACCCGTTTTTGTGTTGCATGTAGCAGTAACAATTATCATCTTAGCCTGTAATTTCAGACCCAATAAAT
>Ga0209712_10003832_pt1 | contig 12119 bp, 11 predicted proteins | sample ArcOceMetagenome_FD_187443 | JGI IMG/M metagenome (GOLD analysis project Ga0209712, IMG submission 187443) | Marine eukaryotic phytoplankton communities from Arctic Ocean - Arctic Ocean - Greenland ARC118M Metagenome (SPAdes) (version 2) | ecosystem: Environmental > Aquatic > Marine > Oceanic...
CAGCGATCACTAAAGTAATCCCCAAGTGCATAAAATATTTTTTTGAAACAGCTCCCCAATTCGCTTCTTTAAATCTAAAAAACTGTGCTGCTCCTGAAAGTAATCCGATAAAAACGCCAATCCACAATTGGTATTTATTATGATGTTCCACCGGATCTTGAATAACATAACCATCAAAACCTGGTTGAAATAATTCTGCAATTTTATTGTAAACTGGAAGAGAAGTGGAAGCGGTAATCAAGCATGCTGAAAACAACAAAACCAATGAACCAATAAACATCCAAAATTCTTTGGAAGCCAATGCTTCTTCTTTTTCAATTTTCGGAATAGATTTTTGTTTGGCAAAAAAGATCACAAGTGGGACGATAAAAAAGAAAGCAGTAAAAACCAACAATTGTCTTTCCAAGCCCATCTCGGTAAATGCGTGCACAGAAGTCTCTCCTAAAACGCCACTTCGGGTCAAAAATGTGGAATACAAAATGAAGAAGAAAGTCATGATATAAAACAGGTAAGTACTTCTAATCGAATGTCCCGTTGCTCTTGCCACCAAGTGTGTGTGGATTCCTGCAACGATTAAAATCCAAGGAACCAACGAGGCATTTTCCACCGGATCCCATGCCCAATATCCTCCAAAAGTCAATGCTTCATATGCCCAAGCTCCACCCATCAAAATTCCAGTTCCTAAAATGGCTCCTGAAAACAAGGCCCAAGGAAAAGAAACTCTCAGCATTTCATTATGTTTTCCAGTCCACAAACCTGCGATGGCAAAACAAAATGGGATGGTGGTCGAAGCAAAACCTAAGAATAAAGTAGGTGGGTGAATCGTCATCCAATAATTTTGTAGCAAAGGATTCAAGCCATTTCCATTCAACAATGCGACATAATCTGCTTGGGCAAAAAGCGGAATATTCATCGTGTCCCTCAACATCATCAGCGGATTTGCCCCGATCTTTGTTTCAAAAATATAGATACCCAAGACCATCGAGCCAATGAAAAATTGCACTAACGACAACATCGACATTACTGGTGCTTCCCAATTTTTAGCTACTCGAATTAAGATAAATCCAAGGATCACATGCCAAAACATCCACAGCAAAAAACTTCCTTCTTGTCCTTCCCAAAATGCGGAAAGAATGTATTTCATTTCCAAATCATCGCTCACGTGAAGTTGCGCATATTGGTATTCATACATCCGAAAATACATCACATAAAAAATACAACCGATCGTTACAAAAAGACTGAGACCGTGAACAATATAACCGAACCGACCTAGTTTCAACCAATTACTAGCTTCCGCTGATTCTTTTTTTTGCTCTGCAAAAAAGTAAGCAACCATTGCTAGCAAACTTGCAACAAAGGATAAAATTATGGTCAATCGACCGATTTGACCTGGCAATAAATGTTCACCAATATATTGGATTTCGTCCATTTCTATTTTTAAATTTTGGAGGTTTATTTTTTCTCATTAATCATTAACAGCTAACCATTAACCATTAAAAACTATCCTTTTTCATTTTTCAAATACACTTCTTCATCCTTATATTTCGAAGGACATTTTAGTAAAATTTCAGAAGCGATAAATTCATTACCTTTCATTTTACCCGTCAAAACGATTTGCTCAGACAATTCGAAATCTTGTGGTTTCCCTTGATTCAAAATTACTTTTCGTTCTTCTTTATTATCATCCACCATGTAAAATGTAAAATAATTAGGATCTACCAATTCATCATAAACAATCGCTTTGTCTTTGACCAAATGCCCAACCACTTTTACTTTACCTTCCGTACCTCGTGCATCATCAAAGTTGGAGTAAGTTGCTACCTCGCCACCAGCTGTAATAATCAGGTATATAGCAATTCCGATCATAATCATTCCGATAAGATGTATCTTTTTCATAATCAATGGATTTTTATAAATTTTATAGACTTTATAAATTTTAGCAAAGATAAGATGTGTTCGGTTGCTAATATTCTTTTTTATGTAAAATTTCAGCGTTTTTAAACTTAATTTCAGGTAATTGGAGGTGTTTCGGAAGAAACGATTTCACCATGGCTTTTTATGAATTGAATGGTAAGGATATGGGAAACATTTAATTCCTCTGGATGACCGGCAGATTGAAATAAGAATTTTGCTTCTTCAAAGTTGAACCAAGAAAAAGGTTCATCAATATCAATATCAGATAACTGTGTTGTAGAAACTTTATCATTTTTATAATCTAATTGAGTTATGTAAAAAAAAGAATCTAAGGAATGCGAACTAAATAGATTCAGAATTTTCACTAATACTTTTGTCCTTATTTTCCCCTTTGAAATCAATCATTTATCCAGATAAACTCATGCTTTCAAAGCAAAAACTAAGAACAAAATAAGCGACCGAAAATTCTGAATCTATTTTATTCGCATTCCTAAGGAAGTACCAGTTGGATAATTAGGGGTGAAATTTTTATTTGATGTAATTTTAATTCCTGAAAGAGGAAATTTTAATCCACCTTCTCCAGTTTGAGGACAATCGCAAGCTGTGGCTGTATTGATTAGTCCTAAATTCCAACAAGGTTGTTTCAATTGGGCAAGATAAGTGACATCATCAAATGATAAAGTGATTTCCAATTTTTGATTTTAAGAAAGGACATCAGTATTTATTTCTTGTTTTAGGTTTTTAAAATCAAAAAACCCTAAAATATTATCTGGACAATCACAATTCATACATCCGTCTATGGCTAAAAGTAAAAGATAAAAAGAAAGGACTGCTAATATTTTTGTAATCTTTTTCATATTTTTTTTTGTTAAAATTTTAACCGAATTCCCGTTTTTATCACTAGATTTTCTTCAAACAATTCTCCGAGGTAAAAGTAGAAATTTAAACCATATCGAAAACCCGTTCTTTTTTATCTTTTAAATTTTGAATTTGTAAGGTGAGGAAATTATCAGATTGAAGCGTGCGGTAAGATGGTTCTATGGAAAAAACTAGGTCAATAGAAATTTGAATTTGGCCAAAAAATAAGACAGGAAGAAGGGGGAGTAGTTTTAATTGCATGGCTTTAATAAATGAGAAAATGTTGGCGACTCAAAGGTGGGTGAAAGTAACCTTATGAATATACAAAAAAGAATAAAACGGCAGAAAATCAGAGGCTACCTGGAAGCCAGTTGCTGGAGAATATCAACAGTTTTTTTTTAAATACTTATCCTTTTTTCGATTTTAACAAAGCCGCCACTCGCATGGTCACTAGCAAGATTATCGGGAAAGCCGCCGCATGAAAGTCTTGTGGTAATATCTTCCAAAATAAAACTAACGATACATTTACAATTAAAGTAAACCATAAATATTTTTTCCAAAATCCCTTTAAATTATTACGTAAAATATTGATAGCCAGTAAGATATGAAAAGGATTCATCCAAAGCATATTTAAATTTTTGTGACAAACTTCATGATCGGTGCCTGTCCACATAAAAACAAACAAAGCTCCTGATAATCCTAAAAGTAGAAATAAAGTAAAGTCCAGTACTTTTGTAAATGTATTGTTTTTTACCAAAAATAAAAACCCAGTCAACCCACATAAAATCCAAAAAAGCAGCAAAGGAGTAATGCTAAAACCGGCTACATTTGGTAGTTTTTTTTGAAGAATAATGATCGAATTGGATTGCACGAGTGGCACCGAATTTCGAAGGGTTCCAAAGGTGAAATTTTGAGAAAGAAGATCGGGCAAATAAGTCTCTCCTTCAAAGTCAGCAATTTCATCAGCAGGCATTCCCAAAATCAAATCCATTCCAAAATCTGCCCAAGGACTTTTTGGATAAGTATAACCCTCAATATAATAGTCTAGTTGTTGCCGATAAGTGAGGTAGGTTTTTTTAGGAATAGCGTAGGTTAAATTTTGACCCAAGGTATCTTTCAATACATCAAATACTCTGCTGGAACAATTATCATAAAAAAAATCATATTGATAATTGGCATTTACCGACTTGGCGTTATTGAGCAAATAATCAAAAACGGTCTGCTTTTCAATTGGATTAAAATTAAAAACTTGCTCGATGACTAGTCGATTTTGAACAACATATTGGTACTTAAATCTTCGAAATTGATCGACACCTAATTTGTATAATAATTTTCCTCGGACAAATTTTACGACAAAGTTAGGTGTGTCGAAATCAAAAATTCCATAGTTGAAAACTAAATCAAGACCTTGCGAAGGATCTTTCACTCGGATTGCCGTATGTCCAAATAGTTCGTAAATTGCTTCTCCTGGTGAGCAAGTCAATAAACTGATTTTAGCTGCTGAACTTAATGGTCTAGGTTGGGCAGTAATACTTCCACAAAAAAATATTAAGATAAATAGGAAGAGAAGTTTTTTCATATTGTTAAGGCAACTTGAATTAATAAAGTGGTCGTTTTAGGCTAGTCATTTTTCTTTTAAGAAATTAAAAAAATAATTTTATAGCCTACGCTATGGAAGTATTTTTTTGGTTTCTTAGATGGAAAGAAGGCAGTATAAAATGGCTAACTTATTATTTTAAGTTGCCTAAAACCTGTATTTTTGATCCATGAGTAATAACGAGCAGCAAATTACAAATAATACCATAGTAAGCCTTACCAATGTCTCTATTTTTCAACAACAAAATATGGTGTTGGATGAGGTGAACCTAAAAATAGATCGAGGAGAGTTTTGCTATTTGATTGGAAAAACGGGGAGTGGGAAATCTAGTTTATTAAAAACCTTGTATGGTGATTTAGTTTTTAAAAATGGAAATGGGCAAGTGGCAGGTTTTGATTTAAGTAAATTGAATCGACAATCTATTCCAATGTTGAGAAGAAAACTAGGTATTGTTTTTCAAGATTTTAATTTGTTGGAAGATCGAACGGTGGGAGAGAACCTAGATTTTGTTTTGCAAGCAACGGGTTGGAAAGATGCAGCCGAACGAAAAAATCGCATTAATGATATTTTAACGGATGTCGGGTTGTTTCATAAAAGTTTTAAAATGCCTCATGAAATTTCTGGTGGAGAACAGCAACGAGTCGTCATTGCGCGAGCTTTGTTGAATTCACCTGAGTTGATTTTGGCAGATGAACCTACTGGGAATTTGGATCCCGAAACAAGTGATGAGATTTTATTTTTACTTAGAGATTTAGCTCGTAATAATAATACGGCAGTAGTTTTTGCGACACATGATTATCGGATTTTGGAAAAATTTAATGGGCGGATTATTCGATGTCAAAAGGGGAAATTATTGGACGAGGAGAACTTCGTTTTTTAGGAAAAAATATTTTAGAAATAGAAGATTAGGCCTTTCAGATTCTTATAATTTGAAAGGCCTCTTTTTTTTTTTGGCAAAATTGGGTCTCATTTATAACAATATATTTACAAACCTGACTTTATAAGAAAAGATAAAAATCGTATTACTATTTTTTAACATAAATTAATTGACTTTTTGCAAAATAAAACTCAACCTGAACGTGTTACTATTTTAAATTGTGTCGTTAAGACAGAAAAAAGCTATAAAACAAAATTCTAAAACTAAGTAATTGAAGAGATTAAAATCATTTTCTAAAACTGATGATTTTTTCTTGGAAGTTGACTAATCAAAAACAAAACATATAGAAAAAAATTACCATTCTTTATTTTTCCCACTAGTTATCGGGAAGTTTTTCAAATACTTTATTTTTGCCAAAACAGGATAATATTCTGTTTGTGAGTTTAATTAGACAATGTTTCGATTAATACGTTATGTAGATGTATTGTTCGTGAAATATAATTTTAACACTTCGGTATTAAAATAGTAACTCAGAATTGCTTTTTATTTAAAATAAAAGCAGTTATTTGCGCCCGCTTTGAGAAACTGACAACTGGTTTTCTTTTTTTTAATTTAAAAATAAAGCATAGGGGGAATCTAAATTTCAAGTGTCTTAGAGATATATAACTTATTTAAAATCAATTTTTTACTCATTTTTTTTCATTAAAGCTAGATCATTAAAACTATTAACTCATTTTTTTTTAAATCAATTCACCATGAAAAACCTATTTGTAATTCTATTGTTATTAGCCAGCGTAATGGCAAGTGCACAAATCAATTCATTTTCAGTAAGCGTTGACGGAAGTATTCTTTTTTCCGAATATGCAATGAGTCGTACAGGCAATGCGGGAACAACTGCAGGCGTTCGATTCGAACTTCCAATTGATCTTCCAGTAGGTCAAATTGCAATAAGTACTGGTTTAGAAATGTCTAATTATGGGAAGCAATATAACTATGATGACATGCGGATTGTCGGAGGAGAAGATCCAGGGTTTCCAGTAATTGATGTAACTCGATTCGACTATAAATATCTAGCAATTCCTTTGCGATTGAAATATACTTGGAGAATGGTTTATGCTCAAATTGGCGTAAAAGCGGAGAGATTTCAAAAGCAAGGTTTAGTAGCGGAAGGTACTATGTCTGATCCAGCTTACTTGGACAAACCTTTATCGGAAATTGATGATATTCGAGAGAAAAATCTTTCTACGGAGTTTGCTTTAGGTTTCAATGTACAGATGCCAAACCGTCCAAATTTTGGAATTTATTTCGAACCAAACGTGAATTATATGACTAAGTCAATTTTCAAAAATTCAACTTTGGAGAATAATCAACTTTCTTATGGATTAAGAATTGGAGCAAAGTATACTTTCAATAATTTAGGAAAGAGAAAATAAAATTCAACTGCGAAAGCAGTTCTATCATAAGTAGAAAACAATATCCTTTTTCTTTTAGAACAACACACCTTAATTTTAGTATTACAACATCCTTCAAAACAAAATCTTCGATGGTCAATTGACTGTCGGGGATTTTTTTATTCACCACAGGTTACGCAGATTTTTACAGATCATAATTTTTATTTTACAAAAAGAATCTGCTTAATCTGTGGTGAATAATTATTACTCCATCAATTCCAATGCCTTTCCTACTTCCAAAACCGGGAATTTACACACCTTATTTTGACAAACATAAATCCGAGTTTCTCCTTCGATCAGTTTATCTTTTAGCAGTTGTAAATTTCCTTCAGAATTTCCTCCAAGAATAAGTGCGTGTGGCAAATAATTTTGCATCAATTCTTTGGTGAGTGCTTTGGAATTATCACCCATCACAGCTACCTCGTAAGGAGGATTCACCACAGTCCAGTATAAACTACACCAGTTCGAATAGAAATTTGGTTGAGGGGTAGCGGTGATACTTTCTGATAAATTATGGAGCATTTGCTTGCTTAAGTCAACCCATTCAGGCTGATAAACCATCGTCCCTAATTGGTAAAGATTCCTTGCCATGGTTGAGTTGGAGCCAGGGATGACATTATCAGCCAATTCTTTTTTTCGAGCAATTAATTCTGGATCTAAATCAGAAGTATAGTGAAACATCCCCGTCGATTTATCATAAAAATGATTCTGAGTATAAACCGTTAATTTTTTAGCATGATCCAACCATTGCTCATCAAAAGTCACTTGGTACAAATGAACAAATGCATCGATCAACAAAGCATAATCATCCAAAAATGCATTAATCACAGATTGTCCATCTTTAAAGTTTCGATTTAATCTATGCTCTTCTTTGATAGCATTTTTTACTAAAAAATTAGCATTCTTAATTGCCGCTTGCAAATATTTCTCCTCTCCAAAAGCTCGATAGGCATCAGTATATCCCTTGAGCATCAAAGCATTCCACGAAGTCAAAATCTTATCATCCAATCCAGGACGAATTCTTTGATCTCTCGCCCTTATCAAAATGTATTTTGCTGCATCAATTTTTTTGGATAATTCCTCGGTCGTTAATTCAAATTTTTTCGCTACTTTTTCATCGGATGATTTTCGATGGAGGATATTGTTTTTATGTTCCCAGTTTCCAGATTTTCTCACTTCGTAAAAGTCATTAAATACATCAGCCAAATCACCACCCAACAAAGAATCAATTTCTGATTTTTTCCAAACATAAAATTTCCCTTCCTCTCCTTCACTATCTGCATCCAACGAAGAATAAAATCCTCCATCGGCATTCGTCATTTCTCTTTTGGTATATTTCAACGTTTCTTCAACTACTTTTTTGTACAATGGATTTTTAGTCAACTGATAAGCTTCAGAATATAAACTGACGAGTTGCCCATTATCGTAAAGCATTTTTTCAAAGTGCGGAGCAAACCAATCACCATCAGTCGAGTACCTAGAAAAACCACCGCCGAGATGATCGTAAATTCCACCATTGGCCATGTTGTCCAAAGTTGTGGTAACTGCTTCGAGTGCTTTGGCATCTTTCGTAGAATGATAATAACTGAGCAAAAATTCATAATTATTCGGCATCGGAAATTTAGGAGCACCTTTTCGACCACCTTTTTTGAAATCAATATTTTCTAAAAAATAAGTAGCAATACCATCCAATTTTTTTCTATTAAAATTTTGATCGTTATTATTCAAAACAATATTGTCTTGTTGCTTGATTCCTTCCTGCAGTTGTTGAGCAGATTCTTCGAGCCTTACAGGGTCTTCTTTTTTGATTTTGATAAAATTCTCTAGAACACCTAACCAATCTTTTTTAGGAAAATAAGTACTCGCCCAAACTGGTCGTCCATCAGGTAAAGCAAAAGCATTCAATGGCCAACCACAACCTCGACCACTTGCCAATTGGCAAGCTGACATATACACATCATCAATGTCAGGACGTTCTTCTCGATCCACTTTGATACAGATGAAATTTTCATTCATAATTTTACTCACCAAAGTATCTTCAAAAGATTCATGTTCCATCACGTGACACCAATGACAAGCTGCGTATCCTACGCTGATGATAATCATTTTGTCCTCCGCCTTAGCTTTCGCCAACGCTTCATCTCCCCAAGGATACCAATCTACTGGATTGTGTGCATGCTGCAATAAGTATGGACTACTTTCATTAATTAATTTATTGGTGTATTCATGGTTTCCCTCTTTGGATGAATTTCCATTTTGAGAAGATTTGCAAGAGACAAATGCGAATAGGGCAAAGCAAATTAAATATTTATACATATTGATTTATTTTTTGCAAAAATAGAAAGGTTTATGGATTGTTGAACGATTTTTTTTCCAAATGGAGAATAATAATATAAAACATTGATAATGAGTAGGTTAAGTTTTTTGAAAAAACAATTTGTGATAAAAGTTGAAAGTATATTTTTTTGATTTTTTTATGGCAAAAGTTAAAAACGAAATTTTAATAAGTAATAAAATTCGGAGCAAAATGAACTTTCTAGGTACAATGATTTGTTATAAGGCTGGCATTACCAAATTTTTTAAAACATAATGGGTGTGTAACCTAATTTAAAGCCTTATATTTAAGGTATTGTGAAATAAATAAATAATTAGATCATGAAATGGCGAAGATTAAACGGAGATAAAATTGAACTGCCAATTAAAGAAGCAGTTGAAAAAACAATTATTAGAGAAACTGAAGCAGGATACAAATTAAAAGTTTGCATCGGAACCGATTCGCAAGTTAGGGGAGGTGTGGTAGAGTTTGCTTCTGTCATTGTTTTTTTAAGAGAAAAAAAAGGTGGATTCATGTTTATCCATAGTTATAAAAAAGAGCAAACGATGAGTCTGCGAGAAAGAATGATTTTGGAGGTAGCCAAGTCAGTAGAGGTAGCTTATGGATTGTGTGATTTGCTAGATAAATATAATGTGGCATTAGAAGTTCATGCAGATATTAATACTGATCCGCATTTCCAATCCAATATTGCACTCAAAGAGGCGATGGGATATATCCTCGGAATGGGATTTGAATTTAAGGCAAAACCTGATGCTTTCGCAAGTTCATCGTGTGCGGATAAGGTTGTCTAAAGTTTAATTTTTTATAAAAATAAATAAAAGTCATGTTGCAGTTAATTCTGTGGCGTGACTTTTTTTTTGAGAAAATAGGAGGCATATTTTTTTGCAAAAGGGCTGTTAGCGCTTGGCGCGCTGCCGTGTGCATTAATTTTTTGCCACAAATTTTCACGAATTTCACGAAAGCCTAACTATTTTGACTTTCGTGGAATTTCGTACGCATCTGACTTGTCAGATGCAATTAGAAAATACGATATAGTCGTCAAAAAATTCGTGTAATTCGTGAAGATTCGTGGCAAAAAAAATCGCTACCCATTTGCGTGCATACGGTAGTCTGTGAGAACTAACAGGCCTAATTTTTTAAAATGTGACATCTTGGATTACCCCCAGAAAACAAAGTTTCCCAACAAGCTCTAAGATGAGTTGCATTGCTGTTATTTTGTATATTGGACTTTATTAACCTCAAAAAAAGAAAAACAAAACAAAATGAAAAAGAAAAAAGTAATCGTCACGACTGATGACTATGGTGTAAATCCTACCGTGAATGATGCAATAATCGACGCAGTCAATGCCTGTAAAGTTAATTCCATTGCTGCCTTACCCAATTATGATGGAATGACTAAAAAAAGGAAAAAGAAGTATAAGACCTCTTCGGAAAATGCTAAAATACTTTTGGATAAAACAAATGGAAAAGGAGAGATAGGTTGTCACTTAACCTTGACTTCAGGCAGGCCAATTACCAAAGCTAAATCCATGATTGATAAGGATGGATACTTCCGAGGAATTTATGAATTCAAGCGAACGATCAAACCCAAGGAACTTAGAGAAGAACTGAATGCTCAGGTGAAAGTATTTACTGAGGCTAATATTCCAATTACCCACTTAAGTTGTCATCATAATATATTGACTTTTTTTCCAGAATTATATCAAGAGTATTTGAAAGTAGCCAAAGATAATAAGTTAGCCATTCGGTCAGGGAATAGTCACCCTAAAAAATCAATGAATAAGTTTCTTGTTTTTTTGAGAGTGAAATTAATGGACGATATGAACAAGAGTGATCGAAAGGAGATTAAAAGTTTTTCTAAAAAAGCGCCAAAAGAATTTTTCTTAACAAATATTAAAGGGAAATTAAAAACGACAAGTTTTCATGATAGTGGACATTATGGTCCAATTCCGGGAGCGCCAATTCGTAATTCTAAAAGGATTATTAAAAGATGGGTTAATAAAAAGCATCTCACTTTAAATAAATCTTTAGAGAAATTAGTGAAATCGGACGATCTAGATTCAATGGAGTTTATTTTGCATATCGCTAAAAACAAACTTAGTTCACCTAATAAATATAAGGATATTGATTATCCTGGAGTAGACTCAAAATACTTTGATAGTCGTTATTTAGAGTATAAATCAATCATGAAATTTGATTTTTCTAAACATCCAGATATCGAATTGGCGAGTTGGAAAAATTTGAAGAAGTAGAGAGAAGTGAAAATGTAAGTTGATTGTTATAAACTTTATAACAATCAACTTACATTTTTTTATAAAATTATTCTTCGCTCAGAATTCCACGGATATTCCAATTTACATCTACGTTTTCACCGGTAGTCGGATTGGTCGAAAGATCTCGGTAAGTTTTCCATTCTGTTTCTCCTTCACCCAACATCCAATCACCATTTGCTCTTGCATCGCCTGCATCACAGCCCATACTTCTAATTAGTGAAGTATGTACCAATCTCACGACAATCCACAAATCCTCATCTTTAATTTCAACAGGAGTGGATAAAGTATGGGTATTCCAAGAGTTGGCAGAAACTTGATTGATTACATTTTGGGAATATAAAAGTGTTCCAGGTGAACTAGAAGTTCCTTCGCCATAAATTAGAATTTCGCAGTCCACCGGTTTATCTTGAATATAGAAGTCAACTTCATCTAAAGTTCTACCCACATAGTTATCGACAATACTGGCAGGGAATCTTTGTCCCGCATCGAAGGTGCCAGCAGGTAGGGCAGGAGCGGAATCATTATCACCATCGTATCTTAACTCAATGGTGGGATTGTCTTTCTTGCAAGACAAAAATAGCAGCGTGCAGCTTAACAATACAAAGAAAATATTTTTCATGAAAAATGATTTTAGGTTAAATAAGTGATGATACAAAATTAGATTTTAATGACCTATTTTTCCAAATTAAAACTACTTTTAACCTAATTTTAATATGGAAGTTGTTATTTAAAACTAAATTCTACCTTTTCATTTTCCTTCAGTATTTCTTTCAACAATATTTTTTCGAAATGATCTTCCATCTTAACCTTTGTA
>Ga0209712_10003833_pt1 | contig 12112 bp, 10 predicted proteins | sample ArcOceMetagenome_FD_187443 | JGI IMG/M metagenome (GOLD analysis project Ga0209712, IMG submission 187443) | Marine eukaryotic phytoplankton communities from Arctic Ocean - Arctic Ocean - Greenland ARC118M Metagenome (SPAdes) (version 2) | ecosystem: Environmental > Aquatic > Marine > Oceanic...
TCAAATAGCACTTACAAAACTTGAAGCTAGCTACATTTTGGTTGAAGAGGTTTAGTATGAGTTTAATTGGCCTAGTTGGATTACCAAATAGTGGAAAATCAGCCCTGTTTAATTCATTAACAAATAGCCGTCAAAAAGTTGCAAACTTCCCCGGCATTACAGTTGAAAAAAAATATGGAACAAGAAATATAAATGATAAAAAAGTTCAGATTGTTGATCTACCAGGACTTTATACGCTTGATGCCAATTCAATGGATGAAAGAGTAACGAGAGATTATATTCTTTCACATAACTCAGATACTCAAGCAGATGCATTCGTTCTTGTTGTTGACTCAACAAATTTTAGTAAAAGCTTATACCTTGCACTACAGATGATTGACTTAAATGTTCCTGTGGTTGTTGCTTTAAATATGTATGACCTCGCTTTAAAGCGTGGCCAAGAAATTAATATCGAAAAGCTATCATCTCTATTAAATGGTGTAAAAGTCATTCCTACAGTTGCAACTCGTGCACAGGGAATTGAGAATTTAGATTCAGTTATTGTTGAATTACTTAATCTTAATAAGAATACAATTAAAGTTGAAGGTGATTTTCTTCAAAAAATTAAAACTGCTGAGTATATAAAATCGATTTTAGACAGGGTAGATGCAATTATAAATCAAGTTACGGTAAAAACTATAAAAAAAGATACCTTAACAGATAAGTTAGATTCAATTGTTCTTCATCCAATTCTTGGGCCATTTGTTTTAATTGCAGTTCTAGTGTTTTTATTTCAACTATTATTTGTTTGGGCAGATCCTTTTGTTGGTCTAATTGAAGGGGGCTTTGAATTACTTTCAGGCCTGATTGATACAAATTTAAATGATGGGTATTTAAAAAGCTTATTAATAGACGGAATTATTGCTGGAGTTGGTGGTATCGTTGTTTTTCTTCCGCATATTGTTTTCTTATTCATATTAATTAATGCGCTCGAAGACTTTGGTTATTTAGGAAGAGCTGCATTCTTATTAGACTTCTTAATGAGAAAAGTTGGGCTTCCTGGTAAAGCGGTTATTCCTCTTTTATCTAGTCATGCATGTGCAATTCCTGGGATTATGGGTGCGAGAATTATCGAAAACCCCAGGCAGAGACTTATAACTATTATGCTGTCTCCACTTATGGCCTGTTCAGCAAGGCTTCCAGTTTATACTCTTCTGATTGCAGCAATTGTTCCTAATGAAAAACTTTTTGGATTCATAGGAATGCCAGGTCTTGTTATGTTTGCTCTTTATGCTTTTGCTATATTAACATCTTTAATAATAGCCTTTGTTACCAAGGCCACGGCAATTACTCCAACCGCTAGTACATTGATGATGGAGCTTCCAGCATATAGAGTCCCAAAGCTAAAAAATGTTCTTATTTCAGCTTTTCAAAAAGGATATTTATTCTTAAAGAAAGCTGGGACAATAATTTTTGTATTATCAATCGTCATATGGGGATTAGTTACTTTTCCCGAAGCACCAAAAAATGCTACTGAGCCTGCTATCAATTACAGTGCTGCAGCAAAAATAGGGCAAACTCTTGAGCCTATATTTAGACCATTAGGATTTGATTGGAAAATGACAACGGCGTTAATTCCAAGCTTTGCTGCCAGAGAAGTTCTTGTAAGTGCCATGGGAACAGTAATGAATGTGAATGCTGAAGATGACGATAAGCTTATAGATAGCCTCTCATCAAGGATGGGGGCAGAATACTCAATGGCCAGTTTACTAGCTCTCTTAGTTTGGTTTGTCTTCTCTCCTCAGTGTATTGCTACAATTGCTGTCATGAAAAAAGAAACTAATGGCTATAAAATGCCAATACTATTCCTGGCATACACATTAACATTGGCTTATGTTGCATCGCTCATAACTTATAATGTTTTCTCTTTGTAAGAAAGTGTAAGTAGAACTCCCTTAACAAATGCTAACAACTACGAAATGATTATCCTCCATATAAATGTATCGATTGGAGTGAAACATGGAAAAGTTAATTTTAGCAATTATATTAATGTCAGTATCATTAGTAACAACAGCATCTACTAAAGTCATTTATGGTGATGATAATAGAGTAGATGTATATAAATCTACAAATGCTGATTTTGTTGAGCTATCAAAATCAACAGCAGCAATGATCCCTAATGCAAGTATCAAAAAAGCATTTGGAAGCAAAACTTATAAAATTAAAGCTAAGTCTTTAGAGTCTCGCGGAATTTGTAAAACTGAAAGATTTGCAAAGCAACCCTCAGCTGCAAACTGTTCAGGATTTTTAGTAGGTGATAAATACTTAGTAACTGCTGGTCATTGTATCAGGAGAAAGTCTGACTGTAAGGGATCTCACTGGGTATTTGGATATAAAATGAAAAATGCAACAGAAGCAAACTTAGAGATCGAAGAAGAGAATGTTTATAGATGTAAAAAGATTATCTCTCAATCTCTAAATAGTAGTAACAAAGATGACTATGCATTAATTGAACTTGATAGAGTAGCTCAAAACATTAGACCTTTAACTTTTAGAAAATCTGGAAAGATAGCTGAAGGTGAAGCAATTGTTGTAATTGGTCACCCAAGTGGACTTCCAACTAAAATTGCTGACGGTGCAAATGTTAGAAAGCTAAGTGGAAAATACTTTTCAGCTAACTTAGATACTTATGGTGGAAACTCTGGTTCAGCAGTATTTAATGTTGCTACTGGTTTAGTAGAAGGAATCTTAGTAAGAGGTGAGACTGATTATGTTAGACGTGGTGGTTGTTCTCAATCAAATACGATTGGTAATAATTCAGGACGCGGTGAAGATGTTACTTTCATCACAAACATTGAAGAGCTTCAAAACCTTTAATTTAAATAAAAAATAAGTAAATTAGGCCTTAGTTTGTAAAAACTGAGGCCTTTTTTTATGAGTAGAAACTACAAAAAATAAAAAAAGCTCATAATACTGGTAACTTAATGCCTAAAAGATAACAAGTTGAACTGAAGCCCCATATGAAGATAAAACATATAAGACAGTTTGGAGCTCTATATGTTAGTAAAGTCATTATAAGTATTATACTTGGAGCAGCTCTTTGGACACTAGCAGAGTATATTCTGCATAGGGAATTGGTCCTGCTGTGTTCTTGTTAGCCTTTATGTTCACTGGGGGTGGAACTCTCTTTAAATCATGGAGTAACTATTGCACTTTGTGATAGAGTGTTTGGTACATTTGTTAAAGCGAATCTAGATGATGTATACTCACTTGAAAAAAGTGGAGAAGCATATGAAGATAGCATCATGGAATGTAAACGGAATCAGGGCCTGTGTTAATAAGGGATTTATTGATTGGTTAGACGAAGAAAAAGCTGACGTTGTTTGTTTACAAGAAATTAAAGCTCTAGAAGAACAATTTCCAAAAGAGTTAATCGAAAGAGATGAGTTCTTTTATATTCATCCAGCACAAAAGAAAGGTTACTCAGGTGTCACAATTATTTCAAAGAAAGAGCCCATTGAAGTTTGGGAAGGTCTTGGAATTGAAGAATATGATAATGAAGGTCGCTGTTTAATTGCTGAGTTTGATGATTTCATTTTATTTAATTGTTACTTTCCAAATGGTCAAAGAGATCACGGAAGAGTTCCTTATAAGTTGGGCTTTTCAGATGCAGTAATGGAAGAAGCTTTAAAACTCAAAAAAGAAAAGAAGAAAGAAATAGTTATTACTGGTGATTACAATACAGCTCATACAGCGAATGATTTAGCGAACCCAAAGTCTAATAAAAACTCTACTGGATTTTTACCCAATGAGAGAGAATGGATGGATAAGTTTTTTGCTAATGGTTTTGTAGATACATTTAGACATTTTACTCCAGAAGGTAATGGTCATTATACTTGGTGGACTTATAGAAGTAACTGTCGTGAAAAAAATGTTGGATGGAGAATAGATTACTTTTGTGTGACTGAAGAGTTTATGCCAAAAGTTTCAAAGAGTTATCATCGCCCAGATGTTCTAGGAAGTGATCACTGTCCACTCATTTTAGAGATAAAATAGAATCAATAAATCAATGTTCTACTATAATTCAATAGTAGAACGCTTAATGTTTTCACCTTCAATTGAAAACTTGATATCTAGATTCGGTGCTTGAGCTACAAATGCTTTTAAAAGATAGTTCGAATCTACTAAAGACTTGAGAATATAGTTTACTTTATTTAAAGCCAGTTTCTTCTCTCCAGTTTTAAATAATGAATTTGCCAAATCTCTATTGGAAATTATTTTTTTTACAGCGTTCAAAATAAAATTTCTATAAAGTCTAAAGCACTTCGATTCTTTTTTTATTTTACAGAATCTTTTGTGACCAAAGGTCGTAAAATCTCTTATCAGTTTTGCAATAGCATTGGCCTTTATTATCTTTATACTTACTTCATTAAAAAGAACAAATACATCTTGAGCTGAAAGGTTCACTGCAACTTGAACACGTGTAAAATCTAGTTTTCCACCGGGTATTTTTATATCATTAATTCTAGAAATTCCTGTTCGTTTTGCAATACTACTTAAAAAACCTTTTAGTTCAGAAACAGTCGTTTTATCTTTTTCAAACTTCCAGTAAACATTACTCGCTAGAACTGACTGCTCATCTTTATTTATATCTTCAACTGTAATGACTCTAATTGTTTCACTATTAATCATATGTTTTGATAATGGCCCACGGGTTCTATTCTCTTTGGTGATAGAGCTAATACTTATTCTTTTTGTCTCATCATCAGAGATGAATTCTTTATTAATAATAGCGTAATCTTTATTTCTAGATTTTTGATAAGTGTATAATAGGGGAATATAAAACTTAGAAAATTGAGTGTTCCCATTGTGGATAGAGTTATAACTAGATATCTCTTCGACGGTGCTAGCATCCGTTTTTGCGATTTTTTGTGCCAATGTAAGGTTACCAATAAGAGTTTGTTTAAGTGCTTTTACAGCCTCTGTGGATTTCATATTATATGAAAATGTAAATCCATTTCCTCTTGCAGCATATCTTTCTAATTCCCCGGCAACTATCAAAGCTCTTGCTACAAGTGTTCGGGCCTTAGTTTTTAAATTTGTGATTCTAACTTCTAAATTTGTATCACTTACTTTTTGAAATTTTATAATATATTGACCAGTTGAAGAGACAAGAACTCCAGTATTGATAACGCTGTAACTTACAGATGCACCAAAGATAAAGCTAGAGCGAGCTCCAAAAGTAATTTTATCACCAATTCTCCATTTGTTAAATTCTTCAGATGTTTTAGGGATTCTTAGTTTGTCTCTCTTTTCATATCTACTATTTAAAATTGTTTCACGGTAATAATTTTTACCTCTTAAGTATGAAGGTCCTATCCCTAATGTGAGAGGAAACTTGAGGTAAGTCTCAATTTCAACGCCAAGTCCTAAGTCCCATTTGAATGATTTAATATGTAAAAAGCGATCTTGCTTTTGACTTTGTTGAAGACTTGAAGAATTAGAAGTTCCAAGACTAACAACTCTATCCACTTTATCAAATCCAAAGATTGCTAATGGATGTATAAAGAGCTCTAGATTACGTTCACCTTGTTTACCATCATGAGCAACAAAGGGGAGTTTATAATTAATACTTCCATTTATCCCAAACTCAATTGGTAAGTGTGAGTGGGAGTGAAATGTAAATTCTTCTTCTAAAGATGGAGGAATTGGTCCGGGACCGCCATTAGATAGCGCCAAGTCTGTAAAAAACAAACAAAGCAGGAGTAGAGTGACTTTCATCATCATTTTATGGTGTCCTTTTACATAGTATATAAAGGGACTTAGTACATTTTAGAATTGAATTTGTAAAACACAAAGGAGTAAAAAAAGAATGTTTAGTTTGCCGTTTCGGAGCCACCAAAACTGTATCTAAAGCCAAAATCACCACCAGCTATATAGAGCTCTCTGTCCTCTAAGTAGTGACTTGTAATATCGATATATATAGAAAAAGGGCCATAAAAGAAGTCAATACCAATACCTGTGTAGGCACCGCCATCATGCTGATTTTCAGAGTCGGTTAACTTGTGAGAAGACCATCCAAATTTAAAAGCAAAATAGCTGTAGTTTAGTCTTACGCCATAACTATCTATCGTGTCTTTTCCTTCAATTTTATCTTCGCCTTGAAATTGAGACCATTTTCTATCGTATGTTAGAGCCACTTTATAAGTTGCAGAATTTAAGAAGTGATAACCAAAACTTAGTCCGGGACTCGTTTTTTCACTTCCTTCTGTATCCCCACCAAGCTTATACGAGTCGCCAAGTTCATAGCGATAACCATAAGTCATGCCAAAGTAGGCTCCATGAGCTGAACTACTATTAGACTCTGGTAAATAGTTCGATGCAAATGAATGAAGGAGTAAGTGAGTCGCTAGGAATATATCCGCTTTGGCTTTAGCGCTATAACTAAGAATTGTGATTATTATTAATAAATTTTTCATCTCAGAAGTATAGCTGTAATTGGCTTAAGCTTCAAATGTGATTTCAAAACAACAATGAATTTTTAAGTCTCTAAAGTCTTTTGGTATAGACTTCATTGTGATATCTTTAACTTTGAACTTCTGACTAATCGTCTCATCCATTTTAAACTTTCTAAAGTTATTAGAGAAATAAAGAATCCCACCAGGTGCCAATCTGAGCATACATAAATCTATTAAACCTGAATGATCTCTTTGAATATCAAAAGTTCCGTCCATCTTTTTTGAATTAGAAAAGCTTGGAGGATCTAGAATAATGATGTCGTATTTATTTTGATCTTCTTTTAAAAATTCAAAAGTATTTTTAACAAGAAATTTATGCTGGCTAAACATTAAATGATTTAATCTGAAATTGTCTTTTGACCAGTTTACATATGTATTAGACATGTCGACTGTTGTTACATGGCCACCACCTAAAGCTGCGACAACACTTAACGAGCCTGTATATGAGAAAAGATTTAGAACTCTCTTGTCTTTACTGGTTTTGTTTATGATTTGTCTTAGTGGTCTGTGATCTAAAAAAAGTCCAGTATCTAAATAATCGTATAAATTTATATAAAAAAGAGCAGATCTTTCTTGAATAGTTATTCTTTGGTCTTCATCATCTTCTTTTTCATACTGCTGTGTTCCCGATTGAATTTCTCTTTTCTTGAGAATTATATTTGATTCATCAATTCCTAGAACTTCAGTGATGGCAGAGTAGATTTGACCAATATGTTTTTGTCTGATGTTTTCATCTTCAACATCAAGTTTTTTACCTTTTTCATAGATCAGAGCATACTCTTTATAGATGTCGATAATATATGGATACTCAGGTATATCTTTTTCATAAACTCTGAAAGCATCAATTTTCTCAGACTGAGTCCACTTCTTAAGTTTCTTATAATTTTTTGCAAGTCTATTGGCTATAATTGAGTTATTTGTCATAAAATCATATATAATAGGAAAACGTTAAAGTTAACTAATTTCAGCATTTTATATAAAATAAACTAATAACAGGTTAATTATGGAAGAAAATCTCAAAAAAATTATTATGATGTCGGGTTCAGACGAAGATTCAGATTCAGATTCAACTGAAGGGGATTCTGGAACTGCGACGATGGAAGAAGTAAAAGTTAAAAAGCCAAAAATGTTTAAAGTCTTAATGCACAACGATGACTATACGAGCATGGAGTTTGTTATCCACGCTCTTCAAAAGTTTTTTCAAAAGTCTTATGAGCAGGCAATTATGCTTAAAGTTCATCATGATGGAATTGGAATTTGTGGAATATTCACATTTGAAGTTGCTGAATCTAAAGCGACTAAAGTAAATAAATATTCTCGAGGTAAAGGACATCCATTAAAATGTACTTTTGAACCTTGCGATTCCGAAGATTGATACCATATTAAAATACAAGCGAGGGTATTAGATGATTAGTACACAATTAGAATTATTATTGAATAGGGCCATTAAGAGGGCTAATGAACTTAAACATGAGTTCTTAACGATAGAGAATGTATTATTTGCAATTCTTTCAGACGAGACTGTAAAACAAGTTTTTTCTGATTGTGGAGCTGAGATACCTGCCTTGGCAAAAGATCTTGAAGAGTTTGTTAATGATCCATCAAACTTTAGTATTCTTGATGAAGAGGAAATTAAAGAGCTAGGCTTGGAGCAGTTTGCTAATGAAGATATGCGAAAGTTAGCTAATAGTAGTGGTATTTTCTATCAGCCAGAAATTAGTTTAAGCCTTCAAAGAGTTATTCAAAGAGCAGCTCTACAGATTCAACATTCTGGAAAAAAAGAAATAATGCCAATCAACCTTGTCGTTGCAATGTATAGTGCAAAAGAATGTCATGGAGTCTTTTTTCTTAAAAAAAATAATATTGAACGAATATCTTTAGTTGAAAAAATAGCTCATGGCTTAGATAAGCCTGTTACAAGCAATGAGGACAAATTAGATTCTGAAACAACTGATCCACTTGAAAAAGAAGATAAATCTCAAAAAATTCTAGATGAATTTACTGTAAATTTAAATACTCTTTCTAGAAAGGGTAAAATTGATCCAATAATCGGAAGAACTGAAGAACTCCAAAGAGTTATCCAAATACTTTGTAGAAGAAGAAAAAATAATCCAATTCTTGTTGGTGAAGCAGGTGTTGGAAAGACAGCAATTGCTGAAGGCCTTGCACAATTAATCGAAGAAAAAAGAGTGCCTGAAATTATTCAAGGAACTCAAATCTACAGTTTAGACATGGCGAGTTTATTGGCTGGAACTAAGTTTCGTGGAGATTTTGAAGAAAGATTAAAAGGTATAATGAAAGCCATTGAACAAAAAAGTAAAGAGCATGGCTGTATTCTTTTTATTGATGAAATTCATAATATCATTGGCGCAGGTTCAACAAATGCAGGAAGTATGGATGCTTCAAATCTCTTAAAGCCAGCTCTTAGTCGTGGAACTTTAAAATGTATGGGAAGCACAACTTATGATGAATATCGTAAGTTTTTTGAAAAAGATCAGGCATTAACGAGAAGATTTCAAAAAATTGATGTTCATGAGCCAAGTACTGGAGACACCATCCAGATTTTAAAAGGTTTAATTTCTAAATTTGAAGATCATCATAATGTTACATATTCTGATAAAATAATTGAATTATCTGTAACTCTATCAAATAAGCACATTACTGATAGAAAATTACCGGATAAGGCAATTGATGTAATTGATGAGGTTGGTTCATACTCTCGTATAAACCGCAAAACGACTAAAGAAAATATTTATGACATTGAACAGGCCGATATTGAGCATATTGTTGCTAAAATTGCTCGAATTCCCGAGAAAACAATCTCTGTAAATGAAAAAGACAAAATTCAAAACTTAGAAAGAGATCTTAAACTTTTAATATTTGGACAAGATGAGGCAGTAAATAAAGTATCTAACTCAATAATTCTCTCTAGATCAGGCCTAGGTGATCAAAATAAGCCAATATCTTCTTTTCTTTTCGCAGGACCAACTGGAGTTGGTAAGACAGAATTAGCTAAGCAGTTATCAATGAGCATGGGAATTAACTTTGAAAGAATAGATATGTCTGAATATATGGAGAAGCATTCTGTTGCTAAGTTAATTGGAGCTCCTCCAGGATATGTTGGTTTTGATCAAGGTGGAATTTTAACAGAGAAAATCAACCAAAACCCTTACTCAGTACTGTTATTAGATGAACTAGAGAAAGCTCATCCGGATATTTTTAATATTCTTTTACAAGTAATGGACCATGGTCAATTAACTGATTCAAATGGAAAAACAACAGACTTTAGAAACGTTATATTGATTATGACATCAAATGCTGGTGCAAAAGAAATGGAAGGTGGAGCAATTGGTCTGAGTTCAGCTAATACTAAATTTAACACCTCAAAACGTGATAAATCATTGAAAAACTATTTTAGCCCTGAATTTAGAAATAGATTGGATTCAATTATCTTTTTTAATCATTTAACAAAAGTGAATATCATCTCGGTTGTAGAAAAATTTGTTATGGAGTTAGAGAATCAGCTACTAGATAAGAAAGTTGAACTTGATGTAAGTGACGAGCTGATGGGGTGGTTCGCTGTTGAAGGGTATGATGAGAAAATGGGAGCAAGACCAATTGGAAGATTGATCAATGAAAAGCTAAGAAAGCCACTTGCTAACGAACTTTTATTTGGAAAACTAGAAAAAGGTGGCAAAGTTTTGGCACTTTTGGCAAATAATGAAGTCAAATTCGAATTTATAGTAAATAAACTGGAAGAAATTTCGTAGTAGATATAAAAAAATATATAGTTTTATTCAATAAAGCTCAAAATATATAAAAAAAAATCAAAAAAAACAAAACGCTGAATCGCAATTATAGCAATCGATTCAGCGTTTTTTGTTGAAGTAAATCTTTATCTATCTCAAAAAAAGACTAAAGTAATAAAAAAAAACTGCCGATTTGAAAACAAATTCGATATTTTTTATTTGCGTTAAAATAAAAAAGTGTTTATCCTAAAATTGAGTATTATTATTTTAGTATTCATTTATTTCTGGGAGGAAATTTATGGCAGTCAAGAAAGCAACAAAAAAAGTAGCTAAGAAAGTAGCTAAGAAAGCAACTAAGAAAGTAGCTAAGAAAGCAACTAAGAAAGTAGCTAAGAAAAAAGTAGCTAAGAAAGTAGCTAAGAAAAAAGTAGCTAAGAAAGTAGCTAAGAAAAAAGTAGCTAAGAAAGCGACTAAGAAAGTAGCTAAGAAAGTAGCTAAGAAAAAAGTAGCTAAGAAAGTAGCTAAGAAGAAAGTAGCTAAGAAAGCGACTAAGAAAGTAGCTAAGAAGAAAGTAGCAAAAAAAGCGACTAAAAAAGTAGCTAAGAAAGCTACAAAAAAAGTAGCTAAGAAAGCAGCTAAGAAAGTAGCTAAGAAGAAGTAATTAACACATCTTTTTAAATACTAGGGCCATCTTTTAAGATGGCCTTTTTTTTGCCTTAATTCATAGTTTGCCAATCACTCACGTAAATACCTATAATTAGATTTATATCAGACCGAACTAGAATAGTACTGGAGAGTATTTATTATGAATATGATCAATAAATTATTTTTTAAAGGCTTAATTGTTGTTATGCCTGTTACTTTGACGCTTTATCTGATGGTAGTAATCTCTACAAAAGCTGAAAATCTCTTTGGTAATCTAATAAAAGACTTTCTTGGTCCTGGATTATATATCCCAGGCTTTGGTATTTTACTCACAGTTATTGCAATAATTGGTGTTGGCGTACTGGCAGGAAACTTTATAACGGGAAGAATTATCAATTGGGCCATCTCAACATTTGAGAAAATCCCATTCTTAAAAGCAATTTATAATCCCCTTAGAGATTTAATGTCACTTTTTGCAGGTGGCGGTACTGATAATATGAAAAAAGTTGTTATTGTTAACTTTGAAAAGCTTGGTTTTAAATCAATTGGTCTTGTTACTCGTGAAGAGTTCTCTGATATTCCGGAAGGAACTTTTTCTGATGATAATATAGCTGTATATGTTCCAATGAGTTATATGTTAGGTGGATTTACTACAATTGTTCCAAGATCAAGTGTAACTGAAGTGGATATTCCTGTTGAAAAGGCATTCAAACTTGCAATTACAGGCTGGATAAAAGCTGATCAAAATGTCACTAAGTAGTTTAAATAGTTGCCCTTTATGTGAATCAGAATCTACAAATCACTATTTTAAAGAAGAAAATGGTCATCAAAGAAACTTTATTCGTTGTGATGAATGCGATTTAATTTTTGCTGACCCTAAAAACTTACTTAATATGGAAGTGGAAAAATCTAGATATGAATCACATAACAATTCAGATAGAAGTAAAGGATATGAGAGCTTTCTAAGAACACTAATTGATCCGGTAAAAAAATATATATCCAAAGAATCAAAAGGTTTGGACTTTGGAAGTGGACCGTATCCAATGTTAGTTGAACTATTTAAAGAAGATGGATATCAAATTGAAGCTTATGATCCATTTTTTAATCCAGAAAATACATTATTGAACAAAACGTATGACTTTGTTACTTCTTGTGAAGTCGTAGAGCACTTTAATAGACCCATAGAATCGTTTAGGTTACTTTGTTCTTTATTGAATACTA
>Ga0209712_10003836_pt1 | contig 12111 bp, 19 predicted proteins | sample ArcOceMetagenome_FD_187443 | JGI IMG/M metagenome (GOLD analysis project Ga0209712, IMG submission 187443) | Marine eukaryotic phytoplankton communities from Arctic Ocean - Arctic Ocean - Greenland ARC118M Metagenome (SPAdes) (version 2) | ecosystem: Environmental > Aquatic > Marine > Oceanic...
CTCAGCCTACTAAAGACATTAACATGCCGGATTGTGAAGTTGTACTTGATATCTCATCTGATAATTTAGATAAGATTCGAAAAGCAGCTGCAGTTCTTGGTCATTCTGAATTAAGTTTTAAAAGCGACGGCGGCAGTGTAGTGGCTTGCGTATTTAATGAAAAAGACGCTACAGCAAATACTTTTGATATTGACCTAGGTACAACATCAGAAGAAACCTTTAATTACGTATTTAGTATTTCTAATTTGAAAATGCTACAAGGTGATTACAAGGTATCGATTTCATCTAAGCTAATCTCTAATTGGAGAAACGCTGATAATCCTTTGGATTATTTTATTGCTTTAGAGAAATCATCAAGTTTCGGTGTATAAATAACTATACACAAAAAAGAATTAACCTTGTTATGTTTATATAATAAGGATAATGTGGAGATTGCTGAATTATCGGGATCTCTTAAATTAGTCTAAACCCGGAGAAATACTATGACTGAATTACAAGATAAAGTCCTTCCACAAGAAGGCACAGAGGAGCAACAAGCTCCAAACCTATCCTTACAGGATATCTCAACTTTCGTACAGATTATCGATATCTGTTCTAAAAGAGGTGGTTTTGAAGGACAAGAAATGGAAGCTATTGGTGGCTTACGAAACAGAACAGTAGCATTTCTAAATGCTGCATCTGCAGAGCAAGGCGAGAAAGCTCCAGAAGGTATGGTACCAGCAGGCGCTGATCTTCCGGAAGAAGTTGAAGGCGATATCGTCTAATACTGAATTAGCTTATCGCGGAGGTAGCTCCTCCGCATTTTTATTAATTTTATTATGAAGGATATATTATGGATCGCAATGAATGTGCTCGTTTAATCGAAGCATTACAAAAAGGTACTGTTACAGTAACCTTTCAAAAGATTGACTCAGGTGAAGTACGAGTCATGCCATGTACTCTCAACGAAAAACTGTTATTAGCTAACGATCAAAAAACTGAAATTAAATCAATTAGTCCAGACAGCGCGCATTTGGCTGTATGGTCTATTGACAAAGACGCTTGGCGATCATTTAGAGTTTCAACTGTTCTTGGTTGGGAGGTACTTTAATGTCAGAGTTTCTTTGGGTTGAAAAATATCGTCCACAAAAAATTCAAGATTGTATATTACCTAAACACATAAAATCAACCTTTGAAGATATTGTTAGAGGAGGTGACCTACACAATATGCTTCTTACCGGCACAGCCGGTCTTGGTAAAACTACAGTCGCGAAAGCTTTATGTAACGAACTTGATTTAGACTTTCTCTTAATCAATGGATCTGAAGAGTCTGGTATTGATACATTGCGTAATAAAATTAAGCAGTTTGCGTCTTCTGTTTCTCTCCAGGGTGGCTACAAAGTAGTCATCTTGGACGAGGCGGATTACCTAAACGCTCAATCAACACAACCAGCATTACGTGGTTTTATTGAAGAGTTTAGTAATAACTGCAGATTTATTCTTACATGTAATTTTAAAAATCGTATCATTGAACCACTACATTCTCGTTGTACTACAATCGAGTTTAACGTTTCTAAAAAGGACGCAGCACCACTATGTGGGCAGTTTCTCAAACGATGTACTAACATTCTAAAAGATGAAGGTATTAGTTATGACGAAAAGGTAGTTGCTGAATTGATTATGAAACACATGCCAGATTGGCGTAAAGTTCTTAACGAACTTCAGCGTTATGGCAGTAGTGGTAATATTGATACTGGCATTCTTGTATCTTTATCTGAAGTTTCTCTTAATGATCTTATGATCCACTTAAAAGAAAAGAACTTTAAAGGTATGAGACAATGGGTAAGTAATAATATTGATTCTGAACCAGCAGCAATTTATCGTAAAATTTATGATAATATGAATGACTATATTGATCCACAAAGTATACCTCAATTGGTACTTATTTTGGCTGATTATCAATATAAGAATTCATTCGTTGCTGATCATGAACTTAATACTGTTGCTTGTCTTACTGAAATAATGGCTGGGGTTTCGTTCAAATGAACCCTTTTGAATATTTAAATGCCATTAACACAACCAAAAAGGATTTGATGGTTGATGATGTATCAGAAAAAGCGTACAGTCCATTTATGGTAAACCGTGGACTGTCGTATTTTCCTGATACAATCCTCTACGCAAATGAGATGAATTTGAATCATCACATTGACAGTCGTCTTCAGTTCGATTTTCTTATAAATATAATTAAGAAGAAACGAAGGTTTTCAAAATGGGCTAAGCCTATGAATATAGAAAACCTAGAGCTGATAAAAGAATATTATGGATATAGCAATGAAAAAGCTAAATCTGTTCTGTCATTACTAAACGATGATCAAATTAACGAATTGAAGACGAGGATTTACAAAGGTGGAAAACGAAAATAACGCAGAAGTCCAATGGACTCCAGTATCTATGCTAGAAATTACTCTTAATGAACCTGATGATTTTTTAAAGATTAGAGAAACATTAACGCGAATTGGAGTAGCTTCTAGAAAAGATCAAAAGCTATATCAGTCATGTCACATTTTGCACAAACAAGGTAGATACTTTATTGTGCATTTCAAAGAACTGTTTTTATTAGATGGTAAACCTTCTAATTTATTGCTTAATGATATTCAACGTAGAAATACAATTGCTACGCTACTATCAGACTGGGGACTAGTTACTTTCGTTACTCCAGACCAAGCAAAGGATATTGCGCCATTACGACAAATTAAAGTTATTCCCTATAAGGAAAAATCTGAATGGACTCTATGTCCTAAGTATAATATAGGAAATAATAATAATAATGGAAAAGAAAATTATGAAGTCCGGAAGGATTAATAAAATTTGTAATAAATATTTATAAACGGACATAAAATGTCGTATAAATAATAGTGGATGCCGAATTGGTCGGGTCCATTTTTTAACCTTGCTACATGTAGGAGGAAACACACATGGTAAGAAATACTACTATGAACGTACCGCGTTCACTATTTATTGGGTTTGAGCCCATACTAAATGAACTTGAGAGAATCCACTCTGCTGGAAGATCACAAGACAATTATCCACCCCACAACGTTGTAAAAATCGATAATGAACATTTCATTATTGAATTGGCTGTTGCTGGATTTACGAATGATGATATTAGCATCGAAGTAAAGGATGGAATTCTATTAGTTAAAGGCGAAAGCTCTAGTGATGATCGTGAATACGCACACAAAGGTATATCATCCCGCAAGTTCGAGAAGTCCTTCCGACTCTCCGAATTTGTTGTAATAGGCGGGGCTGATCTTGTGAATGGGATACTTGTGGTTAACGCCAGAGTCGAAGTTCCAGAAGAGAGGCGTCCTCGGAAGATCGAAATCGGATCGACTGGGACATCAACGAAGAAGGGTTTACTCAATGAGTAATTCCGGTGAGCAGCGAAAACCCAGTGGGTTGTAATAAACTATCTACTGGAGTCAAACTATGGGTTACATACGTAAGCACAAGCATGGCATTAGATCTGGATTCGAAGCAACTGTAATAATGGCGTTTATATTCTCTATATGCCCCACTATTGTGATACTTGCTTCGAGTGCATATTATCTATAAGCCACTTTAAATAAGACGGGAGGGAGTGATCCTTCCCAACTTTTTAAAAATAAACCTTTACATTATGTCCAAACTATGATATAATATACTCTATTATTCGATATGGTTATACTATGAAATTTTACACATCTATCTCACGCTATGGTAATAATCTTCTTTACAGAGGTTATAGCAATGGCAAAAAAATTCAAACAAAAATTAAGTACAAACCGACGTTTTATGTCAATACACCTAATACTACACCATTTAAAGCTTTAGATGGTACAAAAGTTGCGCCTATCAAATTTGAAGATATGCGTGAAGCTAAAGATTGGCTAGCAACAAACCAACATACTGCTGGCCGACATATTTACGGTAACAACAAACATATTCCAGCGTATATCAATGATGCATTCCCTGGCAATATTAAGTTTGATCGTAACCTTATTAACGTAACAACAATCGATATTGAAGTACAATCAGATGCTGGCTTTCCTGAACCAGAACATGCAGCTCATGAAGTAACAGCAATCTGTATGAAAAACAATATTGATAACACATTCTATGTCTGGGGTCTTAAAGACTATGACGTAGAAAAAACATACATGACAGAAAATCGTGTAGTATACGAAAAGTGTATGACCGAATCAGAACTTCTATTAAAATTCATTGCTCATTGGTCTTTACCATCTCAATGCCCAGATGTTATTACTGGTTGGAATTCACGATTCTTTGATATACCATACCTTGTTAATCGCATTATTAAAATCCATGGTGAAGAGTTTGTTCGTAGATTATCTCCCTGGGGTTTGATTGATCGCCGTGATGTCAATACAATGCAGCGTAAACAGTGCGCTTATGAAATTCAAGGTATCGCTCAAATGGATTACCTTGATCTATTTCGTAAATTTGGTTACTCGTATGGTCCACAGGAATCATATAAGCTTGATAATATTGCTCACGTAGTACTTGGAGAACGTAAGCTTTCTTATGAAGAATATGGTAACCTTCACACTCTTTACATACACGATCATCAAAAGTTTATTGACTACAACATTAAAGACGTAGACTTAGTAGATCGTTTCGAAGATAAGATGGGTCTTATTACATTAGCTCTTACTATGGCTTATCGTGGTGGTGTTAACTATGGCGATGTTATGGGTACGACTGCTATATGGGATTCTATTATCTTTCGTAATCTACATGCAAATAACGTTATTGTTCCATTTGCCGAAGAAAAGTTTAAATCACCATATCCAGGTGGCTTTGTAAAAGATCCACACGTTGGAATGCACGAATGGGTTGTTTCTTTTGATTTGAACTCACTGTATCCATCAATCATTATGCAAAATAATATGTCTCCTGAAACTATTATTAATGGTAAAGTTGCTAATGTTACTGTTGATAGTCTTCTAAGTGGGGATGTTAAACCTAAGCTTGAAACTAATGAATGTGCTTCAGCGTCTGGTCAGTATTTTACTACTGATGAACAAGGCATCTTACCAAAAATCATTGACGAAATGTACAGTGAACGTGTTGTAATCAAACGTGCAATGATCAATGGGCAAAAAGAACTTGAAAAGGTTGACAAAAATAACAAACAAGAATTGTATCGAGTTCAACGCGATATCAACATTGCAGAAAATCAACAAATGTCTATTAAGATTCTTCTAAACAGTCTTTATGGCGCACTTGGCAACAAGTACTTTAGATTCTTTGATCAACGTATTGCTGAAGGTATTACTTTGTCTGGCCAGCTTACTATTCGTTGGGCTGAAAAGGCTATCAACGAATATCTCAATAAGATTCTTAAAACTAAAAAAGACTATGTTATTGCTATCGATACAGATTCTGTTTACGTAGTACTTGATGATCTTGTTAAAGCTGTTAGTCCTAATAATCCATTGGAATTTATCGATACTGTTTGTAAGGAAAAGCTTGAAACTGTTCTTGAAGAAAGCTATGCTGATTTGTTTAAAGTTATGGGTGGTATCGAAAACAGAATGGTTATGAAACGTGAAGCAATTGCCGATCGCGGTATCTGGACAGCAAAGAAAAGGTATATCCTAAACGTTCTTGATAACGAAGGTGTTCGATACGCTGAACCCAAGCTTAAAATTATGGGTATCGAAGCTATTAAGTCTTCTACACCAGCTCCATGTCGTACAGCTCTTAAGCAAATGTTTAGGACAATAATTAGTGGTTCTGAATTAAAGGTCCAACAAGATATTGAAACCTTTAGAACGTACTTTAAAACTCTGCCACCTGATGAGATTGCGTTTCCACGAGGTATAACTAATCTTACAAACTATATGGATAATCAAAGGATATACAAAAAGGGTACGCCAATACATGCTCGTGGTAGTATCATGTATAACAAAATGCTTGTAGACAAATCGCTTACAAAGCAATATAATAAGATTCAGAATGGCGAAAAGATTAAGTTTATCTATCTTCGAACACCTAATCATATGAAGGAGAACGTAATATCTTTCCTTGATTATTTGCCTGAAGAGTTTGGTCTACATCGCTATATTGATTATGACACTCAGTTTGATAAAACATTCTTAGGTGTTATTGATCCAATACTTCAAGCTGTTGGTTGGAACTCAAAAGACATAGCAACGCTTGATGAATTCTTTTAAAATAAACCTTTACATTCAACCAAAAGTATGATATAATATAACTATTATGACAGGAGATACAAATGACAATTAAACTATTAAGACTTACTTCAGGCGAAGAAATCATCGTAACTATTACTGGCTCATCGCCTGATGCGACTACGTTTGAAAAGCCAGTAGCATTATATGCTGCTGAAGAAGGTAAACTAGGCTTTATGCCTTATATACCATACACAAAGGCTGAAGATGGACTAACTATTAAATCAGAACATATCGTATTTGAAGTTGATCCAATTAGTGAAGTACTAGATCAATACAAATCTGCTACTAGTGTTATTCAAGTTACACAACCACAAGGTATTATTTTATGAGCTGGGTAGAAGATATTAAAGACATGCATGCTAAGTATGGTGTACATGAATGGGTTAAAAACAATCCAGAAAAACTGGAACAGCTACTACATTTTCGTGTAGCATTCCTTAAAGAAGAGTTTGATGAAACATTTAAAGCTACTGGTGAGAAAGACGCTGAAGAAATAGTTGATGGTCTTATTGATCTATGTGTAGTTGCTATTGGAACACTTGATGTTATGGGTATCGATGCTAATGAAGCTTGGCATAACGTTCACAAAGCTAATATGGCAAAGAACGTTGGCGTAAAAGAATCACGTCCAAATCCACTAGGTCTTCCTGATTTAGTTAAACCCGAAGGCTGGAAAGCTCCTGACCACACCGGTAATCATGGTCTTTTAGTAAATTTATAATATGAGTTAATAATGGTATCTCTGACAATATTTGATAGTATCTATGATAACAAAACTGTTAAAAGAATTGATTATAAGTCTTTTGATGATTTTGAAAAGGTATTATACCGTTTGGCAGATGGTGATAAGTATCAAAAGAAAACTGATGCTCCTTTAATATCACCAGCCACATATAAGACCGAAACCACTCGAGCTAACGTTAATGTTGTTAGTTGGGGCGGTTTCGGCATTGTTGATGTCGATGACTATGACGGATCTATTGAAGATATACATGAAAAGTATTCAAAATATAAATATGTTTGTTATTCAACAGCAAGTTCAACTAAAGAACATCCAAAATTTAGATTAGTATTCCCATTGACTGAATCAGTTGATGCAGATAAGATTAAACATTTTTGGTTCGCATTAAATAAAGAGATAGGAGATATCGCAGATGCACAAACAAAAGATCTTAGTAGAATGTACTATGTCCCTTCAAGGTATAAAAATGCCTACAATTTTATATTCACACACGATGGACTCGTCATGGATCCAAACAAACTTATGGAACAACACCGATACGTCGTATCAAATGAATCGTTTTTCGATAAGTTACCAGAAGCAATTAGGAACGGACTTGTTGAACACAGAAAAAACCAACTCAACAACACTAATTTTTCATGGACTGGATACAAAGACTGCCCTTTTGTAAATAAAAGACAGGTAGAAGAATACAAAGGTATTACTGGCTCAGGTTGGTATTTACAGATGTACAAAATTATGGTGTCAACTGCAGGTAATGCAATGCAACGAGGTTATCCAATCTCGGCTCGCGAAGTTGCTTGGATTTGTTCAGACTTGGACAATGAAACCGGTGGTTGGTATGGTAAGCGTGATATGACTAAAGAAGCTGAAAGAGCAATTGATTTTGTCTTTCGAAATAATATATAGGAGAACAAAATGGGTATTAAAATGTTAGGCAGTAAAGTTCTAGTAACAGCTGTAGAAAAAGAGCAAACAACTTCAGGTGGTATTATTCTTACTGCCGATACAACTAAAGGATCTAAGCCAGGTTTAGTTTTGGCTGTTGGACCATTGGCTATCGATGAAGTTCAATCAGGTCAAAGAGTATTTCTTGATTGGAATAAAGCTATGCCGGTCGATTATGAAGGCGAAGCTGCAGCGATTATCGACCTTGATTGGATTAAAGCTGTGATTTCGTAATGTATACATATAAAGCACATGAAGGTTAAATTATGAAAGACCAATTAAAAGAACTACTACAACATTCTGTCGTTATTGATAAGGGTGTTGTAGATCGTAGAACTAAGTGGATGGCTAATGGTATTATATTAAACAAAGATAATAATAATGATACTAGAACTGATGAAAAAATCTACATAGACACTTTAAGTGGAGTTATTTGTGAAGTTGGAGTTGCTATGTTATGTGGTAGTTTAAACGAACAAGTATTTGATCATAAGACTAGGGATACATATGCGTGGGACGTATGGAGTAGACTAAAGCTTAAAAACCGGTTAGAAGTTAAACTGCACAAAGAAGAATGGTATACGTTCTATCCAAAGAAAGTCAAGACTATGATAAAGAATATCGAACATCATGCTTTTGATTATCTAGTTACTGCTAATTACATTGAAGAAGACGATTACTATGTAGTAACACCTAGGCTCATTATCGAACCTAAAACCTTTAAATTCTACTCAACACGATCTCAGTATGCTGAATCTAAGACGTCATACTACAATCATCGAGCGGCAGTTTCAGATGGCGAATGCATTAAATTATTTTAAAATAAGTGAAATAAACGTTTACATTATGACTAAACTATGTTATAATATACTATATTATTTAAAAGGATAGCTTAATGGCTAAATTTGATGAAGATAAAACTCCGTTCGGCTTAGTTCCACCTGAAGCATTAGCTCAAATCGCTGATGTTCTAGGCTTTGGTGCTGAAAAGTATGGTGTCAACAATTGGCGAGTCGATGGTGATTCAACAAGCTGGGTAAGAACATATTCATCTGTACAGCGCCATTTAAACGCGTGGCATGGTGGTGAAGATATAGATCCAGAATCTGGTTTGTCTCACTTAGCTCATGCAGCAACACAAATTATGATTCTTATGACTCATGCAATTGAACATCCTGAAGTAGATGATAGGTACATTAAATGAACATAGCAGATATTAGAAACCACTTTATTATAGAATTAATTAATGAAAACTATACTACTGATCGTAATGGTAGTAAGACTATTGAGTTACTTGGCGCATCGTTTATTGCAAATGAAGAGGCTATATTCGGCACTCCAAATCGTGATTACATCGAAAGCGAACTTGAATGGTATGAATCAGAATCTACAAACATTAATGATATCTATGGAACTGGCTTTGATGATAAAAAACCACCGCAAGCATGGCGAATGACTGCAAATCAACATGGTGAAATCAATTCTAATTATGGTCATCTAATCTATAGTGATAAATATCACACGCAGTATGATCAAGTTCTTATTGAGTTAACTAATAATCCTGATTCTCGTAGAGCTTCAATGATCTATACTCGTCCATCTATTTGGATTGAGTATAACGAAAATGGTAAGAATGATTTTATCTGTACTAACTCAGTCACATATTACATTCGTGATCATGCTTTACATTGTGTTGTTCAAATGCGTTCTAATGATGTTATCTTTGGATATCGAAATGATTACGCTTGGCAGGACTATGTTCTTCGCCACCTAGCAAACGATCTTTCTATTGATCCTGGTGATATCCATTGGCAAGTACAAAATTTACATGTCTATGAACGACATTTTGATATGGTAAAATCGTGAGTTGGGATATATCAAAAACTTATAAATGGGATAAGCGCTATATTAATTTAGCCGCTCATATTGCTAAATGGTCAAAAGATCCATCACGAAAGATTGGAGCTGTTGCAGTGGGATCTAAAGGTCAAGTTCTTTCTCAAGGGTATAATGGATTTCCACGTGGAATCTCAGATGACGATAATATGTATCAAAATAAAGTAACTAAGTATCAACGTGTAGTACATGCTGAAATGAATTGCATATATAATGCAACGTACAATGGAACATCATTAGATGGAGCTACGTTATACATACATGGATTACCGGTTTGTTCTGAATGCGCTAAGGGTATTATACAAGTTGGTATTAAACGAGTTGTAACAAAAGAAATAGATGATTCAATGCCAGAACGCTGGGTTGAATCAACGCAATTAACTAAACAAATGTTTGAAGAATCTGGAGTAACGTATGACTTTATCTAAATATGATCGATTTGACTTAGAACAAGCTATCATGGTTGCATGGAATACATGCGAAGATATTGATTTGATTTATCACAACACTGATAATTTGAATTTAAATGCTAAGGATTGTGATAACTTACAAAACCAACTATTAGGTTTAAAGCATATCACTGAACTACGCTTTGAAAAGATGTGGCATATTTTTGAAGAGCTTATACGTCGCCAAAAACTTGAAGTTTCTTCAGATCCTTCATATGATACTATTGACGAAGAATATATGTCTATGCTTAATGATATAGATAAAATTAAAATTTAGTAAAATAACTTAATGCGCTCATAGCTCAGCTGGATAGAGCATCGGCCTTCTAAGCCGAGGGTCTCAGGTTCGAATCCTGATGGGCGTACCAAAATAACAAAGGTAATGATTATGAATTTATTAACAGACGAAAATGGTGAACAATTTATAAAAATGGATATGAATCAAGATTTTGTTGATGATCTATTTTTAGCAAGATTAAACATTTCTATAGAAGATCTAGAAGAATATATGCAGAACCCTGAAGCTGCTCATCCTGAAGATCTTAAAGTTTACACTGAACAACTTGCAGCACATCGCAAACTTCTTGAGTGGTATGATACACCAAAGTAATTTTACATAGGTCCTATTGCCTTAATCAATAGGTGGTGCACTCGGTCCTTGAGTTTCATTCCTCAAGAAAAATAATTGAATGAATGGTGCCCAGGAGAAACGGTGAATAGAATTAGTATATTATTATTAAGAGCTTTATTACTAATATGGTTGTCATTTTCTGTAAAGAATACTGATGATTTATATGGTGTAAGGTATAGTATGAGAAGTTTTGATGAATGCAGGAGAGTAGTAAAATGCTTTACATAGATTATAAATTTGAAATCAACGAAGCTGGTTTAACATTTACCAATATTGACACTGCGCTAGAACCAAACAGTCAAATAAAAGTAGAAAATACGCCATTTAAAATTGGCGATACTTTTGTCCTAACTCAAAAAGCAAATGACTGTATGTTCTTTCGAAGAGTTGATCGAAGAGAATCATAATGAAACCGGTAAAAAATAAGAAAACTTTAGATTGGTACGTCAAGTGGGTAGCTTCAATCTTTGTTTTATCTGCTATGTCTATTAGAGGAGTTGATGGCCTACAATTTGTAGATCTATCTTTGTCTGCTATTGGAATTATGTTATGGTTATGGGTGTCTATTCTCTGGCAAGATAGAGCTCTTATATTACTTAATGGTATTGGATTGATATTTTTATTAAATAATATTGCATCTTCCCTTTACATTTGATCAAAAATGTGTTATAATATACCTTATAACTACTTATGTAAATTAACTAACCGTGAGCTACTCTGATTAAAACCCAGCCAACCTCACGTAAATAAACTGAAATAAAAGGAAACAAAAAAATGTCTAAAATTAATATCGCAATCGCCGGCGTCGGCAACTGTTCATCAGCACTTGTTCAAGGTGTTCAATACTATAACGAAAATCCAGAAGATACAATTGGTCTAATGTTTGAAGACATTGGTGGATATTCAGCTCCAAACTTTAACTTTGTAGTTGGGTTTGATGTTGATGCTCGTAAAGTCGGACAACGATTAAATAAAGCAATTTATGCAGAACCAAATTGTAACATGGAAGTATTTCCTCCAGGTCATGATATGAGCTGTATTGCTAATGAGTCAATTGTATATCGTTCACCTACGTTGGATGGTATCGCACCTCACATGCATGATCTCGATAAAGCTATTACGTTTGTTGAAGATACAGCAACAACTCCAATTACTGCTTCTAAATACCGTGATATTCTTAAAGCTCGTAATGTTGATGTCCTACTT
>Ga0209712_10003838_pt1 | contig 12109 bp, 10 predicted proteins | sample ArcOceMetagenome_FD_187443 | JGI IMG/M metagenome (GOLD analysis project Ga0209712, IMG submission 187443) | Marine eukaryotic phytoplankton communities from Arctic Ocean - Arctic Ocean - Greenland ARC118M Metagenome (SPAdes) (version 2) | ecosystem: Environmental > Aquatic > Marine > Oceanic...
ATCGTCAATTTTTAAATCTTTCATTGGAACTTGGTATTACTGTGAATCCGAAAAAGGAAGAACAACATTAAGAATTACTTATCAGTTCAATTTGCGATTTCCGTATAATTTAGTCAAAAATAAAGTCAGCAAAAAAATTAGAATTAATATGACTAAAAAACTATTTTTTCTTGAGACTTATCTTGACCAAATAGAAAATAAAAATGTGTTACAACATTGAACTGTGGTAAAATCCTAGAAAATTTCAGACTTCTAAATTCTGAATCATAAATTAATCCTGGTTTAGCTATTGCAAATGGTTGTTTCATTAGCTTATTTGCTACGGCTATCAATGCTATATAGTGCATACCCTTCGGGATACGTGCCATACACAGAACGTAGGCCGATTTTGGCTAGATAGTTTTAAATAAATAAAATCGTAAGCGTCAACTCTATTATTCAATTAATCCATGAACGAGGTACTTGGAGAAAAATATTTATCTAAAAATATTTCCCGGTGTGCTTAGAAGTTCTAAAAATATAGTCTTCACCTTTAAGTGCTTTGGCTTGTTTAAACCAATCGCAGTAAAGCGGTTTTTTAGCTTGCTTTAAATCAACCTTTGCCAACCAATAAGAAGGCAAACCCGGGTAGGCATGGTGGGCTTCGTGTAAATTAAAGTTGAAGAGTATATACTTTTCAATAAAGCGATAGGTATAGAAACTTCTAGTGTATTGAACTTGGCTCTGAAAAGGAATTGGACGCACTGCTTCACCTTCAGAAACTGGAATCTCTATGTGAGAATGCTGCGTTAAAATAAGAAGCTCTTTCCAAATTAGGCTTACAACAAATGCAGGCATAAAATTTATCAAAAGGTATTTTCCGAAGAATATACTTAGTCCTACATAAAGGCAGAAATAAACCAATATGCTGCTCACCGATTTTTTATAATTATTTGGGCTTAGGTGTCTTTTAATCTTACGGATATTCCAATAATTACTCAACTTGTAGGATAAATAGAAAACAGGAATAAACAACAACCAAGCTACATTCGCAACCACCCTCATTAAAGGAGATTTTGAAGGCTCAACTGTTTTCTCAGTCGTAGGATCTTTGTCTCGCCAGCCTGTCCACCGATGATGCATGTTGTGCATTTGTTGCCAAGAGTAAAATGGAATTAAAGTCAAGAAGCCAAAAACATTTCCAACAATCAAATTCATAGTCCTCGATTTAAAGAAATTTAAATGACCACATTCGTGCAGTAAAATAAAGGTTTGTGTAAAGAAGAAAGAAAGAACCAATTGACCAAAAACATAGCTAATTAGATTGGCTTGGATCGTTAAAAACAGCCCTAAAATTGACAAAAGCATTGGGACTAACAAATAAGAAAGTGCCTTCTTATTGTCTGCTTTAAATGCCAATATGTTCTGCTTTGTATTCACGATTTGCTAATCTTCAATCTTTTCGCAAACTACTGTTTGCATAGAAAGGTTTAATACTTTTTGAAATAATAAGATTGGAGTCAATAACAGCTGCCCCAAGAAATAAGGGAAAATGATTCGGTTCAAATTAAGCCCCTTACCTATCAATTTAAAATAACTCCCAGCAAAGATGTAGAAGTATGGCGGAAAGGCACCGTAGCCTCGGTATTTCACTACTCTAAAACCATTCTTTTCAACGAGGGTGATGAGCTTCTTTTTATCAAATAAAACGGTATGCTGTGGTGCTTGAACCCCCGGCCATTTCGCCCCAAATAGCTTAAAAGTAAAACTATCTAAACGAGGTACTTCTATTATTAACTTCCCTTCTTTTTTAAGCACTTTCTTTGCCATTTCCAATGACTTATTCGGGTCATAGCAATGCTCCAAGAAATGCCACATGGTAACACAATCGTATCGTTCTGGAGAAATATTCTGCTCATAAAACAAGCCATTGTAAAACTCTATTTTATCAAAATCGGGAAACTCCAAGCCTTCCTTAAAGTCAACCCCGCTAATCTTACTGTTATATTTTTTTCTGAGGTGCAATAGAAACGTACCAACAGCACATCCTACATCCATCACCTCAGTTTTGTCGTTCAACAGCACATGTTCCGAAACAATTTTATCTTTCTCTCGGTCATGCTTATTCATTGCCCAGTCATAAAGTGGCGTTAATACGCCCCAGTCCTTTTTCTTTCGGTGAGCAATGTATTCGCCATCATAAAACTCCTTGATTTGATCAGATGCAATTCTCGGGTTTTGATAAACCAATTCGCAGCTGTTGCATTTTACATATTGAAATTCCCCTTCCTTCCCCGTTAAATCTTCTTCACCAATTAAGAAAAACTCATAATTATCGTTCCCACAATTGTAGCAATTCACTTTTTCGAAACGATAGCTCTGCGGGTTATTTGCCGGCTTTAGAAATAGGTCTTTCATTTAGGAGAAATTAGTTAAAACAAAATATACAATTGGATAATAAAGCACAGGAACAAAAGCGCTGTATTTCCATTTTCTAATCAAGTAAATCATCAATGGAAGTATTAGAATGCAAATTAGATAAAGCTTATTCGTCCAAAATGGAAACAGCATAAAACCTACCATTAGCAAAATGATTAAACCAAAGTTATGTGCCCAATCCTTTTTACCGATTAATTCAATTACATCATGCGAAGCAATAATAAGTAAGGAAGAAAGTGCTACTAAAAGGTCATTCGTCTCGCTAGAAAAACTCATTAAACACCACAATAAAATAGGATACTTGAATAGCGGAACGATAGGTAGAATAAAGTTGTTTTTTCCAAAGAAAACATAGCCCATAACAGAGACTCCCATTAATCCAGCAATCACTAAAAAGTAAGCCTGAGAATAAAAGAAAAGTGAAAGCAAATAGCCTAAGCAAATGGTGATAGTGAACCGTAAGAACGAAGGATAGTTTTCCTTCTTCAGGTAAGTTCTTTCAGGGTAATTCGCTCTATCGTAATAAACAGACCCTGCATCATCGAGAATTCTAAAGGTGAACAAGGAGATGAATAAGAAGAAGATGCCTTTAGCCCAATTAGTCCCAGAGGCAGCTACATCGTAAACGAACAAACACAGTAAAGTTGAAAGCAAAATAAATTTTACGGGACTAAACCTCTTTTTTAAATATTCAATAACCAACATCATGAAAGAATTTGAATTTTCCCTAAATCGCCATCTAGAATTACTTCATCATTGTCTTTGAGTATTTTGGTAATGTTGTCAATTCCAAGAACGGCAGGTATTCCAAACTCCCGGGCAACAATTGCACCATGAGAAAGCGCTCCCCCTCTTTCTACAATCAACCCTCCAATTAATGGAAATACCATTGCCCAACCTGGGTCTGTTTGTTTGGTGACTAAAATGTCTCCTTTATTAATTTTACCACCTTCTAGAACCGATTCAAGCACTTTAACTTGACCTTTAATTCTGCCGCCACTTGCTGCAAGGCCTGAAAACTCTTTTGCTCCTTCAATCAAAGCTACCTCATCTTTTACGAACTCTGGTCGTTCGCCAAAGAAGGTAGAAAAATGCTGCGGAAATTCTTTTTTGGAGTCAACCTCAAAGGCTTCCTTTCGGTTTTTAACCAAGTCCTTCACCGAAAACATATTAGAGGAAGAAATTAATTCTCCAACCTCTTTGTACTTTAATAAAAACACATCTTCGTAATTATTTAATATGCCTTTAATAACCGCATCTCTGCCAATTTCTTTCATGACAACTTTAAACTTGTAATACATTTCAGCTTGTTTATATCGTACTCTTTCTCTACTTGAAATTGCTTGCTTACATAGTTTAGAGATGATATATAATTGCCCGATATTGTATAACGACCAAGGCAACAAAATGTGCCTTTTACGAATTATTTTAACCGCAAATGTTCGGAAAGCTTTTCTTCTTTCTTCATCCTTCGCTTTTATGACTACTCTAGGATCTTGCGCTGTGTTCTTCATATAGCTTTGCAAAAGCTCAATGAATTTCTCAGGTTCCTCAATGTAATTTTTTTTTGTAAACATGAGTTCTCCTGAGCACCTGAACCCCCATTTTTTAAGGTATGCTTGAATGGCTGTTTTTACTGCCTTCCATTTAGCCTGCTGCTGTATTTGAGCATAAACAAATTCAGGATTGTTGGAGCTGAATAATTCCTCTGCTCCCGATTTGTTAATCAGGCTTACAATATCCCAAGTGTCGTTCAAAGGGGCACTACTTATCAAACCAGGTATTGCCTGAATTAAAACATTGTGCACGCCTGTGCTTGCTTCACCATAGAACTTCTTGGTAAAGCGGCCTAATAATTTATAATGAATCATTGAAAATAAATCGGCCAAACTAGCATGGTACCATTGATTAAACCTTAAATCTAAAAACTCATAAAACAAAACTGCCCTTTCATTTGAGTTGGCTTCTTCGTCCACTCTTCTTGAAAAGGAATCAACCTTTCCCTCAATTTCGAGAACATGACTTTCTAACTTTAGATTTAATGCAATTAATCTATAAACCAACTTCAGAACAGAAGTCTTTTTGTTCTCATTGGAAGTCGCAACATCCCTTTCTTTATAGCCAACAAACTGATTAAAGGCATCTTTAAAATAATCCTTTAAAGGTGAAGAGGATAGAATGTTGTGAATGCTAGTCATGTTGTAGTAAATCCGATTAGCCCATATGCCAACGGAGTTACTAAAATCGTATTCTAAGGATCTTATTGTTTCAGGATTAATTTGCAATAAGCCCGAAATATTTTTAAAGTAATGATAGTAAGAATCTCTAGCGATAGAGTACAAGAGCGGAGAAATTGGGTCTGGATAATTTTCGTTTAAGTTGGTATTGCTCCAATGTACCTTTTGCTTGGTCTCTACAGTTATAGGTCGTGCCTGAACAAAATAGATTTCGTTCTCTTTCGCTACCCATTCTATATCTAAATGGCAGCCATAAAATTCTTTTAGTTTTTTTGATTGCTGAATGAGCATGTCTCCATTAAAAGGCAATGGATTCAATAATTTATCATTCGCAACCGTAAAGCTCTTTGGTGTCACTTTACCCGAAACTAACTGCTCGCCTGCTCCTTTTACGTATTCAGTGTATAATTCCTTCTCATTATATGGTGATTGAGTAAACGTAACTCCTGCATATTCGGCTTCTACAAATTCTTGAATTACAACCCCCATCTCAGTTAGCTTTATCCCTGAAATCTTTTGATAAGCCAACACGCGATCATTGCCTAAACCTTCCCAGCAGCTCTGAATAGCCTTTTGAGCCGATTCTAGCTCGTTTTTCACAACAAATGAGTCCAATTGTCCTGCAAACGAATGACTCTTAGAATCCTCACCTATCGCAGAACTCCTGATGATTATATTCTCACTGTCTAAAGTTGATATGGCTTTATTTAGTTCTTCTGTAAAGCCATCAGGTAGCATTCCATTGGCATTAAAGTAAATCAATACAGTTTTAGGGATTACAAAACCTAAAGGAACAGATACTCCAAATTCAATCAAGCGAGACAACCCAAAAGCTTTTCCTCCTACTATCGAAGTTTCTAAGTTGATATCCAATGGGCTTAGATTCATCATTAGAATGATTTTTTAAGTTTAATCGAGTGCAATATAAATGAAGTTGTTATGCTGAGTAAAAATGCAATAAAGTAAAGTTCTACGATTGTTTTAAATTGGACTGATGTGGCAAAATAATAAAATAGTAACATCCCAATTAATGAATCTGTTTTATCTACAAATACTTGAAATAGTCTATATTTTTTAGAATGCTCCCCGTTCTTAATACCGAGTCTTCTCTTAATGAATGAATTTGGGAGCTCTGAAATTAAATAACTAAGTCCCAATCCTAACCCAATAAAACTATCTGTTAAATTTGATTCAACAAATGGACCTAAAGCATAACTAAAAATTAAGGCGAGTGATCCACTAAAAAAGGGAAGTACTAAAAACCCCCTTAACGTTTTATTTTTCCCAAATGCTTTTGCTGAAATCGGAATTGAAAGATTTGCCAACCAGTTGTTTTTAATCACAACTACATGAAACGTATTTGCCAGAATCATTGGCAATAGAAATAAAAAAAAGTGTTTAAAAAAATCAGTCAATTTTGTCCTTTTTTATTGCTTCTAGCATGTTAAACGATGTTTTAAAAACCCTTACAATGAATGAATAATTAACCAATGTGCTCCCTGCTAAATAAAAACAAACCCTGGAAAGTAAAAATTCATCTCCAGCCAATTTGAAATCATGCAAGTAATCTTTCCAAGTGTAATTATTGTTCAACTCTTGAATTAAACTATAATGATGCTGCATTAAGCCGAACAATTCCTCTTGTTTAAAATCTTCCACTAAGGTGAAAGCTAAGAATTCGAAAATATCGCGCTGTGGAATATTTTCCGATGCTAATTCCCAATCGTAAATACAAGGGTCATTATTCACTCGAATGGCAACATTTCTAGGATTAAAATCATTGTGAACTAGCGTCTTTTTACTTTTAGGATGCACTCCTTCTGCTAACCATTCATCTAAGGTGTTTTCTAAATAATCAAAATGAGCATCTAGGTTCAGGTATTCATAATCTACTCTATTGATTGATATAAAAGTTCGGTATAAGCTTTCAGACAAGACAGGATTAAACTCTTGTAATGAAGGGATGTTTTCTCTACTTGTTTTACTTAAAAAATGGGTGTGTATTTTATGAATCGAATGAATGGTTTTTTCAATTTGAATTATCGTCCATGCCTCGGGGGAATTCTCTGCATTAAACAGCGTCATCTTATTGGAATCTAAACGCTCCAAAAAGAACAAATACATTTCTCTATCAGAGTTGATTACATCTCCATAATAATTTGGAATATAAGGGTAATTCAACGCTTTTAGGGCTCGGTAAATTTCTATTTCAAGCAAATGAGTTTTACCATACTCTATTGTGTTTTTATGCTCCAATAAGCTGTCTGCAAGCCCTACATTTAAATTGCTGGCCATAAAGTGGAGCCCATCAATCACTTCGCTTCCTAAAGCTTTACTCTTCATTAATATAGGAAGTCTAACTCCATTGGCTAGTTCCAAATCTACAGAAACAAAGCCTATCATTTTTTTTGATGCTTTCGCTGCCAGCTCTGTAAGAATACCGTTTTCTAAATTCTCTTTAATGTCTAGTTTAACGAGATTGATGTTAGCAGGAAGGTGTTGAATGTTCTTCTTGAAAAACGCTGAACTTAACTCAGAGCGCAACAACCATTTTATTGGTTTATTTCTTCCTAGTTTTTGGTGTGCCCTTGCAAACTGACCGCTAGCAATAGCTGCATGAGTTGATAATTCTAAAGACAAGGCAAAACCTGCAATTAGCTTTGCAAAGCGTTCAACCTTCCCCTTTCCTTTGCAGCCCATCAGTTCCAGTATTTTTGAAGGAGTCACAAAGTGTGTTCCGCCACCAACTGTGCCAATAACTAATGTTGGTAAAGAGAGCGAGGCATAAAGCCCCTCGTTTGTTTTTTCTAATTGAAATATTGCTGTTGAAGACTCATGAATACTAGCCAAGTCTTGACCAGTGGCACCAAAAATTCCTGCAATGGCGTTGGCTACATTTATGTTGTAGCCAATCATTCCATCTATTCTGCTTATAGCCATTGAGTTATTAAAAGACTTAACCATATCGTCTGCGGTGGTTCTCAAGGTTTTCTCTATCACCTCATCCGTTAAAAAACACTCGCTAATTACACTTGTCCCTCTACCTTGCTGCATGGCATAATGAGACACTTTTTTATCTGATGAGCCATTGCCATCAATCACAAAGGATTCAATTTCTAAATTCGTTTCTTTTTGAAATACATCTTGAATCCACAAGCACGCTTGCCAAGTGCAAGAAGTAGTCATGTTCTGACCTGCAGCATCGCAAGTGCTGTATATAAATTTTGAATGCACCACCTTGCCTACAACAACATTTTTTATCTCAATTAATTCAGCATGATTAGAATGTTGCTTGGTAAGGGCCTTTAGATTTTCGTAATTAGAATCAATCCAATTTTTAAATACAATTGATTCTCGCAAGGATGCTAAAACAAAAGTTGGAGCCCTCAGCATTTTTTGGTGCACAACATGCGCGTCAAATCCACCGCATTGACTGATTGCCTTTGCTCCTCTATTCATACTCGCTACTAAAGCTCCTTCGGTGGTTGCTATTGAAGCATGTACCCATTCTGTTTTTTCATTTTCATTTGCAAAAAGCAATGGACCAACCAATCCTAGTGGAATTTCAATAGTTCCAATAAAACTTTCAATGTTATTTTTTACGTGATCAAGTCCTATAGATTTTGATTCCAAATGTGGTTCAATATCATTTACCAGATTTCTTAGATAATCCATTCGTAAATCAAACGCTGTTTGATTCATCATACCTCTCCCCGGAGCCTGATTATATGGCTTTTTCATTTCATCTTCTCGTTTGGATTCAATTCGTTGAATCTGTTAACATAAACTTGTCTTACTTCACTAATGTGCTCATCCAATTTATCAATAGACCAACTGCTGGTATCAATCTCCTGGTGTACTTCAAGCTTTAACCTGCCTCCTTTTGCATTTGTATAATCTGTGGTGCAACTATCTTTAGGGATCAATATATAGAGTGGAACAATATTCAACTTTGCTTCCACAGCCATATGGAATATGCCTCTGTTAAAATTGGCAATTCCGTACACAAATTTGTGGACTCCTTCCGCAGACCCTACTATTGAGATCTGTTTATTTCTCTTCAGAAACTTTGTGGTTTTTATTAAAAACTTTAGTCGCCTTCGGTGATGCTTTTTTCTCGGAATGTAAAATGTACCCAAGGCTTTAGCCGACAGTACAAGTGGAATGTAAATTAATGTTTTCTCGGAAAGCAAGTACCTTATATTGGAAAGCCCTACTCCGGAGAGTAGAAAAATATCCAAATATGAATTGTGATTAAAAATGTAAAGAACACGTTGGTCTGAAAACTCTTTAAGAGAAGGAAATTCCGGTTTGTATCCATTAATTCTTAAAATAAATAAAGAGATATAATTAAGGTAATATCTATTTAATAAGTTTCTAAGAGTTCCAAAACTTACAATTACTAACACAAGACCTACACTCCCTGTTATCGTTAAAATAGAAAGCACTAAGCCCCACCTTACAAGTAAAATTAGTTTCTTCATCTCGTCCTTATTTTATTTCGGTAACAATGCATTCGTTAAATACATTCTTATAAGAATTTGATATGTGTAAACTCTCCTTCACCTCAGGAATTTTGATTATTTCATTGTGCAGTTTTGGGAGATTATAACAGGGCACACCAGGGTATAAATGATGTTCGTTGTGGTAAGATATGTTTTTAGGCGATAAAAGAACCCTTACTAGAAGTCCATGCGTGGTCGTCCTAGTTTGCATATCGTGAGGCTTCCCCTCTATACCAGAATGCTCTGCTACCCTGCGCATACGATTCGCAAACTGAGTCCATGTAGCGAAAGGAATTATCCAATACCAAACCAAGATCATTCCTTTATCTAACAAGACAAAAGTTGTTACAATAATGGAGTAAAATAATACCCGAAATAGGTGATAGGATAATGGAGTCTTGTTTTTTTTAACGGCCGTCATTTGCGAACTAGACATTACTCTAAAGGTTTCAAACACTCCAACACCAATCAATTGAGAAATAGCAATTCTTATAAATTTTACGAACTTCATGGGGTATTGCCAATCAGGATTAACTTTAGCAACATGATCAGGATCTTTGTCTGTGTTTAACCAAGCATGATGAGCCAAATGCTTCACTCGGTATGAGCGCATTGAAATAAACAATGGCCAAGCACAAAACAACTCAGAAACTACATCATTAACTTTTCGATTAGTAGTTATTAGTCCATGAACTCCTTCGTGCATGATTAACCCAAGTGCCAAATAACGTGCTCCAATAATAACGAGGCACATCACATATAAAGGCCAGCTAAAAAATGCTTCACAAAAAAGAACCAATGTTATAACAATACACCACTCTATTAGAATAGAAAAAATACCTTTAGCAGTATTTAATTGATGAAATTTACTAACCGTTTTAAAGCCAACAATCCTCTTTAGATTATTTGCTGATGTCATATTTTAATAATGTTAGTCATTTTATTTTTAAGGAAGTATATTGATTAAATGTAAAACAATATGTTCAATTTGTAAGGATTAATTAATCCTAAGTATTAAAAAGTATTAGTTCCTGAATTAGTCTAGGCTAAACGATTTTGCGCTCTAATTCCTGTTTGTATTTATTGTTATCTTGTATTTTGAAATACCAAAGTGAATCCAAAACATTAAAAAACACATAATGAAAATATGATCAATGATCAGTTGTAGGTGTTATAACCAATTGGTGGAAATTGGGTCGACTATGAAAACTTGTTTTTGAGTTATCTCGCAAACGAGCAGACCGACTCTTTAATAGTCTTGAATGCGGACTGTGGAAAAATGAATTATAGAAAAGAACTACTCACAACAATCGATAAAAAAACATATCACCCTGCAGGACAGCAGCGCTTTTTAGCGTAGCGTTGGCTGTAACTAAGAAAAAAACATCAAATGATTAATCAACTTAAGTTTATTGCTATAGTATCAATTGCTCTTTTCACATCTTCCTGTAATGGCCAGATTAATAAAGAAGCAGATAAACAAAGCACAGAGAAATTAGTTACTGAAAAGATTGAACCTTATAAGTATGGTGCAGGAGATGTTGTTAATAGAGGCTATTTGGATAAATCTGGAAATATGTGGTTTACCACATTAAAGGAAGGCGTATTTAAGTACGATGGTAAAATGTTCAAAAATTTTACTATGAAAGATGGTCTTTGTTCAAACATAGTAAATGCTGTAGTTGAGGACAAGAACGGAATAATGTGGTTTGGAACAGCAAAAGGACTGTGTAGTTACGATGGTGAGAACTTCATTAATATACCATTGCCACAAGAAGATATTCAAAGTGTTTCGTCCGAAACAGGACTACCAAGTAGAAAAACCGAAACTGTTTTATCCTTAATTCAAGCAAGTAATGGTGATTTTTGGGTCGGTACAGACGCAAGTGGTGCCTACCGCTATGACGGAAAAACATTCACCTCATTTTTAAAATTCAAAGGAAGATTACAACCAGATGATAACGTTTATAACAATTGTATCTTGAGTATAATTGAAGATGAGAAGGGAAATATTTGGATTGGTTCTTTTACACACGGAGGATTAAGTGAGATTGTCGGAGATAGCATAACTCACCATGCTTTAAAGGATGGATATGGTGACGGTATGATTGCAACGAGTTATATGGACAACAAAGGAAACCTATGGTTTGGGACTAGAAATGGAGGTATTTACCAATATAACGGCAATACCTTTAAAAACATAGCTGATACAAATACAGGAGGACAAATAGCTATGGCTTCCGTGTTGGAAGATAGAAAAGGAACAATTTGGGTTGCAAGCTTTGCAAGAAAAGGTGTTTATAGGTATGAGAATAAATCATTTATTCCACTTGATATTAAAGGGAGCGAAAAGTTGAATGATATAAAATTTATTACAGAGGATAAACAAGGGAATATTTGGTTCGGTGGCAGATATGGAATTCTATGGAAATATGATGGAAAGGAATTAAAAGATTTCACCCAAGCGAAAAGGAAGAATTAAAAGACTGCAGCTATCAATGCTAACTCTTTCCTTTGGCCATAATTCTCGACAAGCTTTGTTGGATTAACAAGCATTAAAGCTGCACATAAACAGCAAATCCCTGAGTTTTGGATTCCCTTGTTTGCTGATCCCAGACCTCCCTTTGTGCAGCCAAGTTACCTTCAGCCACACGCTCTAAGATTTGGCGCTGCGCAGTGGTGAGCTCCAAGATGCTATCATGAAACGCGTAATGAATAGACCAGAGACATCAGAAGAAGTGTAACAAGCAGTATTAAATGAGCTAGAGAATTTATAAGCGAGATGCAAATGCTTGCAGTCGTTTAAAGCACTTTATAGATCAGTTATTCAACAAGTTGAGTGTTTTTGTGTGTAAATTTTCCTCCCCAATATATAGCGTGAGTATATTCGTGCGGTTGTACGTCATAACACTATATCATAAACAGAAGATCAATGAATTCAGTTTTTAA
>Ga0209712_10003839_pt1 | contig 12108 bp, 11 predicted proteins | sample ArcOceMetagenome_FD_187443 | JGI IMG/M metagenome (GOLD analysis project Ga0209712, IMG submission 187443) | Marine eukaryotic phytoplankton communities from Arctic Ocean - Arctic Ocean - Greenland ARC118M Metagenome (SPAdes) (version 2) | ecosystem: Environmental > Aquatic > Marine > Oceanic...
CCGACTGGATGATCTCGCTCTTTGATGGCGATGCATCGGTGTTTGCTGAGCTCTGAGAGACGTTTAGGTATTCCGTTTTTTGCGAGATAACTAGGTGCGGCTACTAGCCATCGCTCATTGTCAGCCGATCAAGTGAGGCGCAATTTGGTCGCCAATACGCAAGTCTAAATCAAAGCCTTGTGCCACTGGGTCAATCACTTTGTCCAACACTTCGAACCTAACGTGAAGCTCCGGAAAGTTCGCGATAAGTTCACCAATGATGGGACCTACAATTTTGCGGCCAAATCCGAAGCTGCTGCAAACTCTGAAGCGGCCCTTAAGTGTATTGTCGCCAAGACCACTTTCTGCCACAAGCCTATCGAGTTTATCTAGCACTTCCGTGGCGAGCCCAAGTAATCGCTCGCCATCGTCAGTCAATGAAACACTGCGCGTTGTGCGATGGAAAAGTTTGAGATGCAGCATAGATTCTAATAAACGCACACGTTTGGAAATAAAAGCAGGTGACATGCCCAGTTCATCGGCGGCTGTGTTGAAGTTACCAAATCGGGCGACTGCGGTAAATACCAACAAGTCTTGTGGTGCAGGAAGATTGTTCACATTTAGTGTTTAATGAGTTTACATTAGTGACTATTGTTTAATAAAGATCATTAAATGTAAAGTAACATCATTGCAACAACAATTAATAAAAACTGGAGCTCAGTTTGAATAAATCTCACTACTTAAAAATTGCTTGCCTGCCCGGAGATGGGATCGGTAAAGAAGTTTTGCCTGAAGGGCAACGTGTATTAAACGCCGTAGCAAAAGTGTTTGAATTTGAGATTGAATGGACTGAGTATCCTTGGTCGTGCGAGTACTACGCCAAACATGGGCAAATGATGCCCGATGACGGCCTAGAGCAACTTCGTCAGCATGATGCAATTTATCTAGGGGCTGTGGGTTTTCCTGGCGTCCCTGACCATATTTCACTGTGGGGATTGTTGCTGCCAATTAGGCGTGAATTTAATCAATATGTGAATCTCAGGCCAATTCGTTTGATGCCAGGTATGACGTCGCCACTTGTCCGCGCAGTTCCTGGTGATATTGACTTTTTGATTGTCCGAGAGAATACCGAAGGTGAATACTCTGATCAAGGTGAGGTCATATCGCCAGATACTGATGAAGAAACAGTCATACAGCATTCCGTATTTACACGTAAAGGCGTTGACAGAATTCTGCGCTACGGTTTCGAGACGGCCATGAAACGCCAGCGAAAACTGACGTGGGCCACCAAATCTAATGGTATTTTCATTGCGATGCCATACTGGGATCAGCGAGCTGAAAAAATGTCCGCTGAGTATCCTGATGTCACCACTGAGCAGTATCATATCGACATTCTGTCAGCGCATTTCGTTACAAAACCAGAGAAATTTGATGTGGTTGTTGCCTCCAATTTGATGGGGGATATCCTATCTGATCTTGGTGCAGCTTGCACCGGAACTATCGGCGTTGCACCTTCAGCCAATCTCAACCCAGAAGGCGAATACCCTTCTATGTTTGAACCTGTTCACGGCTCAGCACCTGATATTTATGGCCAGAATATTGCTAATCCAATTGGACAGATTTGGTCAGGTGCGATGATGCTTGAGCATCTCGGGCAAAATGAGGCATTCAAAGCTGTAATGGCTGCTATCGAAAAAGTCTTGGTCGGTGGTGTGCTCACGCCTGATATGGGAGGTAAGGCCTCTACCCAAGAAGTGGGTAAAGCAATCGCAAACCAAATTTTGCATCAAGGAAACAAATAAAATGCACAAGGTAACGATAATACTCATTATTCTGGGTGTTCAATTCTTGCTAGCGTCTTGCGCTAGATCACTTGATGAAACTGCAAATCCAGAGCTTGCGGTCGATAGCTCAGATTGGCCCCAACCGAAAGTGAAACGCTTACAACTTGAAATCCCGACCCATATATTGTTTGTCGGTAACAGCTATCTGTATTACGGAGACAGCGTGCATAATCATGTTCGCAGAATAGCTATCGCGGCGGGCATTCACGATAGCTCAGAAATGAGCTACAAGTCAGCCACTATTGGCGGCGCAGCAATCTTTGACCACAATATTGATCACTTACTGAACCCCGAAAACCTTCGCGTTGATAAGCCTTTTGAAGTTGTCATCTTACAAGGTGGTAGTGCTGCTCCACTGTCAGAGAAGAGGCGGGAGCGTTTTATGCAAACCACAAAAGACTTTGCTGCAAAAATTAAGCTAGCTGGTGGTGAGACTGTCCTATACATGACCCATTCTTACGTAGAACCACATGCTAGATATCGCCCTGGCATGATTAAGGATATTGCGTCTTTGTATGTTGCAGCGGGGAATAAAATTGATGCCTTAGTGATACCCGTTGGTCTTGCTTTCGAAGAAGCCTATCGGCTTAGACCCAATTTGCAACTCCACAAGTCTTTTGATGGTTCACACCCCGATCTTCTTGGAACCTATTTGGCATCTGCTACCGTATTTACGAGCATCTACGGCATTTCTCCTGTAGGCAACCGTTATAATTATTATGGGGCGATTGATCCCCAAACTATGTTATTCCTTCAGACCGTTGCGCTGGATACGGTAACGCAATTCTACGGACGAAAGTGACAATGATTTATCTGGCGGAAACAGTTCTCAACGAAGTTAAAAGACCGAAAAATCTGCCAAATTATGAACTTCAGTTCTTGGGACGATGAAAAACCAACGCTTTGAGTCACAAAGTTTAATATTTAGCTGCAAATTTTAATTCGATAACACACATGCAACTTCATGGTCTATATTGATTTGATGTATGCGAGTAAGAGCGAACTTACATCTCAAATTGGTTTGCCCTATGCTTATTTTGGATATGGAATAATATTTGTACAGGAAATAAGGGAAAAGATGATAGATAGTCATAATCAACAATCTAACAATCCAAACTTAGAAAGTGCAATGAAACAGTTTATTGCGCAGACTAAAGCCCAACAATTAGCGGTATTGAAAAATATGGTTTGTATGGGTGAAGCAGAAGAACTTTTGCAAGAAGCCTATTTAAAAATTTATTTGTTAGTGCATAAAAACCCTATTAAACAACAACCATTACAGCAATTAATGTCACTGCAACCTTTGCTCTATTCTATGGTCAAAAACCTAGCAATTAGCACTATTCGCCATCAAAAAGTAGTGAATTCACATCTGCAGGCTAGTCTCAGTAATATGCATGCAAATGAATCTTGGCAATCTCAAAACTCAGAATATGAGTTAATCAAGGAAGATCAAGAAACCTTATTACTGGAGGCTATTAATCAGCTGCCGCCTATTTGTCGCCAGGTGTTTGTGCAAAGAAAGATACATTCAAAAAGTCATAATGAGATTGCCGCGATGCTTGGCATTTCCAACAAAACAGTGGAGAATCACTTAACTAAGGGTCTAGTGTTATGTCGAAATTATGTGCGAAAGGCGCAACAAGCTCAGATCAGTAAACGAAGGATAAATTTGAATTGAATATTGAAGAGTGGTCCGGCTATGAGGTGTCAGAAGGTGTGCTTGAACAAGCCGCCAACTGGATAGCCGTGCTAGATTCACAAAACTTGGAAGATAAACAACAAATTGCCTTTTACGACTGGTTACAACTGCACCCATCACATCAACAAGCCTATTTAGAGCTATCAGAATTATGGGCTAAAAGTTCCTGTATTAACAGTATGGAACATTTAGTGGAGACATCCAAAGTGCTGTCGTTTCCCAGTCACCTTCCCAGATTCGAAGTCCAGCCCGACATACCTCAAAATCCAGCCAGTCCTGCTTGGGCCTATTCATTGGCTATTGGCCTCATTTTAGTGGGCCTAAGCCTACCTATTGTGCAACACATCATTTAATACCAATTATTAATCATACCAATCGTTAATTTTTCACCTACTTGTAGATTAAATGTAAAAAACAATAGGGGGTTTTAAACTCTCGTGCGTTAGTCATGAAAAGAATAACAATTCATTCATTGAGGCACACACATGACACATTGTTTTACGCAGAAAAAAAACTATCTATTTACCCCCACACTGCTTTCACTCACCATGGCATCTATTTTTTCATTGTCTACCTTTGCCCAAGAAGCAACAACCAAAGATGATGAAGAGAAAGATATCGAAAAAATTCAGGTGATCGGCTCCCATATAAAAGGGGGGCAAGTGGCTGAGGCCTTGGCGGTTACGGTCATAGGTTCAGAGATAATAGGTACCTTAGGCATCGATTCCATCGATGATTTATTACAACTTATTCCTGAAAATGGGCAAAACTTTTTTAATGAAGCTGAGAATATTGGTGGCGGCGTTAATGCCGCAAGGGGTGACATAGGCACTTACAATCTACGTAACTTAGGCACTGGCAACACCTTAGTCTTGTTAAATGGTCGAAGAATGGTCAACGCGGCGTCTTATCAGACTGAAGAAGTGGGTGGCAGTTTTGTGCCTGTCACCTCGGTGAATGTCAATACTATTCCTGTTGTCGGTTTAGAACGAGTAGAGGTGTTGCGTGACGGTGCATCAGCCATCTATGGAGCAGACGCTGTAGCAGGTGTTGTCAATCACGTTATAAAATCTAATTTTGTTGGTTTTACCTTATCGGGAAGATGGGCCGAATACAAAAATATACCCCGTGACCAACAAACCCTGACGCTAGAGTGGGGTAAAGATTTTAATGAAGGCAGAACCAATGTCAGCACCTTTTTTAACTATTATTCTCGTGACCGGGTCAATTCTCAAGATGATCCACGTTGGGCCGATGCCGATTTCCGTTCGCGCGTGCCCGAAGATTCACCCTGGTTTGGTTCAACTGCATTTCGTAATAATTCTGCCAATTCACTATTTGGTCAATTTGACTTAGTCAGCAGTGCATCAGGTGCAGGTGTAAGAGATATATTTACCGATGGTAGCGGTGAATTCGAAACGTACCCCATTGGTGATGATCGTTGCCAATACGATCTTAATGCCACTACTTGTGGGGGCATAGATGGGCAAGGTACTTATCGATTAAACCTTAATGCAGACCGTGATTTAAGTTCAGAACTGTCGCGTATGAACTTTTTTATGTTCGTTAACCATGAATTTAACAACGGCGTTGAAGCCTTCACTGAAATGTCTTATTACAAATCTGAAACCAACTTAAGACGTCATGCCAGTGCGTCTTTTTCTACATCAAAACTGCGAGTCGGGGCAGAAAATTATTACAACCCCTTTGGCCCTTGTGGCTCACCTAACCGACTAGCAGATGAGCTTATTCCCGATGTGCCATGCAGCGGCCTTGAATTAATCATTGATAATTATCGCTATGCTGAGCTACCGCGTATTATCGATAACGATGGTGATTCGTACCGTTTCTTACAAGGATTTAGAGGCGAAATAGGCGATTGGGAGTGGGAAACGGCCCTTGCCCATTCCAAGGCGACAAAAGATGACATTACCCGCAACCGGGTATCAAACAACCTGATGGTAGAGGCATTATTTGACCCAACAGCCGCAGCATACAACCCTTTTAGCGGCGGAGTGGATTCTAATATTGAACGTGCACTAATTGATGTAGTGCGTTTAAGCGAAACAGAATTAACCACCTTTGATGCAAAGTTTGCTCATCCCGAAATATTTACTTTACCTGCAGGCCCGGTAAGTTTTGTAGTGGGAGTTGAATATCGTGAAGAGTCATTTGTCGATGACAGAGATGACAGACTGGATGGCACCATCACCTTTACCGATTATGACGGGGACGTCTATCCCTATGTTTCCGATGTGGTGAATTCAAGTCCTACGCCTGATAATTCAGGTGAACGTGACGTAGCTTCATTATTTGTTGAACTTCAAGTGCCTATTATTGAAAACTTAAATGCTCAAGTGGCATTACGTTATGAAGATTTTTCTGACGTGGGTAATACCACTGTGGGTAAGGTAGCCTTTGGCTGGCGTCCAATAGACATGTTGTTGTTGCGTGGCTCTTGGTCAGAAGCGTTTAGAGCCCCTAACCTAGTAACGATCAATGAAAGTATTGTGGCACGTAACAATACTCGCAACGATTATGCCTGTATCTATGCCGCAGAAAACGGCGGTGACCCAGATCAGGATACGCTTGATTGTAGGAACTCCATACAACGTATTGCTCAGGGTAGCGGTCTTTTAAAACCTGAAGAGTCCACTAATACCTCTGTGGGTATAGTACTGACCCCCACAGATGATTTCACTGTGACCTTCGATTATTGGTCAATAGAAAAAGAAAATACTATTGGTTTGTTTGGAGAAGAAAATCATACCGTTTTGGATTTATTAGCACGGATTGAAAATGGTCTAAACAATTGTGATACAGCGCAGTTTAACCCTGCGGTCAGTCGTCAAGCCGCAGATGATGATCAAATAGCAATATACGAAGCGGCTGGCATTTGTGCCGGAGGTGACATCCAATTTATAGATGATCAATACGCTAATTTAGATGACCGTAATCTTGCAGGTTATGACATCGGTATTTATTACGATATAAAAACTGAAATAGGCAAATTTAAGTTTAGTTATAACGGTTCATTTATAGAAGAGTTTGAACAAGTGGCCGGTGGTGAAGCAGCGCTACTTGTTGCTGCACAAGAATCTGGTGTGTTACCAGCTAATATTCCCGTTGATGGTTTTGCTGACTTAATTGGTCAAGATGGCAATCAAGAAAAACGCCAATCTATGCGTGTATCATGGCGTAAAGGTGACCTTGCCGCTTCGATAAGTGGTAACAAGATAGGTAGTTTTTATCAAAGTTCATTAACACTGGACGATGGTACACGTTACGTCATACCTTCAATGACCACCTTTAACGCCACCTTTGACTATAGCTTTGATGTGAATGATATTAGCACTCGTTTACGTTTAGGCATTCGCAACCTAACCGATGAACGAGCGCCACTTGCTGACCGCTTCTTCGGATTTTTCTCTGATGCACATCGAGATTATGGCCGTAGTTATTATATGGACTTTAAAACTAAGTTCTAATCCTTTCTTATCTGTACAAGGGCCAGATTTTCTTAGATGATCTGGCCCACCTCAACTAATAAATTAACTTAAACACAAGGCCGTAAAATGAGTAATAGCTTACCGGATATTACCGATCAACATCGTGCTCGATTCCAAGATATAGGTTTGATTATGGGACCAGGCATTTTTGTCTTGATGATGTTATTGGGTGGTTCTCAAACCACCATGGATCCTGCGGCATGGCGAGTGGCGGCCATTGGATTATGGATGGCCATTTGGTGGGCAACCGAAGCGGTGCCTGTGCCCGTTACCGCATTTTTACCCATAGTGACCTTTCCTTTTTTGGGGGTCAGTACTCTAGCCGAGGCAACGGCATCTTATGCCAATCCAATTATTTATTTATTCTTAGGGGCTTTCATTCTAGCCCTAGCAGTAGAAAGATGGAATTTGCACAAGCGTATAGCGTTAGGTATTTTATCTTTTACAGGCACTGACGGTAGTCGCTTGATTGGTGGCTTTATGTTAGTTGCCGCCTTGTTGTCTATGTGGATGACCAACACCTCTACTACCATGATGTTAATGCCCATTGCATTATCAGTCGCAAGAGTAATTGCCGACAACAACACTCATTTAAGCCAAGAACAAACCAAGTCATTTCAGGTCGCTATGTTGCTTGGGCTAGCATATGCAGCAACAATTGGCGGGCTGGCCACATTAGTCGGCACTCCACCTAACGCTCTTTTGGCCGCTTTTTTGAATGAAAATTATGATATCAAAATCACCTTTGCTAGCTGGATGTTGGTGGGCGTACCAGTGATGCTTGTGATGTTGCCATTGGCTTGGTTATCACTGACACGCTGGACGTTTAAAATAGATATTCCGGCAAATCCTGCAGTGAACAAACATTTAGCTCAACTCAAGGATGACTTAGGAAAAATGACTAGCGCTGAAAAGCGTGTGGCCGTTATTTTTGCACTTGTAGTTATATTTTGGATTATCAGAAGGCCGATATCCACATTGCTGAATATCGATTTTTTGACTGACACTGGGATAGTGATGTCAGCGGCTTTATTGTTGTTTTTATTACCCAGCGGCGATAAGAAACAACCTCAAATTATGATTTGGCATGATGTTAATCGTCTGCCTTGGGGTGTACTGATTTTGTTTGGTGGCGGTTTAAGTTTAGCCGCTGCAGTTTCTTCTTCTGGGCTCGCAGCTTGGTTAGGCAGTAGCCTTATGCCTCTGGGTGTATTTGGTGTATTTGCCTTGGTGATTGCCGCCACCGGTTTAGTGATATTTTTAACTGAACTGACAAGTAATGTAGCCACAGCAGCCACCTTTTTACCAGTAGTCGCTGCAGTCGCCCTTGAACTAGGTGTGTCGCCATTATTATTGTGTGTTCCAATTACTTTAGCAGCAAGCTGTGCCTTTATGTTGCCAGTTGCCACACCGCCCAATGCTATTGTATTTGCATCTGGATTGATTAATATCCCGCAGATGGTCCGTGCAGGTGCGGTATTAAACGTTATCGGTATGATATTACTTTCTGCCGTCTCAATTTGGTTAGCACCTTTGGTGTTTTTATGAGGTGGTTTATGTCTTACAAGTTAGCTTTAAAAGTTTCCAGTTTTGCATTTTTAGTGTTTTTTTCATGTCACAATATTCATGCAAAAGATAACGTCAATAATAGTGATGCCATTTTTAAGGCCATAGTCGCGCCCTCTGTCCAACCTACATCCAACCTAACACGGCTATTATTTGTGGGTAATAGTTTTAGTTTTTACAACAATGGCATACACAATCATCTTGGTAGTTTGATCCGCTCAACTGGAGAATGGAAAAGAAAACAAAATCGACTACGCTTGTCCACTTTGTCTGGTGGACATATAAAGGAGCACAGTGCCGATTTGGAATCTATATTAAGTGACCCTTCTCAAAACTGGCACGCCATTGTTTTGCAGGGGCATAGCAATGAACCTATTAGTGCCAAAAAAAATAAGGAGTTTGTTTTAGCCACGGCTAATGCGGTTCAACAAATAAAAGACAAGGGCATACAACCAATATTGTTTATGACTTGGGGTTATAAAGATCAGCCCGATATGGGTGCAGATCTTGCCAATGTGTATACTAAATTAGCTAATAAGTTAGAGGTGTTGGTGGTACCAGTAGGTGTTGCTTTTGCTAGTGCAGAAACAGAGTTCAGCAATATCGAACTGTTTGTGCCTGATGTGTTAGGTGTTAACAGCGAAAATCAACTTACCTACCGCAAAGACTGGAAACACCCCAGTGAAGCGGGCACCTATTTAGCTGCCTGTGTATTTTATGCAACCTTGTATCAACGCTCTCCCGAGGGCATCATTTTCACTGGTAAATTGCATAAAGATACAGCTTTGGCCTTACAAAAACTTAGTTGGAAAGTCACCCAACAGTTTTATAAAGAGATGAAATAATGCAATCAATTATCCCTAAAAACACACTGCTGAGCTTATTGTGTTGTTTGTTTAGTGCAAATCTTTATGCAAAGAACTGTGAGTTTGAAGCTGTGAGTTTTACCGCTAGTTTTGAAACCGGCAAGCTCAATAGCTGTGAACAGTTATCAGACAATCATTATTTATTAACCACCGATGCTGAAAATCGCCCGATTAACCCAAGCCCTTGGTATGCCTTTAAAGTTGAATTAAATGAAGCTACCAAAACTCAGCAAATAAAAATTAGCATTCAAGCAGAACAAGCTAAACCTAGATACCTGCCAAAGATGAGTACCGACAGCAAAACCTGGCAAGACCTACCCTTTTTGATCAAAGATAATCAGTTAACGTTTGAAATTACCCTTTCCAAAGCGATGTATATTGCAGGGCAAGAAATTATCAATAATGCACAATACTTAAGCTGGATGAACAAAATAGCTCAAGAAAGTAGTTTTACCCAGATCAATATAGGCAACTCTACTTTAGGTCTGCCCATTGATGGCCTAATTTCGCAAAACACCAATAATACTGAATGGTTATTAATTTTAGGTCGTCAACATCCACCAGAAGTGACAGGTGCACTAGCGCTGCTTGGTTTTGTTGATGAATTAGCAAAAAGCAGCCAACGTCAAAAAGCTTTTTTAGAGCGTTTTAACGTACTGATTGTCCCTAATCTGAATCCTGACGGTGTCGCTGCTGGAAACTGGCGGCACAATAGTAAAGGTATTGACCTAAATCGTGACTGGGGGAAATTTACCCAAATAGAAACACAAAGGGTTAAGACCAAATTAGACGCCATTCTCACCGGCTCACAACGCCTAGTATTTGCTTTGGACTTTCATTCCACTCAACAGGATATCTTTTATACTATGCCATCAGATTACACTGTGGCACCCAGCCAATTTTCCAATGACTGGTTGAGTAAAATAAAAACTCAAACGGTATCGTCTTTTGTGGTTAGGCCCAAGCCCGGTTCAAGCCCTGGAAGAGGCGTGTTTAAGCAATATATTGCAGATACATATAAGGTACATGCAGTCACATTTGAATTAGGTGACAACACCCAAAGGGGATTAATTAAACACGTTGCCAGTATTGGTGCGCAAACTCTTGTTGAACAAATGCTTGAAACGCAGCCACCAGCGTTTATTTATTCAGCGACTGCACCATAAAATATCAGTCTGATAATTGAATTACCCTTATAAAAGTGATAAATATTCACTGTGTTGTGAAAGTATAACCAAGCTTGTCCGGTTTAATCCTGCGAGATAATTGATAATGTTACACGGAGAAATGAATGAACAAGTTTATGAAATACCTAAGTGTTGTTGTTTTTACACTTTTTACCTTACCTGCTTTTGCCCTTGATGATGCAGTGAGCACTGGAGTATTTAACGATACCGCGATTGATGGCTACGATACTGTTGCCTACTTTACTCAAGGTAAACCGGTTGAAGGTGATAAAAAGTTTGAGTTTTTATGGCGTAATGCCAACTGGCGTTTTTCTAGCCAAGAAAATTTGGATTTATTCAAACAAAACCCTGAAATGTATGCCGTTCAATACGGCGGCTACTGCGCATGGGCAATGGCGGGTGGAAAAACCGCTGGGACTGATCCTGATGCATGGCACATAAAAGATGGAAAGTTGTATTTGAATTACAATAAAAATGTGCAAAAGGAATGGTTTATGACCATAGACGCGGATATTATTTCTGCAAATGGAAATTATCCTGAAATTACTAATGTAAGTAAATATCTAAGTAACTAATCATACTTTTTTATATTATAAGTCCGTTAATTCGGGCTTTTTATTATCTTCGAAAAAGAGCACAGTAAGCGAGCATAACACTTCACCTCATGTTGGAAAATGCTATGAAAAAATTTTCTCACCTACTGATTTTTCTATCAATGGGTATATTCAGCCAATTTGTCACGGCACAAGTAGAACGCAGCCAACTCACCAGCAGTATTGAAAACAGAGAGCCCACTGATAATCTTGAAGGTTTAGTGCAAGGTCAAAATGACGAAATTAAACGCGTTTATTTTTTCACACAAATCACTGGACTGGCTAAACAGCAAATTATTCACCGGTGGTTATATGAAGGCGAAGAAAAAGCTGCAGTGACTTTGAATCTTGGCAGCGATAACTGGCGCACTTATTCGAGTAAAAGAGTACCAAACTATTGGCAAGGCAAATGGCAAGTGCAGGTATGGCAAGGTGACATAATGTTAATCAGCCATAATTTTGAAGTGAGTTATCCAGAATAATTATATGAACTAAAAGTATTCTATTAGAATAAAGCCAGTCAATATCTTGTTAAATCATTCAATTTACATTGCCTTTGCTTGATGTATGACCGAGATAAAAATGAGTGGCTTTTCAATAAATCGCACACCCCATGTCTATACTAATAACATATGGGTTAATTAGAGTAGGTTGTTTTGGTATTTAAGTTTAGCAAGAACAAAAAAGGATTTTGGCTTTGCATTTACGTCTATGTTTTTTGTCTTAGTTTCGGCAATGTGTCACAAGCAGATACCTTTGTGATCGGGGCGAAGACATAAGTTATTATCCCTATTTTGATTTTACTTCTAACAAACCCCATTTTGCAAAAACCATTCTCGATCAGTTCGCTAAGGATAATGGA
>Ga0209712_10003843_pt1 | contig 12101 bp, 4 predicted proteins | sample ArcOceMetagenome_FD_187443 | JGI IMG/M metagenome (GOLD analysis project Ga0209712, IMG submission 187443) | Marine eukaryotic phytoplankton communities from Arctic Ocean - Arctic Ocean - Greenland ARC118M Metagenome (SPAdes) (version 2) | ecosystem: Environmental > Aquatic > Marine > Oceanic...
ATTATCACAATCCGAGTTTACTTTCCATCCAGATTTAGGTTATGTATCTTTGAATTTAACACTTCAACCAGATGATGTTTTGGGTGTGGCGTTTGAATATACTTATAATGGTGAAAGCCATCAAGTTGGTGAGTTTTCGCAGGATGCACCGATTAATCCTGATACATTGAGTGTTTTGTACTTGAAGATGTTGAAAAGTTCAACGCCTCGTGTGGATTTACCAATATGGGATTTGATGATGAAAAACGTTTATTCGATTGGTGCTTATCAAGTGAATCAGCAGGATTTCAATTTGGATGTATTTTACCAAGATCCAGGTGGTGCTGCAAAACGTTTCATTCCTGAAAGTAGCTTATCTGGAAAACCATTAATTCGTATTTTGAACTTGGATAACCTGAATCGAACTGGTGATCCTGTTCCTGATGGTGCGTTTGATTTCGTATCGGGTGTAACGATTAATCCTCGAAATGGTCGGATTATTTTCCCAGTGTTAGAGCCGTTTGGCGAATCATTGGAAAAACAATTCCAACCCAATGAGATGAATTTTAGAGAAAAATATGTCTATGACGAGTTATATGATTCAACGGTTTTCATTGCAAGAGAATATCCAGAGTTTAACCGATTTATCATAAAAGGTGATTATAAATCAAGTGTATCTTCCGAGATTTCGTTGGGTGCATTTAACATTCCTCGTAATTCTGTAACCGTTACAGCCGGTGGACAGCAACTGGTAGAAGGACAAGATTATGATGTCGATTATAATATTGGTCGAATAAAAATTATCAATGAAGGGGTTTTGAATTCCGGTTTGCCGGTCAATGTTTCCTTTGAGGATAACTCCCTCTTTAGTTTCCAAACTCGGACGCTGATGGGATCTCGACTGGATTATTGGATAAATGATAATTTTACAATCGGTGGAACGGTGATGCGTTTGTCAGAGCGTCCATTTACACAAAAAGTGAATATTGGTGATGATCCGATTGCGAATACTGTCTATGGTATAGATTTGAATTTACAACAGGATGCACCGTTTTTAACAAAATTAGTCGATGCGATTCCATTCATTGATACCAAAGAACAATCATCTATTGCGATAAGTGCCGAAGGTGCATTATTGCGTCCTGATCACCCAAAAGTTTTGAATCAAGGCGATGATGCTGGAGGTGTTTCTTATTTGGATGATTTTGAAGGAAGTTCAAGTTCTTTCGATTTACGGAATCCTGCGACACTTTGGACGTTGGCTTCTGTGCCAGATAATAGTATGTTTCCCGAAGCGAAATTGATAGATTCATTGGCAACGGGAATGAATCGTGCGAAATTGGCTTGGTATCAAATTGATCAAGTTTTAAGAAGAGGAACGGATAATAATAATCCTTATACGAGATTGGTTAGAGAGCAAGAAGTTTTCCCGAATCGTTCGATTTTACCCGGACAAAATATTGATGTTCGGCCGTTGGATTTAGCATTTTTCCCAGGAGAACGTGGCCCTTATAATTATGATGCAGAAGGAACTACAGGAATTTCGGCTGGTGTAAATACAGATGGTTCTTTGAAAGAACCTCAAACTCGTTGGGCAGGAATTCAACGAGCGTTACAGACGAATAACTTCGAAGCGGCAAATATTGAGTTTGTGGAATTTTGGTTGATGAATCCATTTATTGGTGGCGTTGCTGGTGATGGTGGAGATTTATACATCAATTTAGGAAATGTTTCGGAGGATGTTTTGAAAGATTCTCGTAATTTCTTTGAAAATGGTTTGCCTCGTGAAGGTGGAAATTCTCGAACAGATACAACTTCTTGGGGACGAGTTCCGAGAACACAAGCGGTTACCAATGCTTTCGATAATGATCCGGAAACAAGAGCTGCACAAGATGTTGGTTTGGATGGTTTGAATGATGAAGGGGAGCAAACGATTTTTAATGATTTCCTGACGAGGATAGAAAACCTTGTCGGTATTAATGCACTTACAACATTACAACAAGATCCGTCAAGTGATAATTACGTCTATTATAATTCAGCTGAGAATTACCCAGATGGAACACCAATTCTCGACCGTTATCGCAAGTTTAATAATCCAGAAGGAAATTCACAATCGCCAGAAGGGAATCAATTATCGGCAGCGACGAATATTCCAGATGCAGAGGATATTAATAATGATAATACGTTGAGTGAAACGGAAGCATATTTCCAATATCACATTCCAATTAATAATAATGGTGGAAATGAATTAGAATTATCGAAGTTCATTACCGACCAAATAGAAGAAGTAGATGGTGCAAAATGGTATCAATTCCGTATTCCAGTAGATCAATTCACAAGTCGTCATGGAGGAATTCAAGATTTCCGTTCGATTCGTTTTGTTCGTATTTATTTAAAAGATTTTGAGGAACCAGTGGTGATGCGTTTTGCACGTTTTGCCTTGGTTCGTAATCAATGGAGACGTTACCGTAGAAACCTTTTAGGAAATGGAATTTTCCATCCAACAGATGGTGGCGGAACGACTTCTTTCGATATGACGGGCGTAAGTATTGAGGAGAACTCTAATAAATTTCCGTTCCCTTACGTATTGCCTCCAGGTGTTCAGCGGGAGCGAACGATTGGAACTATCGCCGATGCACAACAGAATGAACAATCACTCGCGCTCCGAGTCTGTGGCTTAGAAGATGGCGATGCACGAGCCGTTTACAAAACGCTAAACCTCGATATGCGAGTCTTTAAGCGGATGAAAATGTTTGTGCATGCTGAATCACGAGATGGCGAATTAGAAACCGGTGATATGACGATTTTCGTCCGAATGGGTTCTGATTTTGAAAATAATTATTATGAATATGAAATTCCATTAACGGTTACGCCCGAAGGAACTACTTATATCGGCGGCGATCCAGAATTGGATGACGATTATAAAGCGGAGGTCTGGAAGGATGAAAATTCGTTCGATATTTTATTAGAACAATTTAAAGATTTAAAAGTAGCCCGGGATTTAGCCGGTGCATCTTTAGCCGTTCCGTATGAAATCAATGATCCAGAGAAAATAGCGAACAAAATTAGAATTGTTGGTAATCCAGATTTAGGTTTGGTAGAAGGCATGATGATTGGTGTGCGAAATACGAAAGATGACGGAGCGACCCGTTGTGCAGAAGTTTGGGTGAATGAATTGCGTGTAAGTGGTTTTGATGAAAGAGGCGGTTACGCTGGTCGTGCAAGAATAGATATGACTTTGGCAGATTTTGGTCAAGTAACGGTTTCTGGTAATTATACCAGTATTGGTTGGGGAAGTTTAGAGCAACGGGTAGCAGAAAGAGCAAGGGAAGAAGTGTTACAATATGATGTAGCTGCTTCTTTTCAATTGGACAAATTCTTACCAAAAAAATACGGAATTCGTTTACCAATTTATGCTCAGTATTCGCAAACCTTACGAACGCCAGAATATGATCCGTACAAATTTGATATTCCATTAAAGGAATTAGTGGAAGCTCAAAATGATCCAATTATTCGAGATAGTTTAAGAGCTCAGGCTCAAACTATTACCACAATCAAATCGGTGAATATGACAAATATTCGTAAAGAACGAACGAATACCGATAAGAAACCTCGACCTTGGAATATAGAGAATATAAGCCTTACCGCAGCTTTCTCTGAAACTGAAAATAGTGATCCGACGATTCAGTCAGATGCTGTTCGTCAGTATCGAGGTGGTTTAGATTATGGTTATTCTACACAGGCGAAATATATTACACCTTTCCGAAAGGTGATTAAAAGTCAAAGCAAATACCTGAAAATCGTGAAGGATTTTAATTTCAATCCCTTCCCGAATTCAATTAATTTTAATACTGGTATCAATAGACGTTTTTCAGAAACGACTTATCGTTTTGCAGGTGATGATGAGAATTCGACTTGGTTCGATAAGCGATTTATGTGGGATAGAATTTATGGGGTGAATTGGAACATAGCGAGATCCTTAAACATGAATTTCAATGCCACAAATAATGCTGTAATTGATGAACCTGTTGGACGGTTAGATACACCAGAAAAGCAAGATTCTATCTTGACAAATATCCGAAATTTCGGACGTAATAAAAATTATACACATACTTTCACAGCGAGTTATACCTTGCCTTTGAAGAAAATTCCTGCATTAGATTGGATGAATGTGAAAGCAACCTATAATGCGAATTATGGTTGGAGTGCCGCCGCACTAAATGTGGATTCTTTAGGAAATACGATTTTGAATGGAAATGCTCGACAATTGAATGCAGATTTGAATTTTGAGCAATTATACAACAAATCGAAATATCTGAAAAAAATAAATAGTGGCAGTAAAAAACGTCCAACAAATAGACGGAGACCTTCTCTCACTGATGATTCTGAAGAAGGGAATGCCGGTGGAAAGGCTAAGAAAAAGGACAGAAAGAAGAAAGAAAAAGAACCTTCAAAAGCAGCACGAGCAATTCTTCGTCCGCTGATGTTAGTCCGAAAAGGTAGATTCTCATATTCTCAAAATTATTCTTCGGTTGTGCCAGGCTTTACGCCAAGTAGCCGAGTATTGGGAATGAGTTCTGATTTTGGAGCACCCGGTTTGGAATATATTGCAGGAATGCGGCCATCGGATAGTTGGTTGGATAATGCCGCTACTAATAATTGGATCACCGATAATATTTATTTGAATCAGCAAGTTTTGGGTTCTTATTCTGAAAATATCGATGCTCGATTAACGGTTGAACCATTCAAGGATTTTAGAATTGAAATAGAAGCCAATCGTAATTATTCAGAAAATCATTCAGAGTTTTTCAAAGTTCGAGCTGTAGGCGAGACACACCAACATTTGACGCCTCGTGATGTAGGAACATTCTCAGTTTCGTTCTTTGCTATAAATACTTTATTTGTAGGATTAGACGAGAACTTCATTTCTACGACTTTCCAACAGTTTGAAACCAACAGAGAGGTAATTTCTCAACGCTTAGGTGTTGTTGGTACCGAGCATCCATCAGATGGAAGCGATTACACAAGAGGTTTTGGTCGTTACCATCAAGAGGTTTTAATACCAGCATTTATAGCCGCCTACACTGGTCAAGATGCGAGTACTATTGATGTAAATATGTTCAATACGTTACCAAAACCAAATTGGAGATTGACGTATAATGGATTGAGTAAAATTGATGCATTTAAGAAAGTATTTAAATCGTTCAATTTGACACATTCTTATAAATCAACTTTAACGGTGAATCAGTTTGTAACGGATTTAGATTATGATGTCAATAATCCTTTTTCTGTCAATCCAACTTCACAGAATTATTTTGCTGAATTTGAGATTCCTGATATTGTGATTTCTGAGCGTTTCGCACCTTTAATCGGTATCGATTTCAAAGCAGTCAATGATATGACGGGTCGTTTTGAATATAAGAAAAGTAGAAACTTAGCAATGAATTTTACGGATTTCCAAATGAATGAAACGAACACCACCGAGTTCACTTTTTCATTCGGTTATCGTATTAAGGATTTTGTATTGCCAATCAAAATAGGTGCAGCCGGAGTGAAACCGAAAAACGATTTGAATTTCAAATTTGATTTCTCTTTCCGTGACGATATTACGGTGAATCACTTATTAGACCAAGGTAATTCAGTCGTGACAAGAGGTTTGAAAACAATTCGTATCTCCCCTTCGATTGATTATGCAATTAATAAACAGCTAAATATTCGTTTGTTTTACGATAGAAGTGAAACGATTCCAGCAACCTCTGCGTCATTCCCAATTACGAATACGCAAGCAGGTTTGACGGTTCGATTTGCTTTGAAGTAACGGACGCCTATTCATTATATTTAATAAAAATCCCACTCAGAAATTATTCTGAGTGGGATTTTTTTTCGTGATTTCGGAATTTATAAAAGATCCTCTTAATTAATATACACCTCTGTATATACCTACATTGTAAATATATTCATCTGTATCAAAAAATGGAAGAAGCCGTTTCCGTCGTAAACCATTCCAAAAAATTCATTCCACGATAAGAATTTCCTTTTTCATTCAACCTCGGACTCCAAACGACGATACAATATTTCTTAGGATGAATTGCCACAATTCCACCGCCGACACCACTTTTTCCTGGTAAACCAACTTTATACGAAAAGTCTCCAGCTTCGTCATAGAAACCACAAGTTTGCATAATCGCATTCATTCGTTTGGTTCTACTTTTAGTTAGAATCTGTTCGCCAGTAATCGTATGTTCGCCATGATTTGCCAAAAATAAAAAGGTATTTGCCAATTCGTTACACGTCATTTTGATAGAACATAGATTGAAATAAAAGTCCAAAACATCCTCAATATCATTATGAATATTTCCAAAGTCTTTCATCAAATTTATCAAAGCCGCATTACGAAAACCTGTAGATTTTTCGGATTTCACAATCGTCTCATCGAAGTTAAGGTTTGAATTTTGAGCTAAATTTCGAATAAAATCTAACAATTCTTTTTTAGGATTATCAAAAAGACTAATCAAAATATCACAAATTACAATCGCTCCAGCATTTATAAATGGATTTCGAGGAATTCCCTTTTCGTATTCCAATTGCACCAAAGAATTAAAAGGAGTTCCCGACGGTTCAACTCCTACCCTTTCCCACAGTTCGCCACCTTTAGCATTATACGCTAAAGTCAATGCTAAAACTTTCGCAATACTCTGAATAGAAAATGAAATTTCGCTGTCGCCAATAGCATATTGTTTATTTTTGATCGTCGCTAAATGAACACCAAAATGATTCGGATTTACATTACCCAGTTCCGGAATATAAGCCGCCACATTCCCTATATTCTCGATATTCGACATCATTTTATTGACTTTCTTTAAGCTTGTTTGGTAGTTCATTTTGAAGAAGTATAAACTATGAATTATAAACTATTTAATATTCCAATATTCATCCGAAGTAAGCCCACTTTACGCCATGCCCTCACTTTGAGTGAAAGTATAAAGCACCCGAGCGTCGAATAGTTTGTAATTCATCACTGATAAGGGCAAACACGCCAAATTATTTCGTTTTACGAATTGACTTAATTTATTATTTTGCTTTTATATTAAATTAGATTGTTAGCAAATAATATTTGGCGATTAAAAAATTCTGCTTCTTTTCCTCAATAAAAAAAAGCAAACCTGCCCGTTTGCACAGCAGGCAGGAATCAAGGCTTGATTAATTTCAGATACGGAAACAAGTTCAGCACAGGCTCTTGAAAGTATTGGGAAGGCTAAACAGACTGAAAATCGCTTCGCTCAAACACCAGTCTGTTCTTGACGCTTTTCCAATACTTTCAGCCTAAAATCAAAAATGCCAGTCCAAAAAATAATCCACAATCGGAATCATTATTTTGATGCGTCTGCCCTAGTCATTCATAATTATAATGGAATATTCCCATGCTTTTTCTTCGGCAAAGTCACCGCTTTATTTTCCAACATCGCAAATGATTTTATCAATTTACGGCGCGTATCTTTCGGATAAATCACCTCATCAATAAAGCCTCGTTGAGCCGCACGGTAAGGATTCGCAAATTTTTCAGCATATTCTGCTTCTTTTTCTGCCAACTTTTCCGTAGGATTTTCTGATTTCAAAATCTCTCTTCTAAAAATAATCTCACTCGCACCCTTTGCACCCATTACTGCAATTTCCGCCAAAGGCCAAGCAAAATTCATATCTGCTCCAATATGTTTAGAATTCATCACATCATACGCACCACCGTAAGCCTTACGAGTAATCACCGTCACTCTCGGCACCGTCGCTTCACTCAATGCGTATAATAATTTTGCACCATTTGTAATAATTCCATTCCATTCTTGATCCGTTCCTGGCAAAAATCCTGGTACATCTACCAAAACTAATAATGGAATATTAAAACAATCACAAAAACGAGTAAATCGAGCTGCTTTTTTGGAACTTTCTACATCCAAAACGCCAGCTAAACACATCGGTTGATTCGCCACAATACCGATACTTCTACCAGCAAGTCTTGAGAAGCCAACGACGATATTTTCTGCATAATCTTTATGAATTTCCATAAAAGAATCTGCATCCACAATTCCTTCAATTACCTCCCGCATATCGTACGGCTGATTTGGATTTTCAGGGACAATCGTTTCCAAGACTTCCCGAACTTCGTTGCCCAATTCATAAGGCAATTTCACCGGTTTGTCCTCACAGTTTTGAGGCATATAGCTCAATAAATGTTTCACCTGTTCAATACAAGCAATATCATTCGGCGAGGTCAAATGCGTCACACCAGATTTGGTAGAATGTGCGGAAGCTCCACCTAATTCTTCAGAAGTGACTGTTTCATTTGTGACTGTTTTTACCACACTTGGACCAGTTACAAACATATAAGAAGTATTCTCCACCATCAATGTAAAATCCGTAATAGCCGGCGAATAAACTGCTCCACCAGCACAAGGACCCATAATTGCCGAAATCTGAGGAATTACCCCCGAAGCCATTACATTACGATAGAAAATATCCGCATAACCACCCAAAGATTTCACACCTTCTTGAATTCTCGCTCCACCAGAATCATTTAAACCAATCATCGGTGCCCCAGTTTTCATCGCCATATCCATCACTTTACAGATTTTCTCTGCATGTGTTTCCGACAATGCACCACCAAAAACCGTAAAATCTTGAGCAAAAACATACACCAGACGACCATTTACCGTCCCGTAACCTGTGACAACGCCATCGCCATAATATTGTTCCTTTTCCATTCCAAAGTCAGTCGTTCGGTGCGTCACCAAATTCCCAATTTCTTCAAAAGAACCATCGTCCATCAAAAAATGAACTCTTTCACGAGCCGTAAGTTTTCCTTTTGCATGTTGCTTATCAATTCTCGCTTGTCCACCGCCTAATTTACCTTCGGCAATTTTCTCTTCTAATATTTGAACTTTATCTTTCATTTGTTAGTGATTATAAAGGTCGGACGCTTTTGAAGCCTGTCTGACGGCAAGGCAGGCATCCGACCCTTTACTATAATTTACTCTTTTATCGTTTGACACAATTCCACCAAAACGCCATTTGCAGTTTTTGGATGAATAAAACAAACCAATTTATTATCCGCACCACGTTTGGGTGTTTCATTTAATAATCGGAAACCTTCCGCTTCCAACCGTTTCATTTCTGCATAAATATCTTCTACCTCAAAAGCAATATGATGAATGCCTTCCCCACGCTTGTCAATAAATTTCGCAATCGCACTATCAGGATTCGAGGCTTCCAATAGTTCGATTTTGCTATCGCCCGTCTGAAAAAATGACGTTTTTACACTTTCCGAAGCGACTTCTTCGACTTTGTAATGTGCCGTTCCCAACAATGCTTTGAATAGCTCATTACTGTCTCCTAAGTTTTTTACGGCAATGCCGATGTGTTCGAGTTTCATAGTTTTTCGTGTGTGTCCATAGGTACAACCTATGGTTACTCATATTCAACCCTTTCAAGGTTTATCCATGTACTAACCCTCAAAGGGTTGAATACGAGTAGTCCCGAGTACTCGGGATTGTACCCGTGGAATATTAATTATTCATCAAATAAATATTTTTCGTCAAAATCAATATCGTGTTCTTTCAATAATCTCCGATATTCATCTTCAAAAGTTTCAATTTTATGGTGAGCTTCTTGATTTTTAATATATTCAATTAAGCCATCTTTTTCATAAGCAGAAACTGTAAATGCACCATAACCAACTTGCCATTCTATAAACTCAGGAAAAATTTCGTTTTCCTCAATCCATAAATGTGATGCAACTTTTATATCTTTTACCAAATTAGCAACATCCATTGTCGTCCTCATACTTGTCAAAATATGAATATGGTCTTCAACGCCATTCATGCGATATAAATGACATTTTTTCTTTTCCAAAATTCCCCAAATAAACTTAAATAAATCGGTTCGTTTGTCCTTTGTCAAGACTTTTCTTCGGTATTTTGTACCGAAAACAATGTGGTAAATTAGTTTGGTATGTGGCGTTTTTCATAGGTTTAATTTTAAAATCCGTAGATACAACCTACGGTTATTCATATTTGACCTTTCTAAGGTCATTTAAAATCGCAAAACCCTGAAAGGGTTGAATATGAGTAACCATAGGTTGTACCTATGGTCGTGTACCTATGGAACAAGCATAATCTCCAAAATCGCCCCAGCAGCCTTCGAAATTACCGTCCCAGGACCAAAGATACCAACGACACCCAAATCAAACAAGAACTGATAATCTTGCGGCGGAATCACACCACCAACCACGACCATAATATCTTCCCGACCAATGGATTTTAAAGCCTCCAAAGCTTTCGGAACGAGTGTTTTATGACCAGCAGCCAACGACGAAATGCCTAAAATATGCACATCATTTTCAGCCGCTTGACGAGCTGCTTCTTCGGGCGTTTGAAACAACGGACCCATATCGACATCAAAACCAATATCTGCGAAACTTGTCGCTATGACTTTTGCCCCTCTATCATGTCCATCTTGTCCTAATTTTGCAATCATAATTCGAGGACGACGACCTTCTTTTTGATAGAATTTATCTGATAAATCCCTTGCCTTTTGAAATTCTGAATCGTTCATAATTGCTTTAGCATAAGCTCCTTTTATCGTTTGCGTTGTCGCTTTGAAACGTCCGAAATGTATTTCCATTGCATCAGAAATTTCACCTAAAGTTGCTCGTAATTTTGCTGCTTCTATGGCTAATGCTAATAAATTTGCATCGCCTTTTGCACCAACTTCAATTGCTTTTAAAGCTGCTTGAACCGCAACCTCATTCCGATTTGCCTTTACTTTTTGCAATTTATCAACCTGTGCTTTTCGAACTGCCGAATTATCAACTTCTAAAACATCTAATGTTTCTTCTTCATCTTGATTAATAAAAATATTGACACCAATTATTTTATCAATTCCGCTATCAATTCGAGCTTGTTTTTTAGCTGCAGCTTCTTCGATTTTTAGCTTTGGAAACCCATTTTCGATTGCCTTCGCCATTCCACCCATTTCGTCAATTTCTTCGATTAATTTCCATGCCTTATCGGCAATCTCTTTCGTCAAATATTCCACATAATACGAACCTGCCCAAGGATCAACGACTTTCGTAATTCCTGTTTCTGTTTGTAAATATTTTTGTGTGTCTCTCGCAATTTTTGCCGAAAAATCAGTCGGCAAAGCAATCGCTTCATCCAATGAATTCGTATGTAAAGATTGTGTGCCACCAAGTGTCGCAGACATCGCTTCGATAGCCGTTCTTGCAATATTATTAAACGGATCTTGTGCCGTCAAACTCCAACCAGAAGTTTGCGAATGTGTCCGCAATGCCATTGATTTTGGATTCGTCGGATTAAATTGCTTCACGATTTTTGCCCACAACATTCTTGCTGCTCGCATCTTTGCGATTTCCATAAAATGATTCATCCCAATTCCCCAAAAAAACGACAAACGAGGTGCAAAATCATCAATTTCCAAACCTGCTTTTATACCAGTTCGCAAATATTCTAAACCATCTGCCAAGGTATAAGCCAACTCAATATCAGCAGAAGCACCCGCTTCGTGCATGTGATAACCGCTAATACTTATCGAGTTAAAACGAGGAATATTTTTAGACGTATATTGAAAAATATCACCAATCAATCGCATCGAATGTTTGGGCGGATAGATATAGGTATTCCGAACCATGAATTCTTTCAAAATATCATTTTGAATCGTTCCAATTAATTTCGATTGTGGCACACCTTGTTCTTCTGCGGCAGCGATATAAAACGCCATAATCGGAATAACCGCACCATTCATCGTCATCGAAACCGACATTTTATCCAACGGAATTTGGTCAAATAAAACTTTCATGTCTTCAATCGTATCAATCGCAACACCTGCCATACCCACATCTCCAGTCACCCGAGGGTGATCACTGTCATAACCTCGATGCGTTGCCAAATCAAAAGCAACCGACAAGCCTTTTTGACCTTGTGCTAAGTTTCGACGATAAAAAGCATTCGATTCCTCAGCCGTCGAAAAACCTGCATATTGTCGAATGGTCCAAGGACGAACCGCATACATCGAACTATAAGGACCTCGCAAATTCGGAGCGATTCCCGCTA
>Ga0209712_10003849_pt1 | contig 12089 bp, 11 predicted proteins | sample ArcOceMetagenome_FD_187443 | JGI IMG/M metagenome (GOLD analysis project Ga0209712, IMG submission 187443) | Marine eukaryotic phytoplankton communities from Arctic Ocean - Arctic Ocean - Greenland ARC118M Metagenome (SPAdes) (version 2) | ecosystem: Environmental > Aquatic > Marine > Oceanic...
AATGGTGACAGAAGATCATGCAAAATACAGTAATATAACAAAAATCTTTGAGTTTGTTTGTTTGTTTTTACAAAGCCTGGCTTGTTTTTACGTTTTTACTGTTATCAAATATAATTCCGTGACGCCTGTTGTCTCACTCCGTTGGCGAATTTCCGTGACGACATTACAGATAGATTTGTGACATTTAAAACAGCCTTCTCCGTTGGCGAATAAAATGGGCCTTTTATTATAAAAATATTTTGAATCACCCCTCATCGACAAAAACGGTTTTTTTCTTTCTTCTACATGAACATATCCTATATAATACAATAAGTAGTATTGCCAGTGCAGTAGCTGCTGTTGAATAAAACTCAGAGTTTAAATTGTACAGATCACTCTACTCACCAGTATTTACAATGATGGCGACAAATGAATCATCTCCCATCAGTCGAACGCCGACGTTTCATTCAATGACGTCTGTAGCGTCAACTCATACAAAGATCAGACTTCCAATTGAAGAAGCTGTTAAAGCTGACTTTCCTCCTGGCTGCAAAGTGCTCTGCTTTGACGACGAGGGGTTCAGAGTTGGAGTTGTTAAGAATGTCATGGTCTCCATCTCGCTTCGAAGTCAAAACGTGTTTGGAACATTCTTTGAAGTAGAAATGAAGTCAAATGCTGGAAGAGATGCACAGATCCTCGGAGTTTTCGGTCAAACTGACTTGAGGCTGACTCCAGATTGTCCTGTTGAAGTCAATGCAGATTACTTTGGCTCAGTCTTCAAATTCGCTGGAGGATCAAGTGGAAAAGTTCGTGGAACTATTCTTGGTAGTTTTGAAATCCCTGCTTCTCGTTGCAATCGCTGCTCACAAAAGGACAATGACATTATTCCTTCGAGGAAATTCTTTTATTCAGTTCGTGTCAAATTTAATGGAATGGAAGAGGCTGTTGAAGCTCATGGAGTTCCTCCTGAACATATTCATGTGCTGTCGTCTTATAATCAACGCAGTGATTGCAGTACTATTGCGTCTGAAGGAGTTGGGTCCATTATTGTTGGAGGCGGGCCATTTGTAGCTTCGAATATTCCTTCGCAGCTTATCCATGACAACTTTAAGGAGAATAACGTGCGCAGAGAAATCAATCGTCCATCTCCTACCATGCCAAGACTAAAGAGTAAGCGCATTACTCCTGAAGATCTACCGGCCCTCAATAATTCAGCTGATCAATCTTCTTACAAAAGTGATGTCATGGATGGATGTTTCCAGGAGGCATTTAATGAATCATTTAACGTCATGTATCATCATGAGGGCACCACAAAGGCTTTTGGAAGCATGCTTGCCAATGGCAATCGCGAAATCTACGACAGCGAAACTGCATCTTCCTTTGAAGACCGCGGTCTAAGGAATGATGGGCCAATGCCAATTCCTTCGCCTAGAGGTCGTAGGGGTCGTTCATCGTCAAGGCAGAGAGCGAGATCCAACTCTATGAACAAAAGCCAAAGCCGATCCAACTCTATGAATAAAAGCCGATCCAAGTCCCGTACCCGAGTTTACGAAACTGTTAACGCGGCATCTTCAAGGACGGTAAGGGCGAACAAACTCCCACCCAAGGAACTTGCAGGTAATGGTAAATCTAGACGCCAGCTCGAGGTCGCAATTAGTAAATCATCCTCGGTAGATTCCATGAATGACTATGAAGACGACAATGACGCCATTTCGTACGAAGACAACCAAACGGAAGTTAGTGAACAAGAAGAGAGAGCTGATGGTACGGAGAAAATCGAGCTGCGAAAACAGAGGAGTGCTAGTATAAGGAGAACCCCGTCAAAAAAGAGGGGGGGCTTGTCTAGAGAAGTCGTTGAAGGGAGTAGTAACGATGAAGATGATGAAGAAAGGCAAGAAGCGACGTCGCTGGCTCCAAGCACGCGAAGTCATCAATTTGTTCGAGACGAAGAATCACTGGATGACGATGTTTCGGACGAAGAAGAAGAAGTTTTGGAAGACGAAGAAAGTATTTCTATCCAGAGTCCTCCGAAGAGAGAGGAAAAGAAGCCTGCGATGGTCTCGACTCCTTCCTCGAGGAAGAAAACATTCGGAAAATCTTGGTCTCCCTCTGTCCGCTCCTCTGGCGAACCGTTGGATGATCTGCAACAAAAACACACACAGAAAAAAGTTAACGTTCCAGCCTCGCCTAGTTCTCCGAAGAAAAAGGTGTTCGATTACGGTTCGCCCAAGGTGGTGCAGACTTTCACAAAAACACCTTCCCCTCCCAGTGTTGCTGAAACGTCCACCGTTGAAGGTTGCTACCTAATCTTCGATTCCGCTTCCGGAGGGACGCTTACCCTTCAATATTCAAAGACTGTTGTTACAGGCGCCATTGGATTTTGGGCACCTGGAAAGGGTAAGAAACTGCAGGGATTCAAATTTAAACAAAATCAAGGAAGGAGCGCTCTTATGACAGGAATTGCAGGGAAGGATTACAAAAAGAAGTATTTCAATGGGTGGTGTCAATTTGTAAAGGCAGCAAAGATGCACAAGGGATCGGTGTGCAAGTGGTCTGAACATGAGCGCATTGAACTTGACATGTACGTCTATTACAATGATTGCTGCGAGGTGAAAAAGATTGAAGACGGAGAGCTCTTTGATGTCTCGACCATTGATGCAGTCTCATGTTTGCCAAAAGGGAATTCTACTTTTAATGGTGTGAAGACCGGGGAGTATGGAACATTTATCAATCGAGGCGATGCAGCAGGGGCATCCATGGCGGTTCACTAGACTGTTGGTGAATGTTGTTCGTGTGAATAATAATTCGTGGTAAAATAGTTTCACTTGTTGTCCAATCGTGAGGCATTTTGAAGACGGGTAGTATTAGTATAGGATGATTACGTTTTAATAGAAACATGTCAACCCTGCCATTGCTCATTTTTAAATATGTTAGGTTGTTGGTGGTTTCAGATGTTTATTTGCATGTAGATGGTATCTAATAGTCGGTCCAATTCACCAACAAGGACGGAAGCATCTGAAATTTTTTTTGTCATGAAAGGAAGTCCACCGCATCCACACATTTGATATTTCTTAAAAATTCCCAAGCTGTTCAATTCCCAAGCTGTTGCACCATGATGTTCACTGCCAGAGAAGCCGTTTAAACCCTGAGGAACCAAACCAAGGGGGTTGATGGCTATGATGCTACATTTTTGCTGGAGAGAGAGCTTGCTGTCATAGGAAATCGGCTAGTATTTGAATTCCCAGGGATCGTCATGAAATACACCTTGTTCATTCATCCTTGCCATATTCTGCACGATTAGACTTTTGGAGGATTTATTGGCGCAGTACGCTTTGTTCATTTGCTGGCATATGGCATCCACCTCTCAGGATGAGTTACATTACCCAAAGCATATTACCGTGAAAGCCTTTTGGCTAGAAACTCTACCTTTTCTCTATGAGTTCGTTCTCTGAGTTTTTATCCGTAGTATAAGTTATCTAAATCTATGAGTTATTATTGTTATTATTACTACTAGTACTGCTGAGCACGTTGTAGGTGCGGCAGCCCGTCTTTGGTCAAACTTTCCTGACGAAACATGAGCAAAGAAGGACAAGATCCGTGAAGCATTGGTTTATACAGCATAACAAGGTTTAGGAGCACCTAGTGGCGATGACATTTCAGCTCTCTCCACCTCCGCCAGGACATCTAAAGCAGAAAGGATCGCTGACGAAAAAGTATTTGAAGTCAGTGAACAACACCAGCTTGCCCTCGCAGAGGCCAGAGCGGAAACACAGAAAATGAAAGAAGCCTTCGAGTTGCGCTTGGATGAACTGACAAAGGCTATTTCGGGTGACCCAGTGTCGAATACTCTTACTCCAGACAGCGCTACCGACACTAACACCATAGAACAAGCTCCTGCAATCAACCCCTCTCACAATATTCAACGTGATTTAAATGTCTAACCGACCATCGCAAATGAGAAACAAGGTCACCAGTCTGATTCCTCACATGTTCATACAGTAGGAAACAGCGACACCTCCAGCAGCAGTGAAAACAAATCTGACAATGGCAACAACGAACACTCTGACGAGGACAATGGCGGTAAAGAGCAAAACGCAGTTTTCACAGACAATCCAGTCCAGTATTCCCACAGCAACACCCAGTATGATGCAGATAATGACGATGCAGATGATGACGAAGACTCTGATCCGGGACTGGCGCATATAGGGAGCACCATGCAACAAAGGAGACATGACAACGGCGAAAGAGATAGCGACAAGGACGTCGAATTCATTAGCACATCCAAACCAAATAAGGATTTGGACCACTCCTCCGAGAGTGAAAACACGGATGACAATTATCCAGAGTCAATTGCGAAGCAAGAGTACCACACTGGCGATCAATCAGTTACATTTGTTGCATCGGTATCAACAGATGCCGAAGGAACTCCGTTGGCTCAAGCTTGGAAACCTCAAAAGAAGATCACCCTAAGTGATTTGGAGGACTCGGATATGCCTTCTCCTCAATCCTCTCCCCAAGCATCACCTACCAGATTCCATAAGGGAAAGGATAAAAGAGACAACTTCCTCCCCCGTGACAATGTTGATCACGTAGCCAAAACTCAAAAAAATCTTAAAATCCCTGATAAAATGAGATATTCTCTCCGCAGCAAAGCTGCTACCACCACCGGTGCGCCGGAGGGTGGATGCAGTCCCTAGACCGTGGCCGCATTCTCCTCGACGATGTGAAGAGAATGTGAGAAACAACACTGCTCCAGGACGTGCGGAGCAGACCGATCAAGGAATGGATCGGAATCATCGGCAGGGCATCTACGGAGATGCAATAACTCAGAAGAAAGACGACAATAATATCAGAAATTTACTACAGAACCCAGGAAGCATTGGTTTTGTTTCGGGACAACGGAACAGAGAATCGTACATAATAGAGAAACTAAAGAAATTTGTTATTGACAAACAAATTGATTTAGTAGGATTAACGGAGGTTAACAAGGATATGAGATGTGTCCCAACAGAGAACACTGTTTGGGCAGCCACAGCTCCATGGAGAGAAACTAGAAAAATACAAACGTCAAACAACACAACAGGCAACCCAACTAGGGAACATCAAATTGGAGGAACGGTGTCAATGGCGTTCGACGAATTTTCACATAGAATTTCGAATAGAGGACAGGATGGACGAGGCTTAGGTCGCTGGTCATGGATGGAATTGGGTGGAATAGGAGGACTCAAAACAACAATTATCACAGCGTATTGCCCGGTGAATACTAGCTCAGGCCTTGGTGGATGCTATTCGCAGCACCTGACTTACATGAGCCAGCATCGCGATGAACTTGAATCTTCCATTCATTTCATCCCAGAGAATGTTGCATGCCCAAGACAACTGTTTGGACACGACCTCCAGCACTTTGTAGAGGACCGCGTCAACAATGGCCATCAAATCCTCCTTATGGGAGATTTTAACTCTGAATACTCAGTCCTGAGAGATTGGATGCTGGACCTCGGACTTCTAGATATCATCGGCAAGCAACATGGCTATGACTCGGCTCCACGAACACATACCAGATAAAAAAATCTCCTATCGATTGTATGTTCGCGTCAGCACAGATTAGCAGTGCCCTAAGTTGCTTTTTAGCGTTCGGTAAACTGGATGGAGACCATAGAGGTCTTTGGGCCGATATACCAAAAATGCTTTTATTAGGTTGCAAAACCCCACTGCACACAAGCCCAGGAGCTCGACGCCTAAAACTACACGATCCTCGCATAGGTGACAAATACCTAACACTGCTTCATAACAGCATGTCTGAAAAGAATATATATTACAGGACGAACTTGCTCCATTCACAGACGGTGTACCCACTCCCCGAGGAACTCGCAGGACGATACGAGTTATTAGATGAAGAAATTTGTGATTGTATGGACGCTGCCAAAAAAACTGCCGATAATTCCGCATGGGAGCAGTTAAATTCTCGCCGACATACAAAGCCGCAGTTCAAACAGTGGAATTATGGAAACGAAGATTAGCACACCGCAATGGCGACGATTACAATGTTCAAAAGATTCTAGTCCTACAAAACAAGCTAGACATGCCCTATGATGCTTCACTTTCAATCGATGACATAAAAAGAAAGCTCCACGAGGCCCGAGTAGAACGCAGGCGTTGCAAAAGTATTGATGAGAGTCTCAGCATTGAATTCAGATCACAATTGGCAGATGCGATGGAAGCCGCAGGCACAGTAAAGGCAGCAGCACATTTACGAAATATGAACAGAATAGAGGCTATCAGAACCCTCTTCCGTAATATTCGATACATGGAAGGCAAGATGAGGGCAGGGGCTTCCGCTCAAGTTACAATAACTAACACAGATGGCAGCCTCTCGGAGTTGACTAGCAAGGACGACGTAGAAAAAGCTATTATCGAATCCAACGAGCGCAAGTATCACCAAACGGAAGGCGGGTCTCAACTCTTGGAGCCGTTCTCTAGAGATATAGGCACATTTGGAGACGGTCCTATAGTAACTGATATTCTAGACGGCACATACATTCCACCTCCATCATCTACGAATGCTACCATTTCCTTTCTTCAGGCTTGTAAACGACCAGATAAATTCATTTCAACCACTCCTAAAACTGCTCCATTCCGATACTTGAACGAAGTTCGCACCTGGCGACAATGTAAAGAAACCACCACATCAGCGAACCAACATATCGGCCACTACAAAGCAGTTATGAAGCATCCTTCCCTTAGCTGGCTATTTTTTCAATGCGCTGAGATCCCAACCATCTCGGGATATTCTCCAACCCGGCACCGCTCCTGCATTGATCTCATGATCATGAAAACGGACACTTGGCATGCTCGACTCGGAATTTAACCATTCGAACCGAGCGCTTCAACATGAAGCGATGCAGGCAGCTCTTCGCAATGATTGTGTTGCCATTGAACAATACAGCCGGCCCCAGCGCAGCTGTATCGCTCATGCATTGAACAGGCGATTAACCGCAGACGACAGACAATCGAAACGGCTGGCTTGGGCAATGGCCATGTCTGACTTGACTGGCTGCTACGATAGAATAATACATAACGCAGCAGCCCTTGTCCTTCTCCGCATCGACCTCTCACATGCTAAGATCCATACTATGTTTAAAACTATTCAACGCATGGTGCATAGAATTCGAACCGCATTTGGTGATTCAGAAAGAACTTACGGTGGGGATGATTTCGAAAACTGGTTGTTCGCACCTCAAGGGATCTTTCAAGGAAATGCTTAAGGCCCAGCGATATGGACGCTTATCAGCTCTCTTGTTTTTGATATTTTGCATCAAAACGGACACAGCGATAGCTTCTGCAGTGCAATTTCCAAAAAACTATTCCTGCTCGTCGGCTTTGCGTACGTGGATGACTGTGATTTAATACAATCCGACCAAGACCCACTTGAAGTCGCAAAATCAATGCAAACGGTAGTTCAGCAATGGGGTGACTTGATGGAAGTCACTGGCAGAGCGCTTAATTTAGATCCTTCAAAAGGTACTGGTACATGGTTGAATACGTGTGGTACATTTCATTGACTCGCCTAAACTGTGATGAAGAATCGGAAATGCTTGGTCTATGGATGTCTCCTGCTGGAAAAAATACGAAAATGATAAGTTCCCTTCGTCTGGCAGCAGTCAACTGGGCTGCGAAACTGCGACTAGGTAGATCATCGCAACAAGCTGAAGCATGGAAAGCCTTAAATACAACAATATCCAGAAAACTGATGCACCCACTTCCGGCTCTTACACTAACAGAGAAAGAATGCACTTCCATAATGGCACCAGCAATTTGCACAGCTCTTGTTCCGAAAGCAGGTATTAGTTCATGCATATCATCAGTTGTACGACATGCTCCTACTCAAAGCCTAGGCTTGGATGTCCCTAACCTCTACACTGCAATGGGTACAGCACACACATCACTCCTTCTAGAACATTGCTGGCAAAAAACACCAACCGGACAACTTCTCCAAGTTGCCATCGAGAATCATGTACTGGACGTAGGCCTCAACTTCATTTGGGATAACACTCGCTTTGCTTCCTATTCACGATGGCGCTCTCACCATTCTTGGATATACAACGTCTGTGCCTTCAACAACGAAAAGGAAATCGCCTTGTCTCTCCACCCAAAACGCCGTCATGATCGCGCATTAATGGAACTGGCATCAGAATTTTTAAACACTACCAGTGAACTCAAAGCCTTCAATAGAGTCCGGATGTTATACAATGTTGTCTCCCTTGCTGATATCACATCAGCAACTGGGAAAGACTCGACCTGATCTTTCTTACTGCTAGCTCAGAATATGAAGGTGACAGAAACAACTTCAAATGGCCCACTAAACACCATGTGAGCAGCAACGACTTCACCACCTGGCGCAAGACACTAGAATATATGTTCCCTAATGAACAATTGCCCATTGAACTTGGCTCATGGTTACTTGACAAACAGTCCAACTGGCTGGACCATTGGGATTAGTTCGTAACAACCGACGGGCTGTTCCTTTACTTCTGCCATGGACCTTCACTCTGGCATCGTTTCCTCAGACGTCGAAACTCACATCCTTCCTATTTTGGAGAATTCCTTGTTGAAGAGTCGCCTCTCGTTCCGCTGCTCCGTGCAACAGTCGAAGGAGATGTAGAGACAATTTACGTCCTAAATTCCTCCGCGCAACAATCTGTTGTAGTAGATACAGTTCTAGAATCGATTCAACTCGGAGACCTTCGAACTATAGCCCCACTATCACTTGGGTAACAGAACACCTCCACACTTCTCCGTCTATACAACATATGGTCAATGATATTACCAATGGAAGTGCAGTTGCAGTCTGTGACGGATCATATTTTGTAATACATGGCATTGGCTCCTCAGCTTGGATACTTTCCTCAGCTGATGGCTCATCTTGGATAGAAGGAGGTAGCATCGTCCTTCGGACCGATATCGGATCTTAACTCACATAGATGTGAACTCAGAGGATTGCTAGGTATTGGCATAGGCACAGCATGCCTAAAAAATCTTTTACATGCAAAGTGTCACTTCATGCTCATCGCTTGCGACAACCTCGAAGCTCTGCGAAAAATAACAGCAGTGGCTCGGACAAAGGTCAAAACTTCATGGAAAAGTGTCGATTTATTTCACAAATCCTAGATGTTTGGAGCCAACAACACTGCCAACCATCGCCCCAACATGTCTACGGACATCAAGATGATAAAGGCATGGGCCCACTGACCTTTGTAGAACACCTTAATGTCCGCATGGACAAGCTGGCAAAAACACTAGCAATTAGAAGTTTCGGAATGCCACCATCGATTCCACCAGCAGTCCTGCATATCGGGTTAGGGCAAGCTACATGCAAGGATCCCTCGTCGCTTCAACCTTCCAAAAATCACTGTCATATGGGATACACCACCACGCAATGGTAGAATATGTTGCAAATAAATGGGAACTTGGTGCCCACACCCTGAAGTTAGAATAATCACCTCTGCCCACACCCTGAAGTTAGAACAATCACCTCTGACCTTCTCGTTGAATCAGTCTACAAAGGGTTGAACTACAGCTAAATGACTCTGATTGGAAATTAAAAAAATAACAAAAATCTGAAAAATACCGTGCACGCGGTGGATTCACTAATATTGCAATTTCGTGGATTTGATAAAATTGTATTCTTGCTATGGATAGCACTAAATTCAGTCCTCTTCTCGGCATGGGTATCTGGAAGCAATCTTTGCAGGAGAGTTGTTGTTCCTGTTTGGAAGCAAAGGGAAAGCCTGACTCGCAATGCGTCCTCCGGTATCCTGGCTTTTCTGGAAGACGAGTTAGACATTATGGAATGATATCATGTGAGTGCAGTAGTATCTACCGGTATGGTTTACAGTAGTCTAATGTTCAATGTGGTAGTACACAGCAGAGGAATATTTTTTGTAATTGAATCTAGTTTAGTGTTCTGCGTGCTTGACTAGTGACTAGTAGCTTTGACTTTTCTGCACGACTTTGTCGTCTAAAAGCACGTGTAAAATCGTTAGCTTTAAAAAAGATTTTTACAATCTGAAATCAATCTGCGCGACAACGACCACCGATGAAGGATCGCTGTCCGTTACAGAACTCAACTGCATTGCGTGCAGCAGGAACCACATGACAGACCAACCACCCTTCGTATTCATGCAAGATTATTTTGTAAAAACTGGTTTGTGTGCATATTCTTTCATATCATGGGTAATTATTTAGTTGCATTGATTCAGGATAAAGGTAATCCAAAAGACGCAAATTCATCCATTTTCTATAATGCTGAGCATCTTTAGACATGTGCCATCTCTCACCAACATAAGTTGTATCCCATACATCAAAAAAGGTGACATTCAATGCAGCCATGATGCGCTTTTGTTCATCATAAAGATATTTCGCAATGCTATTACTAATGTATCGAACTCGATCATTGCACTGTAACATATCTCTACATAATCTTTCATCAATTGCGGTCAAATGCACTGCTGACGGAGATTTCCAAAAAATGGTTACTCCGGGATAGCGCTCACGGACACCTGCAATCATATCGTGGTACATTTGCAACGAATTATTGAAATAATGACCTGGTAAGGGCCCCAGATTGGAAAACATTTCCCATGCAGCGCTACCTAGCAAGAGTGCTATGGATGTATCATTTCTTCTCAAATCCTCCCCGTGCCATTTGTCTAGCAACGGGAACATCTCATCGAAAATCAAGTCGCTACGAATTATACTGCCTGCGTTCCCTTCTACCTCAACATTTTTTTGCTTGAACAACATGAAGTTACCAAGATCGACTCTCCCACACATATTCTCCAAAATTGAGTCTCCGAAGCAAATGACTTTGTCAAACTTAGAGAGGTCAATATCAGTAGGTTCACGGATAGCATTCACGTGAGGAGCTTTGATATTCTCAATGGTATACCCAGTTCCTCCCAAATATCCTCCCGTCGCCCAGTCGTCTTTGGACGGCCTTGTCATTCTTCCAATTGAGCATGTATATATAAAGTTTACTTTGAGTGTTCCAACAGAATCAGGACGAACCGGATCATGCGAAGCCACATCGCCAAATGATGGTTGGACAAATTCAAGTCGATATGTTCCATCTTCATTATCAGTAGGAAATGCGACTGCTTCTGGTCGATTCCTATGGTGCTTGAATGTGATGTAAAACTCATCGCCACCAACAGATTTCCTTTTTCCATTTTCATCCAAGGCCTCTATGAGCCATACTCTCTCCGTATTAGAGGCAGACGTGGTACGATTAGTTGCCAATATTCTGATCTGACTCGTAGGAACACAGGAAGAAAGGATCTCAGTAGCAGGAGTAGTACTGCTGCTCGCATTATTGTTGGAGTCCATTGCATGCTGATGACGATCAGGAGGTTGTGGTATGATAGACCGAATCATTTCTCCTATAGTGAGATCTGGCTCTGCAGGCACCAAGGCAATCAGCTCCTGCTGAATTGTCGGTACTAGTACAGGTGGTACTGTTAGCGTCACGATTCCACCACCACTGGTTGTGGCATTGTTTCTATTTGTTTCTGCTAATTTCATCCAAGAGGCTGCTGCTGAGGTACCGGTATGCACCTTCCAAATGCTGAGCACAGCTAAAAGGAAGGAAAGCACGAAGCCGCTGTCGAATTAGAGGAGGATTCAGAGGAGGATTTAGAGGAGGAAACAAGCAGTAGCTAGCCTTGTTAGTACTAGGTACTACTATTAGGACTATATGAAGTACTACTCCATACTATGAAATAGTACTGTGTACTGTAGTAGTTGTAGTACTAGTAGTAATAGCGTAATGGAATTACTTACCAAATAATCATTGGATCTCTTCGTCCTCTCTTCTTCATCTCTCCTCTGACAAGCATGGGATGGTTAACTGTACTGGTCGTGTGGTAGCTCTTCAGAGAATCTCGGTACATTGAATGTTGAATGTTGAAGGTTGCGTTTTAGGCTTTGGGGTGTCTTTTTATTATGGTCAGTTGGTTCAAGCTGTTTCATGACAACGTATATCGTTTCACGTAAATATAAATTATAGTGCATGGGGGTCGTTAGTCGTTACTTTATGTACGGAACGAAATGTA